>Ga0256793_1000308_pt1 | contig 15203 bp, 10 predicted proteins | sample MC6MC0944MT_FD_190208 | JGI IMG/M metagenome (GOLD analysis project Ga0256793, IMG submission 190208) | Metatranscriptome of enriched soil aggregate microbial communities from Iowa State University, Ames, United States - MC6-MC0944-MT... | ecosystem: Environmental > Terrestrial > Soil >... | reverse complement strand
GAGCAGACTCATTCTGTCTGGCTTCCCGTTCGTCTGGTAGCTCCTTCAGGCCGCTATCTATCACTGGTATGGGCCCGCTATCAGGGAGGCAACACGCTGACCGGCGTGTATGATGAAACTAACAGACAACTTTACAGATGCACCCCAGGCGATGCATCCGTTGTTACGGTATGGCCTGATACCGATGAAACGCTGAATCTCAAGCTTTATACCCGAAACGGGTACCTGTCCAAAATCCAGAACGTCAGTCTGGCTACAGAGCCTATGATCTGGTCTCTGGAATGGGAAGAGAGTGAGGCCCTGCGTCTGCCGGGCAATGTATGTCCCCTGAAGTCCGTAGTCACACCAACAGGCCTTAAACATTCGGTAACCTGGACGGCGGGTAAAATGCGGTTTAATACCCGGTACGGTGCGGGAGGAATGCCGGCTGTCACAAAAAGCCGCCTGATACCCGGGGGTGGATTGCCGGCTCAGGAGGCAACCTACCGCTACAGTGCGGACAGCCGTAATCCCGGCGATGATGAAACGGTGCTGGATCATAACTGGCTGGGTTACGGCGCCGCGTTCAGTGACAGCGAATATGACACCGATAATGACAACCTTTTGTCCCTAAGCCGGCCCTACCATTACTGGTCTGAGGTGACGCTCAAGGGGGAAGGCGACACGCCTGACACGCGGGTACTCCGCACCTATAATCGCTTTCATCTGATGACAGAGGAGAAGACCTGGCATACCGGGCGGGACTGCATTTACACACAGATCGTGGAATATCATGCTGATGAATCCCGTCCCCTGGCGAAACAGCAGGCTATCTGGGCTTTCCCGAAAGTGGTCACTCAGACCTGGAGCAAGGGGAGTCAGTCCCGCACAGCGGTCTCACAGTGGGAGTATGATGCGCATACTGGCAATCTGCTGAAGCAGATTGCTCCGGACGGTACCACTACAACAATGACCTACTACCCTGCTGACGGTGAGCACGGGAAATGTCCGGCAGATCCCCACGGCTTTGAACGCTGTCTGAAAAGCAAGACCGTTACTCTGGTACGATCAGCATATGGTGATGAACCCGTTGTGCGGGAGGAATACACATACACAGACATCGCTGCCGGTGCAGTGAAACGCCAGCAGGCTGTCGTGATGCCCCTGACCGTGTCTGTTTTTGCATACCTGAAGGAAGGAACACAGGAAGCTCAGACAGCCCGGAGTGTCACAACGTTCAGTTATCAGGACAGTGATGTAACTGCCAGGGATTTCGGCCGCGTGAAAACGACGGTGAATGCGGTCCATAACGATCTGCATCCGGAACATCCCTATGAAACGGAGACAGTGCTGTCACTGACTTATGATACGACCACTCATATACAGACCCGTGTCAGCCTTTTCCGGGCCCGGACCAATGCTGTCGATCCGGATTTTACTGCCCAGGAGCTTCGGGTGTCCCGGAAAACATCCGGACTGAGTGGTCGCCTGATCTCACAGACGGATGCGGCAGGAAATACCGTATCTTATGACTACGATGAACTGGGGCGCCCGAAAGAAAAAATACTGCATCCTGATAACAAGGCATACCAGCAGGTAGGGCAGATTAGTTATGTCGCAAAAGACGCCCTAAACCGGCAACAGATCATTCACACAGATCCGATGAGCAGGCGACAGAGGACCACGTTTGACGCGCTGGGAAATGTTCTGCTCCGGGAAGCTCAGGATATGGATGGACCTGACGCACAGGTCAATGACTGGGTGACCCTGTCTGAATACAGTTATGACAGCAGGGGGCAGGTTTTATCCGCCACCACATCAGACTGGCTACGTCATGACGGTGGTGGTGAGGGACCCTTGCCGGCCCTGAAAACCAGAGTGAAGTTTACTGTTGTCCCGAAGCGGGATGACTGGGGACTGGTAGCCTCTTCTGCCGGCAGCGATGGCCTGATGTATCACAGTATGACTGACCCGATTGCCTGCACAGCCACCACTTGGACCACCGGAACTGACGGTAAGGATACGCCCCGGACGATACGATACTACGATCCGAAGACCGGACATCTGATGAAAGTGGCGGTCTTTAACACCGGGAATGATTTGCAGCGTAACGTACCGTATAGCACGGTCACACAGGACTGCGACGGCGCTGGTCGCCTGCGTAAAAGTACGGACCCGCTGGGGAATGTCACCACGTTTACGTACGATATGTATGGGCGTGTTGACAGGACAACCCTGCCGGACGGAGCTATTGTCCGCCGGACCTGGGCCCCATTCAGCACGGCCGCATTGCCGGTCAGTATCAGCGTTACCGATCCAGACACCAAAATAACGACGGTGTTAGGACGGCAGCGCTTTGATGCGCTGGGTAGGGTGGTGAGTACTACAGCAGCCGGGCGAACCACGACCCTGACGTATGAAGCTGATCTTACGAAACGGCCGAATAAAAACTGGATAACCGGACCTGACGGTGTTGTCAGTGAAACAGAGAGCGACCCCCTTCTGGGCAATGCCATGACCACCAGAACCGTTCGGGACGGGAAGGGCTCGCTGGCGGATGTGAAGCAGATGTTTCGCTATAACACGCTGACCGGACAGTTAATGGAGGCACGGGAAGGGAATACCGTGATCCAGCAGGCCTGGCGCCCCTCCGGCACGGCACGGTGGTCCGGACAGCAGATTGCGGATGGCCAGATGCTGAAGAGTCTGGCCGTACATTCCCTGAGTGGGCGGCTGCAACAGGTAACAGGGGTAGACGAAAATATCCGGGTCTATACGCGGGAAACGGACGGCCCCGGGGCCGGGCGGGTAAGCCAGGTGTCGGATGGAAAAAACCTGTCGGTCACAATGAGGTACGACACGTTGCTTCGCATAAGTGGCTGGACAGCCACAGACCTGAAAGGCGGACATCGTCTTGTAGTAGAAATTACCCTCGATGAGTACGGCAGAGAATCGGTCCGGACGCTGACGCACAGCAATGGAGAGGTCCGGACGCTGACGCAGACATGGTCCATTAACGGGCAACTGAAAACCCGGACACTGGTACGGAGCCTTAATCAGGGTGAACCAGAAACGCTACGGGCGGAGGTCTTCACCTATGACATACGCAGTCGGCTGAAGACGTATCAGGTGACAGGGTCACAGTTACCACGGGATACGCATGGTAATGCCCTGGTCCGGCAGCACTTTACGTTTGATGCGCTGAGTAATATCCGTACCTGTGAGACCACGCTGGACAAGGCGGGCGACGGGGCGGTTATCACGGCAACATACGGATATGCCGCGCATGACCCGTGCCAGCTGCGTTCAGTAACCTGCGATAAAACGCAGTATGGCTACCGAAATCTGTCATTCAGCGATAATGATTATGATAAAGCGGGACGATTGCTGAAAGATGAGGCGGGTCGCAGGCTGTATTACGATGCATCAGGCCGGCTGGTTCGGGTTGATAACGGAAGTGGACAGGCTGTTGGGAATTACGGTTACGATGCGGGAGACCGTCTGGCCTGGCAGCGGGTGGACCGTACGCAGCAGTTGCACCGGTTATATTATCGGGGGAGCCGTCTCGTCAATGAATGGGTCAGCCCGCAGGGTCAGGCGCAGGATGCAGAAAAAGACACCCTTATCCGGCTGACCGGAGTATCACAAAGTACGGGTAAAGGAGGTCAGGAATCATTGTTGCTTCAGGGCAGAGACGGAAAGGGCAGCCTGTTAACCGGATATGATGGTCATGTGCGGGATTATGCTTATGGTCCGTATGGTCAGGGGAGTCGGACGGAACATGGAAGCGAAAAGCAAACCGAGAGCGTACGGGGATGGAACGGCGAGCGGGAAGATCCGGCAACTGGCGTAACGCACCTCGGCAACGGCTACCGGGCCTATAACCCGGCGCTGATGCGATTCCATTGTCCGGATAGCCTGAGTCCGTTCGGCGAAGGCGGGATCAATGCGTATGCTTATTGCGCTGGAGACCCAATTAACCACAGTGACCCAACGGGGCACCTCAGCTGGAGAGGATGGCTGGCGATTGGAATGGGTATACTGGCGGTAGTAGTGGGTGTTGTGACGCTGGGGCTGGGTGCGGCGGGGTGTATCGCACTGGGCGTGATGGCGGCGAGCATAGCGGTACTGGATGTGGCAAGCGCCGCGCTGGCGATAGCAAGTGGCGCCCTGGAGGAGAGAGATCCTGCGCTGAGTGAAAAGCTGGGCTGGGCGTCGCTGGGTCTGGGAGTTCCGGGGATCGTGTTTGGCGGGGTGAAGCTGGTGCAGGGCGGGATAAGCCTGCTCAGGTCATCGGACTCTATGTATACCTCAATGGTGGGAAACATGCTGCGGGCATCGCGTGATGCGGAAGCCGCCAGCTCAGGGAGTAGGGTGTCAATGATAAAGGCGGCGGCAACTCAGGGAGCCCGGGTTGCGCCTCTGGCATCAGCCGCACGAGGGGGATACTCTGCGGAGCAAACAGCACATTGGGATCGGATTGCCATCCGCGGGCTGGGGATAGGGCGACTTCCCGGGGGAGTCAGACAAGTTTATGGTTTAGGGTTTTTAGCTGGACGGGTAGTGGCTCAGAATATAGAACATTATGGTGAAACATTAAAAACGCTATCACCAATATATACTGATGCGGCAGAGAAAAGTGTTGCCGATCAGATTGTAGGGGCACTGAATGCATCCAGAAAAAACGTTCATGCGGTCTTAAGATTAAATGATAACGGCAGTGATTTCATTGAAAGGTTCTTCGCCCGGACCGGCGCATTATCAAAACTGAATGAGCGCTTACCTCTCAGAGGATATACCCGGCGAGCCATCAGAGAAGCTTTCAAAAGTGAAGTCGCAAAATTACCAGAAATTATGCAAAGTAGGTTTACTGAGGGGGACAGATTGATTGCTTTACAGGATGTTCATCCTTTTACTGAGAGATATACCAATGCATTTAATCAACCACTAATGTTGCCTGATTTAGCCTTCGATAACCTTCAGCCTGATTATGTCTGGCAATGGCACTGGCCATTAATGCAGTAATGTATTTCACAACTGGTTGCGGATTTCTGACAGTTAGCGCCTATATACATCTTGTGCGCAAGTGTAAGTTCAACCCAAGGCCGCATAACCATTAAGCAAGTAGTCCTTGAATTTATTTCGGGGACTACCTCTTAGCCCCGCATGAACAGCGCAGGGGGCCTGAACGAAAACTCACCTAAAGTAACCTCTTATGCTTCTGACGCCTCTTTTAATGGTCTCAGATGTCCTTTGGTCACTGGTTCTGCCAGCTTGAAGGAATAATGGTCGGGCATATTGATGTGTACGTGGCAAAGCGGCGAGATGCGTGCGATTTTTTCATCCTTCAGCGTCACCCTGCGCGCTGAGATGCTCCAAAGCTGACCGCATATAAATAGTGTCCATAACACGACGGCGTTAATGAGCAGGGTTATTGCTCCCAGCAGATCATCCTTACCGGAGGTATACACGAAAATGCCCGAGCAGCAATTTATAAGTATCAACCCGTATTTGAAGAGAGTTTAACTATATAGTTACAACATTCTGAGTTCGATTTTTTTCTTACTACGACCGAACTCTACCTCAACATCTGCTCCTTCTGATTATGTTTAACAATGCCAGTGAAGGGTTCATTGAGATTTCCAATCCAAATTCATAGTTATGCTTTGATAGTAACCTAATATTGATTCTCAGCCGCTTTCTGTGGCTTGCCATTTTCTACCCGGCGTTGCTTCCTGATATTTTCTTATAAAAACCTGATATGGGATTCACTTGAAAAAAATCAGTTATTCAGCGGAAACAGGGAGTTAAAAGAGTTCTCCATGAGTATTACCGGCACCCTCATTTTTGATGATGGTAAGCTGCAGCCCCTTACGGCCATGACGACAAATGAAGACCTGAACCATGCGTTGTTACACGGTGGTACGGCCAAAATCTATACCTGCAATGACGGTAAATGCCTGAAGGCAACGATTGACGAAGTGACGATCAGCGCTGAGAACTCCCTCAGCGGTCAAGTCAATAATTAGCTGGCCCTGAATTGGGCCAGTTAACCGGGATTAGTTTCAGATGTGAAAAGCCACGCGTTTCCCAGTAGGCAGCTCAACATCAAGACTGAGTTTTCCTCCCATAGCCTCGATGTAGCGCTTGAGCGTTGCTAACTTAAGCTCATTACCTCGCTGTTCCAGCTGCGTGATAGCTGGCTGGCTGATCCCCATAGCTTCTGCAACATTTTTTTGCGACAGCAGCAGTTCTTCACGCATCATCTGCAAGCCTGTTTCGAGGATCATCTCGTCTGCAATTTCACGAATGCGTGCCTGGCTCTCAGGGGAGCGTGCGGCAATTGCATTGTCCAGCGTTCTCATTATTTTCCCTCCATCGTTTTCAGGTGCGCGGTGAACTCATCATCGGCGATGCTGATCATGCGCTCATAAAATTTTTTATCGTTACTTTTATCACCGGCACAGAGGACGATTTCTCTGCGAACGGGGTCGAATGCAAAGAATGCCCGGACAGGTTTACCCGCATACTGCACGCGTAACTCTTTCATGTTTTTGTGCCGTGACCCTTTGACTGTGTCTGCGTATGGCCGGGACAAAGCAGGTCCATTAGTCTGCAAATTTAACATTTACGCTACGGCCCAGACGATCGAGCTTCCAGACAACCAGTGTGTCGCCTTCACGAAGCATCTCCAGTGCCCGGGTGAGCCCTGGACGTTCAGTCCGTACACCGCTGATTTTATCTTCATAGATTTTTTCGCACCCAGCCCTGGTCAGAGCCTCAGTTTGTAAATCAAGATTCTGATCTTGTTTACGTCCGGGAAGATACGATTAAAGCCGCCAGTGCAGAAATTGTAAATCAGCATCATCAACTTCCTTTCAGTCAGGCACACGGTTCGGGCCAATTGTCGTCTTCTGATGCACAGCGTTTCAGAATCAGAGCAGACAGCCTCCTTGCAGCCTATTATCCTCGCTATTATGGTTATTACGAAAAGGCGATTGGGATATATACGCACGTATCAGATCAATATTCGGTGTACAGTACCAAAGCGATTTCCTGTAATCCAAGAGAAGCCTTATATGTACTTGACGGGATTCTGGAAAATAACACAATCCTGAAAATTCGCGAACATATTACAGATACCCACGGTTATACCGAAATAATTTTCGCGCTGTGTTATCTGCTTGGTTATTATTTTATGCCCCGGATAAAAGATTTGAAAGATCAACAACTCTATCGGGTTGACCGTACGGTTAATTATGGTGTTTTCACACCATTGCTGAATAAAACGGCAGATCTGGACATCATTGAGGAGCAATGGGATGCGATGATCCATGTATCGCAATCTCTTAAAGAACGTACAGCACCGGCCCATGTCATCGTAGAGAGGCTCACCAACAGTTTTCCATCTGATCGTCTTTCTAAGGCGTTTACCAATCTTGGGCGAATTATTAAGACGGAATATATTCTGCGCTATATGACCGTTCAGGATTTGCTTCGTACGGTTCAGCTTCAGCTCAATAAAGGCGAATACCGACATAAGTTACCCAGATGGATCTTTTTTGCAAATCAGGGGGCAGGGGGAATTCACGACTGGTGATTACGAAGAAATCATGAATGAATCCAGCGCACTGAGTCTGGTATCTAATGCAATCCTGTACTGGAACACATCAAGAATAAGCAACATTGTTGAAGGGTTACGTGAAAATGGTGAGGTTATTGATGATGACGTATTAGCCCATATATCTTTACTACCCTATAAACACGTATTACCCAATGGCACTTATTTTGTTGATGGTGAACCTTACGGTACTGAGTCTACCGAAAGGGCAAAACCGTAAGTTGCTGTTCAAATGACCTGCTATATCCAATATTTCCTCTCAAATACTTTCTGCTGCCTGTCATTTCTGGCTAAAAATCGTTTCTTGATAGCCCTCGATTATGAAATCTGCAATCATTACGAGTTCAGCAAACTCATATATTAACAATATTTATGTACTCAACAGCGAGGGGAATAAATGCCAATAAATTCTATTAGCAATAATACCGTAGTGTCTACATATGAAATACGTCTAGAGCGGAACGGATTAAGCAAAGATAGAAAAAAATTATCGCAAAATATCTCAGATGTTAAAAATTGCGTAACCAAACTAAACAACTCTATTACCGCACATAAAAAGGATATTACCGTCAACCAGTCATTACTTAAAAGTCTTCAGTCAGTCTCAAAAAAACATGGTGAGAATGCCTCTGTACGTCTGAAAAATGATCATTTTAAATACGGCAAGGCTAGTAATTTTTTAAAAAATACTTTTCATGGTGATCGTTATCAGACTGAGCGCGAAGCCGCAGTTAAAAAGATCAATGCTGAAGAGAGTACAGTATCTGCCAAAATGGTGATAGATACGTTACAGTCAAAAATTGCTAGCGCCATGAGTAAGGTTAATGACCTAAACAAAAAGGTCGCCGAGAATAATAAGGAAATTGACAATATCGAGGCGAGAAAAAATCGCATAGAGAAAAAAATAGGCGAACTTGCTAAAATTGAAACCGATGCGAAAAAAGCTGATGAAAAAAACCATAAGACTTGGCAAAATTTTTCCACGATATATCAAAGCAATGCGGGATGCAAAGCGCTCAACATTGAGGCGCGTCATCAGTTTAGCAGCGCTCCCTCTGCGGGCAAAGTGAGCGGGAATAAAGTCGTTGAAGAATACTGCAAGGCTCATGGTTATGAGATTTTTAACCGTGGTAATCAGGTAGTTGAATCTACAATCAAGGCAAATTGTAGAAATCTGAGCGAACTGGTGAAAAGGGGCGCTATAGCATGGTACACCCCGTCAGAAAAAAATATTACAACTTATCGCGGGCAAGGAATTACACCGAGTGGGATTAATAAGTTAATTTCACGATTTGATGCCGATAAACAGAACAAAACTGAAACCGTGTACAAGCTTGGGCAATTCTTCTCCACATCCAGACATGTAAATGTTGCCCGCGATTTTGCAAAACGTAGCCCGGATGATGAAAAAGTCATATTCAAGGTGAAAGGCAATAGCAGCAACGGGTTATCCATCCCGAGTGGCCTGTCATTTAAAAATGATGAGGGCGAAAGGCTGTATTCCCCGCTGGCGAATTTCAAAGTTACAGCCATATCCACAGATGCGTCGGATATTTACCATGTCACGCTAGAGGAAGTCACGAAGGGTGACAAGGCGCAGCTCCTGCCCTATTAAAAGGTGTGAACGCAGCGGCCTTACAGGGTGTTGCGTTCACAAAAAGAGTGAAACCGTAAGTTTCTGCCCAAATGCTCCCGCTGGTCCATTATGAATCATGACTAATTTCGACGAGTTTGCTCAATACGGCCAGCCACGTCAGCAGGCCGCGAGATTTACGGTGGCAGGAGTTGATTATGAAGTTTATTTCACGCAGGTAACCAGCGAAAACCCGTGGGATTCGGCGGTTAAATTCCCTGAAGGTTTTAGGCTTCCAGAATACGCTAAGCACTTTGACGTTACGTTTGACACGAAAGCTAATCGCCTTAGCAAAACGCCGTTTAGACGAGCCGAAGAGCTTCCAACTGGTGCTGGCACCAGAGTCCTCAAATGCGTTAAAAGAATAATTATTGACCATTATGCTACCTTCAATGTGGGGCTTTATACTTTCGCGCCAGCAGACCTTTAACTATTAAGCGTTTACTGCCGATTTGTCACGAAGAAGAAACACAAAGGTTCAACCACAGAGGATGGACTTGAACCAGAGGGGAAGGCGAATGTCTTACGAACGCCAAAATTCTATGAGTAGGCTTGAGCAATATCGTGCTCGCCAGGCTGAGCGCATCGAAGCAATGAGCCGTGCCATCGATGAAGGCAGAACTACTGTCGTGTCATCAGGTGCCTCCGCCGAGGAAACCTCACGCCGTCGCGTTCGTCTCTCTACCGACCGCCCGGTTAAGCAGATACCGGCTAAGCCTCTTCGAGTTGACCTGAATATTAAACACGATACCGACGCATGGGTTGGAAGTCGCAAAAGCGTGGCTGCCACTTCGGTGGAAACCTCGTTCCGTCAACCGATTAAAGTTACGGTTGCAGCGCCAATTCGGCAGATTGGCTCTCAGACTGTTTTAAGAGACGGCCAATTGTTTTCCTATGATGCTGGGTCAGGCCAAATGATCCCAGTTGAGGTTGAGATGCAGCGAATAATTGTTAAGCGCACTGGTGGTATTATCAGAAGATCGCGCCGAGCAAAACCCCAACATGTTATGGGCAATGTGGCTCTCAAGGTTAAATAGCCCCGAAAGGGGTTTTTTATTACTACGAAATTCCCATCCGCAGCACTGTGGTTTATTAGTAATGTCTAGATATTGAAAGTCCCGCTGTGAAAACCTCTAACTTCAACTTTTCCTCTGTTATATACTTTTAACCTATACATTACTTAACCCGTTTTTTGTGAATTTATATTTGAGTGTTTCTTATGTGGCTTCGGGTTTCGCCTGTGCTTCCAGCCATCTTTTCTGATTGTTGTTAAAAACGAATAAAACCGGCAAGAATCGCATCAATCTCTATACGTCATAAGAATGCTGAAAACTATCTTAAAATCTTTGTTAAAATTTTCAGGGCGTCATCCGTTGTTAAATCTTTTTGCAAAAATGATAACAATTCCTCATGATTTATTTTTGCGGCGTTACCATTTTCATACCGCAGATAAATATTATCGTCAAGAATTAATCTTTTCATTTTTAAGTTTTTATTTTCAAATAAAAATGTAATTATGGAAATTATTTGCCTGTCCAGTTCATTAAATTTTTGAATTTGATTTGAACATTCTGTGATCGACATGGTGGATAATGTTGCGGGACTGATATTATGTATCCGGAAGGTAAAAAAAGATGATGTAGTTACCAGGATTTCATCTTCTTCCAGTGTGAAGCCGGTTATCTGAAGTTTAAAAAGGGAGTTGATATGCCAAAATTTATTCTTGTTACTGGACATGCGAGCGGTATTGGCAACCATGCGGCGGCTGAGTTTCATAAGGCTGGTTATAAAGTGATAGGTATTGATAAGGCTATTTCAAATAGTCTGGATGCGCAAATAAAACAAATTAAGTGCGATCTTTCGAATTATATTGAGGCAGAAAATGCATTTAAAAAATTTGACAGGATTGATTTTGCCATTAACTGCGCTGGCGTACCTGGAATCAGGAAGACTGTAGCGGAAATAGCATCAGAAGAATTAATTGAATCATATAAAAATATTTTCTTGCCTGCATTCAATGCCTGTAAGCTTGAAATAATTAAAATGAAAAATAATGCTACAGTTTCAAAAATTATCAATATAGCGAGCTCGACCGCTACTGTGGGAGGAAAAAACATGGTTGCTTATAGCAGTGCTAAAGCAGCTATTGTAAACTTAACTAAAGTTTGCGCTGTTGAAAATGCTCCTAAAATATTAGTCAACTCCATATCTCCTGCTACAATTGATACTCCAATGATTCGGGGTAAATATGCAGGTCGCCTCCCTGATTATGGTGAGGCATACCTGACAGGGAATTGTGGGACTGTGAGTGATGTCTGGGCGGCGATGAATTTTATTCTTAATAATAATTTCATGACCGGAAGTGATATTGTCATGGATGGTGGTTACTCAGCTTCCTTTTCATTGAAATTAAAATAGACAGTAATGCAGTAACAGTTATTTTATATAAAACAATGAACAATATTGATACAACGGCACCATGATTAAGTTTATTAGCATTCATCATAAGAGGAATTGAAATTCCACTTATGACCGTTTCTGAGGTAATTGAAGAAATGAAATATCGAGCGAACACATATTTAGGAAATGCCTTAAATTTTTCGAAAATAGAAACGTTTAGATAGTTACTAATCCAAACAAGTTACATTATCAAATAGCACCCAATACTGATGTATATCCATTATTAAGATGTCGTCTTAAGGGGGAGCGGATGTTTTCCTGGACCTTCAGGAGATGATTTATGCATTCTTATGAGGAGCGGATTCGCGCTGTTGAACTCTATTATCTATATGGCAGAAAAGCGTCTGTAGTAGTCAGGGAATTAGGTTACCCGCCCATAAAACAGCTTGGCCGCTGGGTTCGTATTTATGAAGAGAAGGGTGATTTACCGAGAGAATTAAAGCCAAGGGAACGTTACTCTCATGCGCAGAAAGTCGCCGCTGTTGAGCATTATCTTACGCATGGTGGATGTCTTGCTTTCACTTGCCGCGCCATCGGATATCCCAGCAGTGAAGTGCTTAAACGTTGGGTCATAGAGGTTTATCCGGGACGACGTCCGCTGGTTATTCGCTCGAATACCAACAAATGCTTCAGCCCGGACGAAAGAATCCATGCTGTTCGCGCGCTCTGCAACCGACGCGGGACGGCTCTTAAAGTTGCACAAAAGATAGGCGTCAGCGTTCCGGTTTTGTACAAATGGAAGAAAGACTTAATCGACGATGAGGCCTATCCAGGCACGTCGCGTGCCCCAACACGGAGACGCACTGATGACCATTGCAGAGCAGCTTGAACAGAAGGGCATGGAGAAGGGTAGGGCAGAAGGGAAGGTGAGCGCGAAGCCACTCTGAAAATTGCCCGCACATTGCTTCAAAACGGTATCGACAGACATTCTGTACTAAAGATGACCGGCCTGTCTGAAAACGATCTCGCGGACTCGGGGCATTAGTCAGGCGATTACGGGCATTAAAGGTAACTGGGGAAGACCTGTCTCTGTCCTTATTTATGCTCTGCTTCTGAGGAAGCCAGCATAATTATCTTACCGGAAAAGCCGGCATTTTTTCCCCTTCCGGATCCTCTGATGCCTCCCACTGCCACCACCGCCCAGCACCATATTCACTGTCATAAAAGACCGTTTTTTCCCGCTTGCGCTGGAGGTAATCCGGCGTGTTCATACCGAAGACTTCCATCGGCAGCGAGTCCACACCAGACACGTCTTTAAGAACAAAGTCTGGAAAAACGTCCTCTTCACCGTCGTAGCGCAGAGGCTTGATGAACGCGCGTTTTTCCTCCCACAGCCGCGCTTCGACCATGCCCTCATAGCGGGAGTCCAGCGGAATATAGCGCGGACTGACGGTCATCAGCGCCACATCGATAACCCTGCAGCTGCTGTCTTGAAGAAGGCCAGTTCATCTGGCCTGCTGTACGCGATGGCAAAATCGCGATCACCCGCTCACAACTTGCCATGCTCCCCGATAAGCTGGACTGGCGTCAGCCAAAAACAGCACGCCTTTACTCACTGACAATGTTGTAAAAAGAAGATGACCGCATTATAAATGAGGTCATAAGTCAGGACTATCTCGCCCGTATCGCCGCGCTGGAAGACGCGCTTCGCCAGAAAGACAGCCAGTTCAGTCTCGTTGCCGGGACTGAGTCGTTCCTGCGTTCGGCGCCGGCCCGTGCAGAAGAGAAAATAGAGAACGAAGAGCGCGAAATCGAGCACCTGCGGGCACAAGAAAAGGGAGCGTGGAGCACTGCTGTATGGTCTTATCGGGACATGCAGGCTCAATGGCATCGATCCGGAGGCTTACCTTCGCCATATCCTGAGCGTACTGCCGGAGTGGCCGTCGAACAAAGTAGCCGAACTCCTGCCATGGAATATAGATCCCACCAATAAATAGCCGTCAATACGGCGCTCACTTAACGCTTACACTTTACTGCTGTTCAGATAATGTTATATCTGTAACACGCAATTCATCAAAAGCGATGTGAACTTCTTTATAATCACTGGCCTCAAGGGTTGCCAGGCTTAAATCGTTTTCACTTGTCAGTTCCCCTGAAGATAAATGAGTGGAAAGGCTATCTCTGTTTATTAAGTAGTTTCTCATCAACGAACTCCCGCGAATACCAGGATGATTTATTTCATAAACAAACCCTTCTCCATGTAGCATGGTATCCAGATAACGAAGAGCCCCGTCCAGGCTTTCTGATACAATAAGAACCTTATCAGTATCAGGTAACATTTTACGGATGCCGAAAAAATTCACTGATTCATGAAATCCATGTGTTAACACAGTATTGGATGGCATTTTATCTGCTCTATATAATTTCACATCAAACCTTTCCTCCAGTAGGCCTTTATTATTTACATGGAATTGTTCACCAAATCTGATAACATCTGATGCTCTATTGAAAGTTTCAGAAGTATACCCGCCCACTCGACCAAAGATTTGGTCCTGCGAATCCATTTCATCTAACACTTCATTAATTTCCTCTTCTGCAGAAAGTAAATCCTCTTGATAGTGAGCCTCCAAGTTCAGCGAGGAAGAATGAGCATTGACCATCGACTGAAGCCTTCCCTCTGTTTCCATTCCACCTAAATGTCCCTCAGTTTCAAGTCCGGAAACTTGTGCAAATCTTTTTGCAAAGCTGTTAACACCACCATCCGCTGAATTACAAATAAAAAGTCTAACTCGCTGATATTTACTAAAATCGATTCCCATTCCGTCACGTATATATATTGCGAAGGCATCTCCAGTATATCGAGTGTTCACATTATCAAATCCGATTGTAGCAGTACCAAGATTAGCCTCCATCTTTGCGTGTGCCACAATATTTAAACACTTTACGTTTTGGACATTACTTTCAAAAGAGAAATACGTATCTCGAATTCCCTCGCTATTAATATGAGAACCTACCCCCAAGAACTGTACATCTTCAACATGCTCCCACTGGCTTACAATTTTACTCCCGCCCGGCAGGCTGAGTACGCGCCCGTCAGCATCAATGGTCCTCCCGGTCTGCCGCCAGCCACCGGTGGTGGCCTCATAGCGGTACGTGCTCCTGCCGTTCTGCTGCTGCGGGCTGTTCCGGTTTATTTTCGGCGCATACTCCACGGTCCGTGACCTGTCCCGGTTTATCACATACACCTTCTCATAATTTTCCGCGTTAAGTGCTTCCTCTGAAGGCAGCTGCGCCGCCAGTTCATGCACCTCACCGACCGTCAGGGCGCGCAGCCGGCCGTTTTCCGCCCGGAACATCTCGCCAGACCCCGGAACCTCATACAGGTCATATCCTGCAGCAGCCGTGCCGGTGTCATGCAGGGCCACGGCCCGGTCCGCGAGGCGGATACCCTGCGCATCCGTTTCCCGCACATACTGCCAGCCGGTCCGCGGGTCGCGGTACAGGTTCTCCGGCCGTTTTCCGCCCGGAACATCTCGCCAGACCCCGGAACCTCATACAGGTCATATCCTG
>Ga0256793_1000306_pt1 | contig 15255 bp, 15 predicted proteins | sample MC6MC0944MT_FD_190208 | JGI IMG/M metagenome (GOLD analysis project Ga0256793, IMG submission 190208) | Metatranscriptome of enriched soil aggregate microbial communities from Iowa State University, Ames, United States - MC6-MC0944-MT... | ecosystem: Environmental > Terrestrial > Soil >... | reverse complement strand
TTGTATAGTTTTAGGCTTAAAACCTCAAGGTCTTTGGTTCAAATCCAATCTTTAACAAATAAATTTTATTAAATTTTTTTATTTTTTTATTTTTTTTTTTTTTTTTAATTTTTTTAATTTTTTAATTATTTTTATTAATTTTAATTTAATTATTTTTATTTTTATTCTGTTTTTTATAAATTATTTTGTTTTAAAAATTTTAAATATAAATTTTAATTCTAATTTAGATTTGTTTTTTAAATATATTAAATTTTTTACAAAACATTTTTTTAATTTATTAAATATTTTATTTGTTTTTTTAAAAAAAATATACAATTTTTTGTATATTAAATTATTTGTTTTATTAACTTCTGTTTTTAAGTTTTTAAATTTTTATTTAAAAAATATATTTATTATATGAAGACCTTTATTTAAAAAATGGTCTTATTTTGGTTATTACAGGATTAATAGATCAAAATGAATTAAATAATTTTTTTTTAATTATTATTTATTATTTTAAGGTTTTTATAATAGATATTTTTTACAAATAAAATAATTTTTTATTTTTATTATAATTTATTTTTTAAAAAATTATTAAATAATTTTTTATTTTTAAAATTAAATTTTTTGTATTTTAATACTTATATTTTTAATAATTTATTACCTAATTTTAAAAAAAATAAATTTTTTTTTTTTTATAAGTCTTTTTTTTATTATTCTAATTTATTTTTTTTTTATAAAATGAATATTTTTAAATTAAACTTTAATAAAAAGTTAGAGTTTAACAATTTAGATAATTTTTTTGTAAATATTTTTTATTCTAATTTTTTTTTAAAAAATTTCAATTTTTTAAAAAAAACATTGTTTTTTTCTAAAAAGTTTAAAATTATTTTTGTTGAAAAAAATAAATTTATCAATTTTAAATTTTTTTTTTAAAATTTCTAAACAAAAAACATATTTTACTTTAAAATATGTTTTTTTTAATTTAATGTTTTTAATTAATTATAATTATTTGTATAAATTAAATGTTATTTTTAAAAATAAAAAATATAAATATAAAAAACATTTAGTTTTAAATTTTTTTAATAAAAGTTTATTTAATTATTTTTTTAATAATTTTTATTCATTGGTTTTTTTTAAAAAAATTTATTTTTTAAATTTTTTTAAGTTAAATTTCTTAACTCATTTTAACGAACGTTTTTCTAATTCTGTTATGATTTATAATAGTTTATACCCTGTTTTTAATAACGAAACAACTGTTTTTAAAAATAAATTTATAAGTAAATTTAAATTTAATTTTGATAAATTTTTTAATTTGTTTATTTTAAATTTTTATGAAAAAATGTTTAATTCTTTTTTTTTTATAAAATTAAATTTAAATAAAAATTTAAAAAACTATTATAAAAATTATTATAAAACTTACCCTTTTTCTATGATGGATAATCAACAAGATAATTATACAATTGATGAGATGTTTGAAATTTTTTGTTTTTCATTTATAAATAGAGATATATCTATCTTAAACAATTGAATTTTAAATAAAATGAATAAAATTAATTTTCGAAATCATAAAAAATTTTTAAATGTTATTCAACATTTTTTATTTCATTATCGTTATTTTTTTATATTTATATTAAATATTGATGGTTTTTTTTTAAAAGTTAGAGGTAAATTAAGTGTGGCAGGTAATGCTAAAAAAAAAGTTTTTTTTTATAAAATTGGTAAAGTTAATTTATCAAAAAAAATTAATAAAATTGAGCATTCTCAAGGAGTAATAAAAAGTACTTACGGTGTTTTAGGTTTAAATATGTTTTTATCATATTAATTTTTTTATTTAACGTAGTTTATATTATTAAGGTTCTATAATATTTTTATAAAATATAAAATAAATTTTTTTTTAAATAAATGTACCTTTTCTACCTTTTCTTTTTATTACATACTGTCTACTTTGTCTTAAACCTCTTAAAGTGTAAAAATTTATTTTTCTTATATTTACAATTTTTTTTGATAATTCTTTTAAAGTTTTAATGTTATTAGCTTTTAAAATGAATTTATATTTGTTAATTTTTTTAATTATTGTGTTTGTTACCATAAATATATTTATATGTGATGAACCAAAAAAAAAATTCATAATATTTTTATTTTTATAGAACCCAATTTTAAAACCCTTACCTTTAAATTTTATTTTTATAAATTTATAAATATCCAAAAATTTTAAAAATGTATTTACATATGAATTTATTAAATTTTGGTTGTTTATTACTGTTTTATGCTCTAATTTTAATATATTATTATTTTTGTTAGTAAAAATAAAACTTTTATTTTTTTTTTAAAAAAATATTAAATTTATAATTATTATTATACAGATTTATTTTTATATTATTTTTATTTTTTAGTATAATAAAATTAAATTGTGGTGGTAAAATTATATTTATATGTTTAACCATTTTTAATTTTTAAAATTATAATACCTCCTAAATTTTTTTTAATAGCTTCAAAATTTGTTATTATACCTTTGTTAGTAGATAATAAAAAAATTCATTTTTTTTTTAATGTTAATTTTTTAATTATTTCATTTTTTAAAAATATTTTTTTACTAGGTTTATATAAATTTTTTATATAATTGTATTTAATAATATTATTTAAATATATATAAATATTTTTATTATTTTTTTTGATATATTTTATTATATTTAAAGATATTAAAATTTTTATAATATTTATATTTTTTTTTTTAAAATTGTATTTTAATATTTTTTTTTTATATATTAAATTAAGTTTTATTAAATTAATTAATTTAAAATCCATTTATCATGCATTAATATTTATATTTTGTAAATTATTATTTATTAATAATTTTTTGGAAAAATGTCTTGAAATATTTAAGTTACTAAAAGTACCTTTTATTCTACCTGTTTTTAAACATATATTATTTTTTTGTTTAGATATGTGATGTTTATTTTTTATTTTCGATAAAAAATAACTTGCATTAGCTCTAATAATAGGTTTTGTTGTTTTATTTTGCAAAATACTTTTTAAAATAATTTTTTTTATTTCATTTTTTATTAATTTTTTTTTTAAAAATAAATTTTTGTATATTTTAATTTTATTAGTTTTAATTTTTCTCATTTTGTTTAATTTTAATTATTTAAATTATCTATCAATTTCACCAAAAACAATATCAATTGTACCCATAAGAGCAACTAAATCAGCTAAAAAATGACCTTTAGAAATTTTTGGTAAAACTTGTAAATGGTGATATGCAGGTGATCTTACTTTACATTTGTAAGGTATGTTTGTATTATTTGAAATAATAGATACTCCAAATTCTCCTTTTGGTGATTCGACAGCTCTATACGTTCAATTTGGTTTTACAGTAAAACCCTCACTTCAATATTTAAAATGTTTAATTAATTGCTCCATAGATATGTATTCATTTTTATAATTATTTTGGTTTAGATGTTTTGGGTTTATAAATTTCAAAATTTGATGTGGGTTGATATTGGTTGGTTTTTTTATTTGTTTTTTTTGTGTTTTATGTTTTGTAATTTTATTAATAACTTGATTTATAATATTTAAACTCTCTGTCATTTCATTCATTCTTATTAAAAACCTATCATAAGAATCTCCGTTTTGTCCAACAAAACTTCTAAAATTTAAATAATAATAATTAGCGTAAGTTTCTAATTTATCTAATCTTAAATCTCTTTTAATACCTATTGATCTAGACATAACACCAGTTAAACCGTAATTTATACATGTTTCATGAGAGTATGTACCTACATTAACCAACCGTTGTTTTCAAATTTTATTGTATGTTAAAGTATTATGTATTTCGTTTAAAGTTGTAAAACAATTTTTACTAAAATCTAAAATATCTTCTAATAAAAATGAAGATATAGCTTTTAAATTGACTTCATTAGGTCTGTAAAATGCAGCATGCATTCTAGCACCAGACACTCTTTCATAAAATTCCATTAATTTTTCTCTTTCTTCAAAAGCTCAAAAAATTGGAGACATACTACCAACATCCAATGCGTGACAAGCTATAGCTAATAAATGATTTAATATACGAGTTATTTCATCATATAAAGTTCTAATTTGTACAAATGTTGCACTGTAATTTAATGTACCTAATAATGATTCAATAGCTAAACAATAAGCATGTTCTTGTATTAACATTGAAACATAATCAAATCTATCAAAATATGGCAAAGAATGTAAATATATTTTGTCTTCCATTAATTTTTCAGTCCCTCTATGTAATAAACCAATATGAGGATCTATTTTTTCTATAATTTCACCGTTTAGTTGAACTATTAATCTTAAAACACCATGCGCAGCTGGGTGTTGAGGACCAACATTTAAATTCATTGTTTTTAATTTTTTTAATGTTGTTTCATCTTTAAAATTGTTAGGTTGTCATATTTGAAATATACTTCTATTCACATATATTATGTTTAATTTTTATTTTGAATTTTATAATGAATATACTTTTACTTTAATATTTTTTAATATAATTACTTATATTTTTATGTTAATAAATTTATTTTTAATTTTTTTTATTTTTGATATAAAATATTTTAAGACATTAAATGAATTAAAATTTTTTGGTAATTTACCTTTTTTATATTTGTATGTAGTTATATTATTTTTATCTTTTGCTGGTATACCACCGTTTATAGGTTTTTTAGGTAAATTTTTAACTTTTATTTATTTTTTTTCTAAAAACAATATCATAATGTTTTTATTATTTATTTTCTCTAATTTTTTTATTATTTATTTTTATTTACAAAATTTAAGATTTTTAATTTCTAAAAATTTATCTAACAAATTATGTTTAAAAAATAATCAAGTTTTTTTTAATAGTAATTGTATGTTTTATTTAAATTTATTAAATTTTTTTAATATAAGTAGTATATTATATTTTGAAGATTTTTTAATATTTTTAAACTATATAAGTTCTAATTTTTATATTTAATATTATGTTTTTTTAATTTTATTTTGTCAACTTTTTTGCAATTAGATCGTAAATTAAATCTTAAAAAAAAAGCTCATCACAGAGCTGCTGCTTTAAAAAATTGTCCACAAGCGAAAGGTGCTGTAAAAAGAGCCAGAATTGTTACTCCAAGAAAACCTAATTCAGCTAGAAGACCTGCAGCTAAAATTATATTAACTAATAATAGATGAGTAGTTGCCCACTTACCTGGTGTAGGCCACAATATTAGAGCACATTCTTCTGTATTAGTAAGAGGTGGTGGTTCTAGAGATTTACCAGGTGTTAGATATACATGTATACGAGGTGTTTATGATTTTGCTAGTCTTGCTGGTAAAAAAAGACGAAGATCTATTTACGGAGTAAAAAGACCTAATGATAAAATTAAAAAAGTTAGAAAAAGATTTAGATTTAATTAATTTTTATGTATTAATAAATTTTATTTTTTTTATAAAAAAGTGCGAGTAGATTATTTAATTACACCTATAAATGCTGTGGTTTCTTGGGCTAGACAAGGTTCATTTTGACCTATGACTTTTGGTTTAGCGTGCTGTGCTGTTGAAATGATGCACACTACTGTTAGTAGATACGATTGAGATAGATTTGGTGTTATTTTTAGAGCCAGTCCTAGACAATCTGATTTGATGATTGTTGCCGGTACTTTAACTAATAAAATGGCACCTGCAATAAGAAGATTATATGAACAAATGTTAGATCCTAAATGAGTATTATCTATGGGTAGCTGTGCTAATGGAGGTGGTTATTATTATTATTCCTATTCAGTTGTAAGGGGTTGTAATCGTGTAATCCCTGTTGACATTTATGTTCCTGGATGCCCACCTACTGCTGAAGCTTTATTATTCGGGGTTTTACATTTACAAAAAACTGTTTATAGACAAATAGATGAGGAGGAAAAATTGAATGAAAAAAAAATTATTAATGAGCAATTTGTTTGGTAAAGTAAATAGTTTAACTTTTAAAAAGCGTTTTTTTCAAGAAAGTTCAAAATTAATGAAATACAAACGTTTTTATAATTTAAATTTAATAAGTAATCATAATTTTTATAATAATTTTTATTTTTTTTTAAAAAATTTAGAAAAAAATTTAATTATATTTTATTTTTTAAAAAATAATATTAATAAGTATAATATTATACCTAATTTTTTGTTTAATAAACAAATTTTTTTTGATTTTAAAAATTTTGTTAAATTTACAAAAAAAAATAACATAAAATTTTTATATTTAAATAATAAAATTTCAAACAATTTTAGTTTATATGGTAATAATTTTTTGTTAATATGTAATAATATAGATTTAAAAGAAATTAATATTTTAAAAAATGATTCAAATATTGATATTATTTATAAAAATAATTATAATTTTAGTAATAATAATGAGGTATTAACAATTTCTTATTTTTTAAATTTTAATTTATTTTTAAATAATATTGTAGAATTTTATAAAATAATAATATTATTAAATTTATTTAATGTTATTAAATTTAATTAATTAATAAATATATATACGTAAATATAAACCTTATAATAATTCAACTAGAAATAAAAATAGAGTAGTTAGTTTTTACACAAATAATTGTAAATTTAAAAGATTAGTAATAGGTAATGTTTTTAAGTCAGGTAGAAATTTTTCTGGTAAAAAAGTTGTTGGAAATAAAAATTTTTTAAATAAAAGAAGTTTATCTATCGTAGATTTTAGCAGAAAATGGTCTGGTAATATTGCAGTATGTTTACATATTTCTAAAGATTCTAATAGATCTTGTTATACTGCTTTAATAAAATACTCTAACGGTTCTTATTCTTATGTATTAGCTTCACATGAATTAAAACCAGGTAATTTTTTATTTTCTTCTATTAAACCTTTAAAATTTATTTTTTTACAAAAAATTTGTTGTTCTGTTATATTAAAATATTTAAATTATTCTTCAGTTTTTTTTAATATTGAGCTTATTGAAAATACTGGTGGTAAATATGCACGATCTGCAGGTGTTTTTTGTTCTTTGTTAAATTTAAATTTTGAAAAAAATTCTGCTAAAATTGTTTTACCTACAGGAAAAATTAAAACTATATCTATATATTGTTTTGTAACATTAGGCCGCTCATCTAATATTAATCACAAATTAGAATTTTATACAAAAGCAGGTTTTTATAGAAACAAAGGTTTTAAATCTAATGTTAGGGGTGTTGCTATGAATCCTGTAGATCATCCACACGGAGGTAGAACAAAAACATCATCACCTGAATTTACCCCGTGAGGTAAAATTGCTAAAAAAAATAAATAATTTTTTATTAAATAAATGGCTCGATCAAAATGAAAGTTAACTTATTTTACAAATTCTATGTGAAGAAAAATTGTACTTTTTAAAAAAAAAAGATTGTTTAAAAAAAAAATAATTTTTTACGATAGATCATCGTCTGTTCCAAAGTGTTTTTTATATAAAATGATTAGAGTTCATAAAGGTAAAAAATATAGACGTTTATTTATAAATGATTATAATGTTAATTATAAATTAGGTGAGTTTTCTTTTACACGCAAACCTTACCATTTCCCATTAAAAAAAACATCTAAAAGAAAAAATATATTTTTTAAAAAATAGTTAATATATTTAAATTAAATGGGTCAAATAAGTATACCAGCAGCGAATAAATCTGGTTATTCTATGTTTTGAAATTCTATGTGAGATTCTAAACATAATTATAGTGTTTTTTTAAAACAAGATATTTTTATTAAGTCATCTTTAATTTTATTTTTAAATGATCATTCTTCAGATAAATTATTTTTTTTTTTAAAGTTAAATTCTCGTCAATCTTTTAAAAAATATTTAATTAGTGATTTAAAATTTAAAAAAAATATTAATTTTAATTCTTATTATAATTTTATAAGAGATGTAGATAATAATAATGATTTATTTTTTTCTAAATTGTGGTTATTAAGATACCAATCTTGAGTTATTTTAAATATTTCTGTTTTATCTTTTTTTAAAAACAATAAGTTAAAAAAAACTATTGATATTGATTTTGATAATTGGTTTTTTTCTTATTACAAAAATTTGTTTCAAAATTCATTTAATTTAAATAAAAAATTTTTTTTTTAGTTTTATTTTTTTGTTTTATAGGTATTTATTAAATAATAAATTAATTGATTTAGATGAAAAATTAAACATATTTTTATTAAATAGTAGTGGTTTTAATAAAAAAATGTTATCTAAGGTAGAAGAACGTATAGAAAATGATAGTAACGTTATTATAAAAGATTTAAATAAAAATGAATGGGAACATTTTTTAAAAATTTCTTATTCTGTAATCCCGTTTGGTTCTAGTTTTTTAAAAAAAAAAATATTAAATATTGCTTTTTTAGATTTATTAACTACTTATAGGGGGTGGAGACATGTAAAAGGTCTACCTGTTAGAGGTCAACGAACATGAACTAATGCTTGGTCTGTTTATAAATCTAATAATACTTTGAGAAATTTTAAAGTTAAAATGGCCAAAAAATTCTATGGTAATGTTCCCGTAAGAGAATCTAACATAGCTTATTCTGCCGAATACGTAAATTTATTATGACGTGTTCAATGAGAACAGGAATGAATTTTAGCAAAAAATAATAGATTAAAATTTTCTGGTCACAAAAATACTATGAAAATAGATTTATATTCTATGGCTAATTACCAAGTTATGCACCCATTAAAATTAAAAAATTTATCTAAAAAACAAAAACAATCATTTAAAAAAAATTATTTTTCTTTAGGTTTTGATCCTGGTTTTACTAAAATTTTAATTAAAACTATGTTCCATTCAAACGAATCAGGTTCTGAATCTGATTTGTCCGGTTCTTCATTAGTTTTAAGAGATGAAAGGTTGAATAGAAAAAAAAAAAGATAATTTTTTTTTTTAAATTTATTTGTTTTAAGGTTTTTATAAAAGATATTAATAAAAAATTTTTATATTAATTTTTATTTATTTTTTTTAAAATTTAATTTAATATTCTTTAATTTAATTACTAATAAATATAAAAAACAAATTAAATTTTGTTTAAATTTTAGTTATCAATTTAAATATAGTTGAACTAATTTTGAAAATGATTTATTGAGAACTTTCGATGTTAATTATAATGATTTTTTTAATTTAGAATTTACACAATTTTATAATAATTCTTATTTAGCTGTTTCTAATAAAAATACTATTTTAAGTAATATTTTAATGTTTAAAAAACAATCTATTTTTTTTAAAAAAACAATAAATAAAAATTTATTTATATTAAATTTTTTAGAAGTTTTTAAATATGAAGATCACAATTTTATTGATGAAAATGTAGTTAATGTTTTTAATAATAAAATTTTGTTTACACATAATTTAAATACGATAAATTTAAAAAATTCATTCAATAAAGATATTGAGTATGCTAGTTTTGATTATAGATATAAAATTAATAAGTATGTTAATGACAATAGGAAATTAATTTTATCGTTTTTTAAATTTAATTTAAAAAGACAATTTAAAAAAAATAAATTTTTTAGTAAATTAACTAAATTACCTTTTAATTTTTTTTTAAATAATTTTGAATTTGGTTTGTCGAATATTTTATTAAGATCTTCTTTATTTTTTAATAAACGAGATGTTATGTTTTTTTTTAATAATAATTATTTTTTTTTAAATGGTTCTTTGTTAAAAAATTTTAATCAAATTTTAAATTCAAATGATATTTTAACATTATTATTTAATAAATATTATTTTTTTTATTATAAATATACTATAAGTAAGATTTATAATAATAATAAAATTTCTAATTATGTGTTTAGAAAAAATCAGTTAAATAAATTAGATGTTTTACCGTTATGGTTAGTAAATACCACTAATTTAAAAGAGGATGTCCCTAATTATTTAGAATTAGATTTTTTAACTTTATCTTTAAAAATTATATATAAACCTTTATTTTATAGTGAATATAATTTTATGTTTTTTAAATTATTAAATTTTTATCAAAAACGTTTGTATAATTGAAAAAAAGTTATTTAATAGTTAAATAATTTTATATTTTTTTTTAAAATTATTTAGTTAGTTTTTATGTTATTTTTGTACTATTATTTTGGTAAAACTTGGTGATGAAGGAAATTTTTCATATTTTAAAGACCTATTTCATATCTTTTCAATATTTTAATAAATTTAAAATTAATTTTTTATTTATTATAATATTGTTTATGGTTTTTTATTTTATTAGTTTTTATTTTAATTTATTTTTTTTTAATTAAAAAAAAATAAATTAAAATGTTTTGAATATATTTTATAATACTATTTAAATTTTTTTAAATTTACTAATTTATGGGTGTTTTTAAAATATATAATCATGTTTTAAACAATGAATTAAAAAATTCTGATGAAATTTTAAATACTAATTTTATTTTTAATTCTAATTTTTCTGAAAATTTTATCTCTAATAAATTAAATGTTTTAGATATTCAATCTAATTTTGTTTATCATAATAAAAATTGACTTTATTCTTTCTCTGAAAATTTATTTTCTTATTCTTATGATTTAACTTCTTATGTTTTTTGAAATTATTTGTATCAAGATTCTAGTAAATTAAATTATAAGGTTATGTGATACAATTCTATTATGAACAATCATCATAATTTGTTTATTTCAGTAATATTAGATCAATTATTTTTTATCGCTGCTTTTTCTTTACCATTTTTTAATGATTTTTTTCATCATTTATTAAATTCTGAAGAATTTAATAATTTTTTTATTATTCATCCTGAATATTATTTTATTTATAAAAATTATACAAATGATTTTTATCAAAATTATTTATCTAATATTTATTTATCTATGTATTTATTAACCATAAATGAATCTTTTATTTCTCCTATAATGATGATTACTCAATTTTTTTTTATTTTTTTTTTAGTTTTATTATTTATAATAACTTATTTTTCTTATTTTAATAATTTAAATACTGAAGATAATATAGTAGATCATGATTATTTAGCTTTTAATGTTACTATTGAGGCTGAAGAAGAAATTGGTTCTATGGATGATATGTTATTAACTTCTGTAATATTATTATACGTATTTTTATGATTTTTTTGAATTAATAGTTGGTCTTATTTAAGTATTACACCACAATTAATTATGAGTATTTATTTATTTCCTTTTATTTATTTTATTATTTTATTTATGCCTGTTTCATTATTATATGATTATGGTTCTTATTTTTTAACTTATTTAAATGGTGTTGGTAAATCTTCAGTTTTAATGTTAGAATTATTATTTGATTACATTGCTGTGTCTATTTTTTTTTTAAGATTGATGGTTCAAAATGTTCGTTTAGTTTTTATGTTATTTACGTATGGTGAATTACATGAATTAGTTGTTTTTTTTAATATTGATAGAAATTTAATTTTAATGAATGAGTCTTTTGTTGATGGTTGAAATAAATCAAAAACTAATTTTAATGTTTCTAATTGGTATTTATTATTAAAATTACCTGTTTTATTATTAAATTGGTTATACGAATTATTTCACACATTTTTTATGGTTATTTTTCAATTTATAGCTTTTTTTGCTATGATTTTTTGATTATTTTTATTTTTATATACTATGTTTGTTTTAGAAACTCAAGAAAATTATTATTCATTTAAAAGATCTTTTAGAAAAACCTATTTTAATAAAATTATTAATTTTAAAAATTTGATTTTACAAAAATAATCTTATAATTTTTTTTTATAGAACCGTTGTTATCGTATGTTGTATAATTTTTTTATAACTTTTAAATTTCATAGATTTTGTCAATCAGGTTTTTATTTTGATTTTTTTTATAAAAAATTTACTGAAGTTTTTGTAAGAAATGTTTTTGTTTATGGTGCTCAATTTTTTGCGGAAAAATATATGATCGAAGTGTTAACAAAAAAAATTATTGATAAAAATATTTTTTTTGTTAATAAATACATAGGTTGGTCAAATTTAAATTATTTTAACTTTTTTTTTCAATTTTTATATACATTGTTTTATTTAATTTCATTTATAAATTTAATTATATTGTTTATATAAAAAAATTTAATTTTTTTTTATAAATTTATTTGATACAGTTAATTAAAGTAGATTTTAATATTTGTTAAAATTGAATAATAAAGAACCTTCTTTAAAACTAAAGATTTAAAAAATTTGATAGTGTATAAGTATTGTGAAAGAAAGGTGAAAAGAATTTTTATAAAAAATTTAAAAGATTCTGAAATTTAATGTTTTTATCAAATGAAATTTATTTGTTTCATTGTACCTTTTGCATAATGAACTAGCAAGTTTATTAAAATAGCAAGCTTTTTTATAATTTTTAATAAAAGCGTATTGAAAAAATTTTTGTTAAGTTATTTTAATAAGACCCGAAACGAGGTGATCTAATTATGATCAGATTGAAAATATTTATTTTAATTTTTTGGTATTGGAAGATCGAACTCATAAATGTTGCAAAATTTTGAGATGAATTGTAATTAGGGGTGAAAGGCTAATCAAACTTCGTGATAGCTGGTTTTCCGCGAAACCTATTTAAGTAGGGAAAATATGTTTTTTATATATAGGTTGAGTAATTTTAAATAATAATATTTTATTATTCTTTTTTAAAAATCTTCTAATTATATATTAATATATGTATTTATCAGACTATTGGTGCTAAGATCAATTGTCAAAAAGGAAACAGCCTAGATTATTTATTAAAGTTTGTAAATGTTATTAAGTCTAAGAATTTAAAAATATTATTATTTTTGGGAGGTAGGTTTGGAAGCAGCCATCCTATAATGAAAGCGTAAAAGCTCACCAATTATTATAGTTATATTGTATAATTAACTAATTATTTTTAGATCATAAATGTATAAGATGAGTAACATACTGAAATAATAAATTTAATTTTTATAAATTAAGTGGTAGCGGAATGTTTTGTATATTGTTGAAGTCAAATTGTAAAATTTGTTGGAGATATCAATTTTATAAATGCTAGTATAAGTAATAGATATAATGTGTGAATCATTATCGCTTTAAACTCACAGGTTGCTTTGTTTTGATTTTCTTACAAAGTGTGAATCGATACCTAAAACTAAAATGTTATTTGTAATATGTTTATGGAGTTGTAGTTTTACAATTGAATTAAATAGATATTTTAATATATATATTTTTGATTAATTCATATTTAAAATTAAAATTTATTAAATAATTTTAATTTTTAATTTTTTTTAAAATCAGGAAAAAATTTAATTCTTAAAATCGTACTTATTCAAACACATGTGAGTTAATTAATAAGTGAAAGCGTAGGAAGTAATAATTTTGAAGGAACTCGGCAAATTGACTCTGTAACTTCGGAATAAAGAGGATCTGTGCAAGATGTCATAAAATAGGGAGTAGCGACTGTTTAACAAAAACATAAGATTTTGCTAAATTGAAAAATGATGTATAAAATCTGACACCTGCCCAGTGCTGCAAGGTAAAAATATTAAGATGTAATGTTTTGGTAATAAACCCCAGTAAACGGCGGCCGTAACCCTGATGGTCCTAAGGTAGCGAAATTCCTTGGCGGATAAGTTCCGTCCCGCATGAATGGTGTAACGACTGCTCCGCTGTCTCCAAAATTATTTCCATGAAATTGAATTACCCGTGAAGATGCGGTTAAGTACAGCTAGACGGAAAGACCCTATGCACCTTTACTTTAATCTTTTATTTAACAAATATAATTTATATATAGAAATATGGGAGATTTTTTTTTTTATCGTCTATGGAAAACCATTTATATTTTAGTTTTGTTTAATTTATAAAAATATATTATTTATAAATTTTAAAAGATGGATAGTTTAGCTGGGGCGGCTGCCTTCTAAATAGTAACGAAGGTGTATACAAAACTATAGATAAAAAAATTTTTTAATTTTTTGAGTTATGGAAATAAATTTTAATAGTTTGATTAATGTACTTACTAGTATATTAAGGATGTATAGTCTATTATATTGACCCGGTATTATTGTAAGGAAAATTTATCGATCATCGGATAAAAGGTACGCTAGAGATAACAGGCTAATGAATCTTGAGAGTTCTTATTGATGGGTTTGTTTGGCACCTTGATGACGACTCATCAAATACTAGAGGTGCAAAATCTACCAAGGGTTCTTCTGATCGCCGAGAATATGTCAACATGATTTTTGTTCAGAACGTGGTGAGACAGTTTGGTCCCTATCTACTGTACTAAAAAAAAACAAACAACGATTTACCTTAGTACGAGAGGACCGGGAAGAATTAACCTCTGGTTATCAATTACTATTATTAGTAGTATGTTGAAAAGCTAAGTTAATAATTAATAATAGTTGAAAAAAATTAAACTAGAATTAATGTTGTTTTGTTTTTTAATAATATTATTTTAAGTTAATTTATTTATAAGTTTTGGCAGTTATCTACTGTGCGAGTAGTTTATGTTATTAATTTAACAAAAATAATTTTTTTATAGCTTGGTAACAAGTGAAGAGAAACAAAACTTTAAATATTAATAATTAAATATTGTAGGATAAGATTTTTTTAAAAATAATATTTAATTAAATTTATGCATTAAATGGATGCCTATAATTTTTTAAAAAACGTAAATTTAATTACGATAATTGTCTTAAAATATTTTTTTGTTATTTATATTTATTAGTGATAGGCAATTTATTTTTTAATTTAATTAACGAATTAAATCATTTTAGTAGTTAATTTAAATAAAATCAATTGAGATAAAATATAGCGGTGAGCAATATATTTAGTTTAATTTAATATTTGTTTTAATTGAAACGAGTTGGAAAACCGTATTAAAAAAGGTGATAATCCTGTAAATTATTTTTTTTTTATTGTTGTTCGACAGGTGTCGGTGTGGGCTCATTCCCCGTGTTCCTGGAGGTTCGAATCCTTCAAACAACTACTAATTCATATGGCGGAACTGGTAGACGCGCAAGACTTAAAATTTTGTCCGAATAGGGTACAGGTTCGATTCCTGTTATGAATAATATAGAGACAAAACCCAAGTGGTTAGGGGGTTGACTGTAAATCAATTGATTTTATCACTGTAGGTTCGATTCCTACTTGTCTCATTATTTTATTTTTTATTTTTTTTTAAAATACTATAATTGTTTAATTTTATATTAGTTATACGAAGTGAAGCATAGCGTAGCGTTAGTTATACGAAGTGAAGCATAGCGTAGCGTTAGTTATACGAAGTGAAGCATAGCGTAGCGTTAGTTATACGAAGTGAAGCATAGC
>Ga0256793_1000296_pt1 | contig 15521 bp, 2 predicted proteins | sample MC6MC0944MT_FD_190208 | JGI IMG/M metagenome (GOLD analysis project Ga0256793, IMG submission 190208) | Metatranscriptome of enriched soil aggregate microbial communities from Iowa State University, Ames, United States - MC6-MC0944-MT... | ecosystem: Environmental > Terrestrial > Soil >... | reverse complement strand
TTTTAAACTCCTCCCATAATCATTAACATCACGAGAATGAAGGTCTTTTCTTTCTTAGAAAGAACATCTATTCAAGATTTCACCACCAATGAACTACTTGGACGTGGAAAATACTCGGTTTATAAAGGCGAGATCCAAGGTAGTCAGCAAGATTGCGCAATCAAAATCTTCCCAAGTTCCACACAAATCGCCCAAAACGCCTACATCAGAGAAAGAAGAGTCATGTCTGGACTCAGACATGATCATATTGTCAACTTGATCCCTAACACCAAACACATGGACCAAGACAAAAACTATTTGCTCGTTATGGAGTACGCTCCCTACGGAGATTTCTTTGACATCATCATGAGCAGAGAACTCACCGATGAAATGATCATCAGAACTTATTTCCAACAACTTGTCACAGGATTAAAGTACCTCCACTCCAAAGGAATCGCCCACTTGGACTTGAAACTTGATAATCTCCTTCTTGGCAAAGATTTCCAACTCAAAATCACTGATTTTGATCTTGCTCATGATCAAAAAGAAGCCAATAAACCTGTCTCAAGAGGAACAACTGGATACAGAGCTCCAGAAATCCTCGACGATCAAGTTGATAACATCTTTGCAGCAGACGTTTATTCAATCGGAATTATCCTCTTCATTTGCTTCACAGGAGAATTCCCCTTTGTCGAAAAAGAAACCACCAAAGGAAAAGAACTCAGAGACTATGATCTCTTTATGAACCACAACGATAGATTTTGGAAGAAAAAAACAAATTATTATGATGTTTGCTTTAGTAATGAATTGAAAGACTTGTTCAACGGTATGCTCACAAAAGATCCTCTAAGCAGATTCACAGTCAAAGATATAGAAGTCTCTCCATGGTATCAAGGACAAACTGTCGAAAAAGTTAGCCTCGGTATCGAAATGGGACAAATCCATCACAAAATTAAAACCTCCCCTCCAAGCCAACAAGACTAATTACTCATCTTCCCATCTTAAATTATCATTTGTTCATTTATACATTCATATCTTCCAAAATTTTCCATACATTTTTCCACTACAATTTTGCTTAATTTAAATACTAGGTTGTATTCACTCTTCACTTAAATTAAACAATCATCCTTATACACTAATATAACTTCCATTACAACTCCATTTCTCTTGTGATATCTTTGATTTAAAATAAAACCAAATCATCGAATTCCTCTTCATTGGTATCTTCACATATTCCATTTTATTTGAGATTGATGACTCTGATGAACTATCTGAAATCTTACTCTCACTTTCACTTTCACTCTCGCTATCATCATCAGAATTAAAACCTTTGATAACAATTGAAATCTGTTGCTCATATTGTTCATCCTTTGGCAACAAATGTCTAGATTTCTTGAAATTCAAATAAAAATCTGGGAGATCTGCCAAGAAACTGACTTTTGAAGATTCAACCAGTTGTCCATCAGCTGGATCAAATCCTCCGAAATACAGCTCTAATCCCTTGATTATTATTGTATTTGCTTCTTTCTTGTTTTGTTCATCTTGTTGACTACCTTCTACTGCTACCAATTCGATTACAACATCTTTTGGATTCACTTGAGATTTTGAACAATGCTGTAGTAGTAATGTATAAAGGAAATGATCTGGCTTGGCAAGCAATTTCAAATTTAGTGGAAGTCTTGGAATCCCTTTATTCTTCTGCATTATTCTTGCAATATAGTCATATTTGATGAATAATTGTTTCATAAATTCATGAAAAGTTTCTGGCTTTTTCGAAAGTATTCCAACTTCTTTCCATCTTTCTGGAATCAAATTCCTTATTATTTCTGATCCTGCAGCCAACTTTCCTCTCTCAACTTTTTGAATGCAATCTTTGAGCTCATCTTTTACTTTTTTCAGCACAATGTTCAGATTACGACCTTCACTTAAAATATATTCTCCCATCCATTTGACCTCTTGAGAAAGCACAACTGGTTTATTGAAATTAGATTTCTTTAAATCAGGATGACTCTTTTGGGAAAATAAACTCATCCTACCACGACCCACTTGCCTGGAAGTATTTGCTAGAGAAAGCAACTCTGGAGACAGTTTCACATCTTGCTCTTCTAATGATTCCGGAACACTTATTTCGTTCAAATTTGAAGAAATCAAATAGTAAATGTTTTGTAAAACAAACAACATCTCTTTCAAGTCTTGATGTTCCTTACAAAGAATTCTCTTCTTCCCCTTATCAGCATCAAAATCATTCTCCAGACATGTCAGGAAGGCATTTTGGACTTCTCTCAAGTCATTCTCTGATCGACCAACAAACAACAGGTTCTGATACAGTTCTTGACTCAGCTCAAAATCATAAGCCAATTTCGAACTTGAACTCATTCCCATTATTTCATAAGGGTCTCTGTCAGGATATCGACCAATCACAGAGGTGACCATTTGTGATTTTTGAATCTCTGCCAACGTCTCCACAGGTGAAAAGAACTCATATTTATTCCCAACGACATCCAGTAAAACCGGTCGCGAACCTTGATTGTTGACAAACTCTCGAATGAAATAACGCATCACATCATCCGCTCTCTGGAATGAATCGGCTTTCTCTTTCAAGTCCAAACCCAAATATCTCAGAATCACCTTCTTCATCACAATCTCAGGATCAATCTCATATTCTGAAAAAATCTTTGAAGCCAAATCTGACACAGCAAAAATCTCATGATATAGTAATACTGTTGCCTCCTGAGGCAGTATTTTGGCTGTTTGTGCAATCATCTGTCTCTTATAAAATACACTTAATATGAAGTTGACTGAAAATGAATATTTATCCATCTGAACTCGATCTGGCTGGGGAGAAGTCATTGCTGGCCTCTTGTTTACTGCACAAAATGTATAATCTTTCGAAGCAGTTTTCCCAAGGTGCCCAAGGAACTTGACCAACGGCAAAAGTTGCTTCAACTGACCTTTCTTGACTGGTACAATCACCTGAGCAGCGCTTACTGATTTCAACAAAGTTTTTCGTTTCAGTGGCGCTTTCACACAACATTCAATAAATTGATTCATATAAAAGGATGTCAATAACTCCTTTATTGATGAACAGTTATTCATATGAATATAATTCAAGCTCCTCACTGCTCTATTATAAAAACTTGAACTATACTTTTGATGGACTAGCATCACCAGCCTTCCTTTAAGGAATGGTGATCTTTCTAAATCTTCAAGAAAAGCAAACATCTTGGCCATTCTTTTCTCAGAGTAAGGACAAACTCCTTCCACTACAACCCATCGGTTCTCTTCCAGACATGTCTGGATTCTTGTTGCAATCTCTGTCTCCTTGAACTTGAGGAAAGAAATTTTCACTACTTCTTGCTGCAAATTCGATGCAAATCCTCTGATCAAAGATATTATATTCCCATAGTCACCCTCATAAAAAAGCACTATCGGCCTCTTGTTCTGCTCAACATTCAAAATCTCCTCGAGAGTTTCCCTTTCTGCTAGTTCTTTCTGGATAAAGTCTTTTGTAAAATTCTCACAAAGTGAAAACAGTAATCCGCTTCTTGTGATCTTTAACAACACCATGATAAGCAATGGAGAAGATTCCAGTTTCGAAAAAATAAAATCGAATGATCCACCATTTTCTTCAAGCAGCAAGTCGATCAGCTCATTCGAGTGATGTTCAGCTAGCTTCAGAATCTCTTGATTCTGAGGCTCAAACTCGCTCATCAAACCCAAAACAATATCTTGGAAATGTCTATCCAACTGCATTTCTTCTAAATCGCTTTGCACTGCAACTTCCAATTCCACTGTTCTAAATGGCTCAAACTTTGGTGCAACCTTTCTTCTTATCTCAAGTAAAATCTGCTTCGTCCTCTTAAACAAATTCAAATAATTATAATCATTATAATATTTCTTCAATACTGCCTCTTCTTGACTTTCAATCATTTCAATATTATATGAAGCTTGTCGATAAAGACCACGACCTAAACTTGATTGAGAGCTTGAATCGTGTTTATGAGAGATTTTATCATGTTCATAATTCATTGGATCAAAAGCACTCAAGCCAGGATTATTAAAGTTGAATCCTTGTCTTGCAAATGGACTTCCTGAAGGCGAGTTGTCTTTGAAAGCAGGACTTTGGGGAGTCCATAGATAAACCTTGTCACCTGCACTCACCCTTTGCTTCAATGCAAGGTTAACTGATTTTCGATCTTTTACAAGTGCTCGAGTTTCTGCAACTGCTTTCTTAAATTTCAAAACCAATGGACTAGGTAAATTTTCTGCCAAGGGGCCTGCAGATCGAATCTTTGAAAGCTTTAAATCAATCTTTAGTCTCGCATTTGGTGACTTTGGATTTTTATCTTCAGAGATTTCAACCTCATTTCTTTTCCACTCTAAAGTTGGACTAGGAGTCGGAATTGTCTGCTTACTTTCTTCACTGGAAGAACTCTTCTCCTCATCTTCTTCAATCTTCTCATCAAAAGAGTTTTCATATGGTTTAGCAAGGTCCGATTCTTTTGGATTTATAGGAGTTGCATTAGATTTATTTCTCCCCCTCTCAATGCTTCGAGAATACTTTATTGGATTCAGATGGTTTGTACTGCACAGATTATAAAGATCAAATAACTGCAAATTCTTCTCCCACTCTTGACATAAATTAACATTCTCAAAATCATATTCCTCTTCAACTATTGGATAGTCTTTTTTGAAAATATTCCAAAGCTCATTATTTTCAGGAGTCTGACGAGTTTGCATCAGAATCGTGTAGTATGTATGAAAAGTCCTTTGGAGCTTGTCATCCATCCAATTTGACACATCTTGGATCACACAACCTATAAATTTATTCTGAATCTCATCATTATTTGATTCTTCAAGTCTTCTCAATAAAATATCCAGAAACGCTTTTTCTGGGAATTTTATCTCTCGATCTTTTAACTTAAGAACTGCTCTTAAAGCTTTTCTTATCATCAGAAGACTCTCAATCGTGTCTTCTTTCAAATTACCTTCCTCTTCAGATTTCCCATCTTCTTCTTCTTTTTCAAGGGAACTCAATAGATCATCAATCATTTTTATTCTCTCATCATCTTCTTCATTTAGATTCTTAACTATTTCAAATATTTTGTTCTTGATAGCAATTCTATAATTATATTTTTCAGACGATCTCGGATAAATCAACATATTTGTTAAACAATCTTGATAACTTTCATCATCACTTGAAATATCCAAATTTATCCAAGGGATTTTATTAAATCTGAAGGAATCTGATAATAATGGTTTTGTCAAGATATGGATTATTCTTATTCCTTGGGCTAAAGCAGCCTCCTGAATTGTATGATAATCATGCTTTAGAATTCCTTCCGATTTTTCATCAAAATTGATCATTCCTTTCAAAATCTTGTCATAATAATCTTCCATAAATTTCGCATCAATAAATGACTCGATACAATCCCGAAGAATTAAAACTCCATCTTTTCCTTGGATATTTTCAAAACTCAGATCTTCTTGAGAAATAATATTTTCACAACCAAAAATTGCTCCAAGGCTTTTTGAATCGTGAGGAAGATGCTCTTGTGGATCCCAAATAGCAATCATTGGAATCTTTGTATAATTCAGAAGAACATGAATGCTGAAAATATCATTCAATAGCAAATCATTATAGAATTTCAAACTCGCATCTGAAATCATCTTCTCCGTTTTTTCAAAATAATTTTCAAAGAGATTTTGAATCTTCAAATCCAAAAACCCCTTAATTTTGCTCAACCCAAGCTTCTTTATTGACTGAGGATGCTTCGCAAGATAAACAGCATAAAAAGACATTGCAAATATTATCTTGTTTTCTCTCAAAATAAATTCTTCCAATTTCTGTGATATATTTGAGATCTTACTATATTGATTGGAAAGTTTATTGATTAATTCATGGCATAAAAGCTTTTCAACTTCCCATGAATTCTTTTCAGTTTTGTTTTCAGCAATCATATGTCTCTCCAAAAACTCATCAAATCTCTCAATATCCCAGAGTTTCTGAACTTTGACTTCTTCGCTCAAAACGGATTGAACAATTTTGTTTGTTTCTTTATTGGCATCAACTCCAATTTTATCATCATTATTGAGATTTACAATGAATATTGTGTTCATCAGAGAGAGGAAATTTTCTTTGAGATTTTCAACTGTAAATTTCCCTTCAATCTTCTGAGGAACAAGAATTATGCGAAGATAACTTTGAATATGAGGCTTCATGGCGATGAGAACTTCGTACAGACCCAGATTTTTGTAGGCCTCTCCTTTTCTCCAATCATTGATTATTCGCTCCATTGCTTCTGAAGACAAAACACAGCTGATCGTCTCGTGCTGGACAAGAGAATTCAAATCTTGAACGATATTCATCAAATCCAACTCATCCTCAAAATTGTTGAGATCAATATAAATATAATTTGTCGTTTTATTCTGCCATAAATTTGTTATTATTTCTTCCAAAAGATTCAGTAGAACCTCTCTAAATTTCAAAGACCCTTTCAACGCAAAAAGATCATGAAACACACCGTGGTTGAAAAACACTGCAAATTCCATAAGATCCTTTGCAAACAAAGAATCCTTTATTTCAGTCAACAGAAAATGAGAATTCCTGTATGCTTGGAATATTGAGTTGATCAGCAAAAATAATGAAATATTCTGCAAAGAATAGTAAAAATAAAACACAAGTCTTCTTGCAAGTTTCTCATGCCTTTTCGCATATCTCTTTAAAGTACTTTTGATCGTATTGATCAACGAAATCATATCTTTTTCTTCACTGACAAGTTTTAATTTCTGAACATTCCCTTCAAGATGGTGATGGTGATCATCTTTTACAATAAAGACTTGATCTCTTTTTGCCAACTCCTTCATATAATTCATGGAAAATTTGTTCGCCATTTCTGACTCCTCCTGAAGATTTTCTGGTTTCTTGAATCGATTTCGACTGCTTATAGAAAGCAATTCTGGGCTTAACAGAGACTGACTTCCTTGCCAAACTGGCACAGAAACAACATCTTTACTTGACAAAGTCATACTGCTGAGATTCAAAGATATATTTTGCTTCTCCATTTCTTGAAAAATCGTCTCTTCAAATATTGTCATTACCAATCCATTCAAATCTTCCACATTCTCTTGGAACAATGTATAAAGTCCAAAATTTAGTTTGTTTCGAATCTCTTTTGCATTATTTATTGGAATCCAAACTGAAGGATTAAAACTATGCAAAAACTCCAACATCTTGCTTAATGAAAGATTCAAGTTGAACAATCCATTTATCTTATCCAATAAATCTCGTTTCTTACTTGAATAGCACCAGAAATCTCCCAAAAAATCTAAATACATCTTTTCCACCTCTGCTATCTCCAATCCTTGCCTATTCATATGTACCAACTGACAATGAGATTCAAATATTGTAAATGTTGTTGCTTTATCTTCTTCAGGCATATACAATGCAACTGGCGATTGCCAATAATTGAGATAATAATTCATATTGTTATTTTCAAAGTTTCTTTTTGAACAAGCCATCAAAAAGTTGGTGTTACAAATATGCTTGAATCGATACTCTTCGAAACTATAACATCCACGTGACTGGAAAATCTGTCTCATCACTCCTATTGCATTCATCTCCTCATTTTGTAAGTGCACATCATCAATACAAATAAGCATCTTATCTGTTGATGGTACCAACACATTAGCTTTCCCACTTAAATTCGATATAACTTTTCTTAATAATTCTCGTTTATTCATGAGATGATTGATAGATAATTTGACAGTTGAAAATCTTTTAATCATAAATTCGAGGAGAGCTGATTTTCCTTGTTGAGGTGGAGCAATCAAAAACACATCTTTCTCGTAAGAAACAAGATGCTCAATCAGGAAGTAACTCTTCTTTTTCATGAGTGACTCATAGAAATAGGGATTTGTGTATGAGTTTATTCGATTAAACGCGGCATGACTTTTAATCATTTGTTGAATGCTTTGCCGAGGTTGGATGTCGCTCAAAATCTCGGTCTGACTAAATCTGTGCTTTTCTTGAGCTGGCAGGTCTTCCAGAGTAAAGTTGGATACAATCTCTTTATCAAATGTAGTTTTGTATTCCATAAATGACGTCCATTTCAAACGAGAAAAATCAAAGTAATGGTTCGAGAGACTAAAGTTCTTGTCTTTATCCTTGCTTGTAGATACAAAAGAAACCAATTCACTCATCAATCGATTTGAAAATTGTTGCGGAGAACTCTGTATTTGACTCACCAAGAAATCCTCAAAAATCAATTTATATTTTTCTTGAACCATATTTCCAACGCTAAACAATAAGCTCTGAATATAGATGCACTGCAACAGACCAAAGAGTTCCTCATCTCTGTTTGACATCGGGCCCTTTCTGGGAATATTCACTGGGTTGATCTCTCCAACAAAAGATTGCCTGTATATCAAATCTTTTTTCTTCTCCATCATCTTGGTAAATTTCTTTGACGGTGAAAAATCCTCCATCTCCGGAGTTGCCAGCTCCTGAGCAATACTACTGCGTCTCATGCTATCTCGACGATTACCCTTTGAAGTGTTGAAATCAGCTTCGGTAAAAACTGGATCCAGATGGATACTCGTCACATTCTTTGCATGAATGGTTATTGCATACTTTCTCAACTCATTCAAAAATATCTCTAGATAAATAGTAAAATCACTGAATATTTTCTTGTCCTTCAAGTTTCCAAGCACTTCCGCTTTCTTCAAGAATTTCGCAAAGGTTGGATTCAATAAGCACACCTTCAGAATCTCCAACTCATTTTTGAAAAATGAAAACCAAGGATTCAGATCTATCAACTTCCTCATCCAAGCATTGTATTCTGTCCTCAATAAATAACTATGTGATGGCATACAATATAACTTTGTATTCACTATCTCTGATATCCCAAGATTATGTAATTCCTTCACCTTGAAAATGAGACGAGGACTTCGATTATTAGTAGTTTGATTTTGATTTTGGAATACATGCTGAAGTTTGGACATTACATCTTTTGTTAGATTTATATCTTGCTTATTCGCTTCAACACAAAAAGAGTCAACAATTAAAGTAAAATATTTTGAGTTCTCTTTAAATGTTCTTATCATTGGTATAGCTGGATATTTACAAAAGCCTTTCAAGTTATCAATAAATTTCTGGCCTGTCATCGCTTCCTGAACTAAGTCCAATAAACCTGAACTCATTCTTCCTTCTTTGTTTGCGACACTTGGATTATTTTCAAAACCTCCATATAATAATCTTTGATCACTTGAATCAATAAATACTCGGTATAAATGATGATTTTGCTGTTCTTTAATAGCATGGATATAACTTGCAATACGAATTGAAGTCCAAGCTTCTTGATCTTCATTTCCATAAATCAACACAGATTCATACTTTGAGAGACCTTCACAAAGTCCAAGTGTGAATTCTTTTAGTTCATCTGTTAAATCAAAACTCAAATTCTTTAAAGCCTCTTCTAAAAGCTTCACATTTTTTTCTTCCATCTCCTCATTTTCATCACTCTCGATTTCTTCGAATTTAGGATTTCGTGGAAGGAAGAGGTCAAAAGATTCTTCGATATTTTTCAAGAAATTGAATGACCAACCTCGCTTGTTAAAGTACTCATAGACAATTAGATACACATAATCACTCATATTTTCCAAGAGATCTGTGAGACCTTTTTGTGCATACCCAATCAACTCTTTTGCTAAAGTTCTTGCAATATCATAAGGGATCAGCTGAGGATCGAGACCAAATTTATAATCCAGAAAATCTTCACGAATAGAAATGGAAGTCAAGAAATTCGAGAAATTCACTGCAAAGTCGCCTGATGTTTGATATCCAACGAGGTTTAAAGCATTTTTAAACAGGTAAACGTAATTTGGACTCTGTAAATGCTTCACTCTGAAATGTTCCAAGATCACAGGATTTATCTCTGAAGCGGTAGAGGTATCATTTTTCACAAGAGTAATCACATTAAAGTTTGTATTCATCTTTATAGGAATATGATCAAGTTGCAACTGTTCTTGATGTGATAATACAGCTTCTTTCAAATAAATCAGGTAATTTGCTAAAACAGACAAACATTGATTATTTGCACAATCAAATTCTGACAAAATCATCCAGCTTCCTGTCATCAATGTTCCAGCTAATTTATTCAATATCGTTGATAAACTATTCTCTTGACTGAAATCAATCACACATTTAAAATTCCCTAAATGATTCGCTATCGCATGGATGGTTTCTTGGACGTAATGATTATTATTTCCAGTAAGAGCGACGAAACTTCCATTTGAAGCACAACTGATTAAATGACACATGTAGTGCTCGGTGAGCGGATATAAGTAATATTGATCTTTCTGATTTGTAAATTCAAGTCCATAATTTACTTTTGTTCCAAGAGTTGCAAACACAATCTGAAATCCACCAATATTCTTTTCAAGATCCTCAATCCTGTAGACCCCAGGCTTTAGCAGACTGTAGGACTTCACAATGGATTCAGGCTCATCTGAATTCTTCAACGCTGCTGACAGATGGTTGACTCCAGTCTGCAGTAAACTGTCAAAATTGAACTTGGCTTGAGATTGCTCAATAAACACTTTGGGCAAACTCAAATATTCAAAACACACTTCATCCACTGATGGTAAATCTTTCAGCTTCTCTAAAATCTCCAGAAAATGTTTCTCTTGCTGAATTGCTCGACTCCAAAAATAAGATGCCTCTTTTGTTATTTTATCTGCCCAAAACTCAATAAACTCCTTTATCATTTCTGCTCTTGATGTGTAAAAAGATTTCAAAAGCACCATCTTTATTGATTCATCTTCAGCATTCAATGCAGGCTTATTCATAAAGTTTACAATCACAGACAAATTAAAGTAAAAAATAGCTTCAGTTATCACAAAGTAAGCTTGAGCTACCGCATCCTTTCTATTCAGTATTTTGAAAACATCCTTCATTCTCATATTCTTGAGACCAACTTGCATGTAGTGTTGGAGAATGTTTTTCTTCAACAATTTTTGGACTTCTTTCTCAACCACGTCAATCAATTTCCCGCTGTTACTTGGCAACAATACAGGAGTCGCAACAGAAAGGTTTTCATCATGAGATGTCACAACACCCTCCAAGAAACAATCCGAATTCAATCTTGACTCTCCTTCCTCTTGATTTATTGGACTACCAAGAACTTCTTGTTTCATTTTGAGTTGCTTCAGATTCTGGAAACAATCCAAAATTAGCTTCAAAAGCAAAGGAACATCATGTCCTGCCTTGAAAATCTGCGTTATTTGATGATCATCCAGGAAATACAATCTTGGATTGGCTTGTCTGCTCTTATCGAAAAAGTCCTTTATGTATTTCTCAATCTCTTGAGCCCTCTTTATCTTTTGTGAAAACTCAAATTGAACTTCAATTGTTGACTTTATCATTTTTATTCCTTTCTCAGTCTTTGGTAGACGGTCTTCAATACCACCACAAATCTGAATTATCACGCTCACTCCATGTTTCAATATCGGATTAAAATCATCCCGAAATTCATCAATCACTTTGCCAATCTCATTACATAATTCTGGTGCTAACGAATCCAAAAATTTTTGATTACTCCAAAATGGATAAGTTTGTAAAAGGATAGATTGAAATTTCACAGTTTCTTGGAAGAAATAAGCAAGCAGTTTTGTTAAATCTTCTAACCCCTTTATCTTTTCAACCATCCTCAAAAATCTCTCTGGGATATTCGACAATTTCCGACATTCATTTAACATTCCTTCGAGAGTTTGGATGATTTCTTCAATATTTTGAATAATTCGGACAGATCCATAGACTGGAGAAGCTAACACTTGCCATTTTAATGGCATCTCAGTTATTGCTTCCAATATTATAGCTGATTCGAGATGTAACCTCTGTTCATATAGTGCTTCATCAAATAAAATATCGATATCTTGCTTGTACTCCAATAAGCCTTCTTTTATCAAATCTTTTGGTGTCAAGGATTTATAATCAGGTTTCACTTCATTCTTCTTAAACATGATATTTATTAATTCCTGCCAGTAATAATCCTTGAAAGCTTCAGATTTTAATTGACCAAATATCTGATAATGATTCTCAAATTGCAATGTCTCGGCATTTAAAGATTCTAATAAACCTCGGATCTGTTCCTGATCTTCTTTGTCAGCAAAATATTCTGTTGAACTTTGCAAACTTTCATATCCAACTTCAAATAAACTCATAAAATCTTGTAATTTCAATATATCCACTTGACTGCTCTCAAATAAACTTATGCTATCGTAAAGACTCTCACAATAATCCCAAACTTTAAATTGTTCCTTTATTCCGTCAAGATTAATTTGTTGGAGATCGAGAATTTTTCGTTGATCATTGAGTTTTGCAAATTCTTCGAGGAGTTCCATAAAATCTTGAGAATGCAAAGTCTTGAAATCTCTATTAGTAAAATAATGGCTAGCATCATTGAAACTCTTGAATCCAGCAAGGACCTCAAGAAACTTCTGCAGCTCAATTTCGAGAGTTCGATTCTTCTCTTTCAAGAAATTTGCATACTTCTGTTTTGTACTTGATAAAATCTTTAGCACATCTTCAGATATTGTGTTGATTTCTCTCCAGTAAACTTTTGATTGATAAAAGTGCAACCTCAAGTTTAGTTTAAAGTCAAACCACGCTTTTTCGAGGATCTCGTGAAGATGATCAGAAGTTTTCATGAGCTTCCTCAATTCTTCAAATGTATTATTATGCTCTGCACTTGAAAGGTATAATTTCAGATTGATATGCTCCTCAATGCTGCTGTCCGTGTACTTTAGCTTTTCAGAAGCATTGATGTAGATCAGATCTGCATTCTCCAGCGTCTTCTCCAAATAAACCCGACATTTCTCAACAATAATCTGTCTCCGTTCTTTTATGATTTCAATCATACGATTTTTAAATCGCTCGAAATTCACCAAAAATATCTTTATTTGGTATAATCTCGGTACCAACAACTCAAAAACTCTCAAGTCTTTGTCCAAGTACTCCAATTCTTCCAAAATCAATTTAAATCTATTCTTCTTTATCAACTCCTCAATCTCCTTTTCATAAGCCTGCTTATTTCCCAAGTAAAATCCAAACGGTTCAAGAAGAATTGGAATCACACAGATTTCATGTAATAAGGCTACAACAAAACTTGAACTGAAATGACTAAACTCTCTGAGATCCTCTTCTAATCCTGTAAACTTGAACTCAAGATTCAATTGATCATATGGAACAAGATAATTGACTTTTTGGAATTTCTTCAATGCTTCCAAACCTTTCAAGTGAAGACTTCCAAAGAGGCTTTCAAACTCAGTCAAAGGGGGTTCAAACTTAAAACGACACTTGTGATTAGGGATTACCCACGATAATATTCCTTTTGTGATTGGATTATCTTGAATATCTTCCATGTATTCATCAAAACCTAAAGGACAAGTCTCATCTTTAATTCCCCAATAAAATCTCATCAATTTCTCTGCATTCTTGTCTCCATCTTCCAGATCATAGACTAGATTTCTTGCAACCATTCTCTTTTTGTGACGTTTTTCAACATCTTTTCCATCTCGATGATTATCTTCATGTTCTTGATTTGCAACAAAGTCAATTTCAAGCAAAGGTTGCAAATCCCCTTTTTTCACAATTCCTTCTTCTTTCATCGCTTTCCCTTGTAAAAAGCGTTTCTTGCTTTTTGTTAGATTTTCCAAAATTACTCGTTGATGTAAGAAAATATCATCGGTGGTTCGAGGTAAAGGATTGCAAACATAAGCATTTAATCTTTCTTGAGCCATTTTGAAAGAATGAACAATCCCGGTTTTTATCTTATCTTCAATATACAAATTTATTCTCCTGGCCAGAACTTGCAGATAAGGCAAAATTTCCGTTTCTGAATCTCGAAAAGTCATTATATTTGAACTTTTAATTATATGCTCATATTCCTTTCCAATTTGAAATACTCTTGTATCCAATGTCTCCAATGCTCTATACATCTCTTCTATCAATAAAAACCAATCATTTGGTTGGCAAACAGGTAAGGTGAAAAAGTTGTCAAATATTGGAAAATCTCTCAACTTCTCAGCTGAAGTTAATGCCCAACTTATTTTCTTGTAGAATATCTTGTGATCTTTTAAATCAAGAACGTGAATCCTTCTGTACAACACTTCTTCAATTATATGACAAATCTCGGAAAAAGCCGGCAATTTTCTCTCTCGATCGACTCGATATTTAGTAATCATACTCTCTGAAGGTTTCTTTTTATTTGAAAAAATCTGAGGTATTGGTTTTTGTTCATTCAAAGGGTTTGAAGGAACTTTTGTCACTTGAATTATTTCTGAAGATGCCTCGAGATCTTTTTCATCTTGAGTATATAAGATTTCAAAAACTGTTTTTGGCTCTAATTGAACACTTTTTGTTGTCAATTTCCTGAGAATTGTCGGTAATGAAACCAGTTCTGGCTGATATTTTGCATAATATTCATTCAGAGTTGCTGTATACTTGAAATTAGAATCTGCATCTTTTAAATAATTATCTGCTGCTGCTTGATCTTTCGTATCTTGTTTTTTTGAAACTTTCATCGATTTCTTCATGATTCTGTTCAAAAAAGTTGATGGAAAATTCAGATCTTGTCTCTTCTGAGCTCTCGATTCAATCAATTTTCCAAATTTACGACTAGCAAATGTTTCAATTCTTTCATTGAAATCCTTCTCTCTTTCAGCTGAAAATGTCTCTTTATTCTCTTCTGAAAATATCAAATTTGATCGAAATACTTCTTTAGTTTTTTTAGAATTGTCTTTCCATTGTATCAAAAACTTTTTTGAAAACACATTATATTCAATCACATTACATTCTTTCCAAACTAATTCTCCTCTTGAATTGTAATATTTTGTCCAAGCAGGAATAGAATTTGCATGCGTCTTTAAAAGATTTCGATACTTTTCATCTTCATTAAAGTCTCCCAAAACCATCGTTTGATGCACTTCCTTTGGACTAAACATTAAACTTCCCAAACTTTCATGAACTTTGTCCACTCCTTCCTTTTCTTTGGGACGAACTCTTGGCTTTAATTGTGGACGCATTGCTTTCTTTTCTGGAGAGTCAGATTCCGTCGGACGAATCACAAGTGGACTTGCATCCCATGTTGCATTCAGCTCATGAACATTAATTGCTGAGTGTGATTCATTCCCACGCCTTAGCGTATCTCTTTTCGTAGATAAGGGCTCGAGATTCATCCTTAAACTCTTGCCCGTTGGAGATAGAACTGCACTGACTCCTGCTCTTTTCGCGCTTGAATAATCAATTCGAAAAGAAGGCTGGTTCATTTGATCAAGACTGGGCACTGGCTTTTTCACATAAGGTATCGGCTTGAGCGGAGTTTTACTAATAGCCTTTAATTTCGCAAGCTCAGAAGATCTCTGCTTCTTCAAATCTTTTAGCTCATCAATAAAGTTGGAAGTCGCCTCAAGTCTTTCTTGAGATGTCTGCTTTTTAAAAAATGTCCGATTCATTTTTACAATCCTTTACTTTTAAATTTAAG
>Ga0256793_1000293_pt1 | contig 15555 bp, 10 predicted proteins | sample MC6MC0944MT_FD_190208 | JGI IMG/M metagenome (GOLD analysis project Ga0256793, IMG submission 190208) | Metatranscriptome of enriched soil aggregate microbial communities from Iowa State University, Ames, United States - MC6-MC0944-MT... | ecosystem: Environmental > Terrestrial > Soil >... | reverse complement strand
GTCAGGTTCGCTGCTGGCCGGTTACTGGTCGGGTAAACCGATCGATAAGAAGCAGAAGTAATATTCAAAAAAGCATCACATTCAATTCATGCACATAGCGTAGCGGCGCAATAAATTGCGCCGCTACGCTGCCTGCGCTCTGAATGTATTACAGCTTCAGATAGGTACGAATCCCATCCAGGAACATCTGCGTCGCCAGCATAATCAAAATCAATCCCATCAGGCGCTCCAGCGCGTTAACGCCTTTGTCGCCCAGCAGGCGTAAAAACAGCCCCGACATCAGCAGAATCACCACCGTCAAACCCCACGCGATCAGCAGCGCGCCGACCAGATGCGTCATTTGGTTGGGATATTGATGCGACAACAGCATCAGCGTCGCCAGCAGGGACGGACCGGCCACCAGCGGAATTGCCAGCGGCACGAGGAACGGTTCTTCACCGGCCGGCAAGCCACTCGAGCTGCTCTCCTCTGACGGGAAAATCATGCGGATGGCGATCAGAAAAAGAATGATGCCGCCGGAGATCGACACGGTTTCGGTGCGCAGATTGAGAAACGCCAGAATGCGTTCACCGGCGAATAAAAATAGCAGCATCAGAATCAGCGCAATCAGCATTTCGCGCATCAGTACCACGCGGCGGCGTTTGGGTTCCAGATGCTTCAATACCGACATAAAAATCGGCAGGTTGCCCAGCGGATCCATAATCAACAACAGCAATATGGTCGCGGATATCATTTCAGTCATGTTGGTTAGCCATTATTAGTTGTACTGCTGAAAAAGTTGGCGCAATCGAATTAATTCACTTGCCAGAAGTGCTGCATTTTGTAGAGTTGACGGTCATAGGTAAACCTGATTATTACGCAGACCGGCACGATTATCCGGCCAGTCTTTTCCTCGCACCACACGGCCTCTTTCGAGAGCACCCGAGACGGACAGAAAATGAAGAATGTAGGTTTTATTGGTTGGCGTGGCATGTCGGCTCAGTGCTGATGTCACGCATGAGCGAAGAACGCGATTTTGATGTCATCAATCCGGTCTTCTTCTCCACGTCACAGCTTGGTCAGGCGGCACCCACATTCGGCGGTAAGTCGACCGGTGCGCTGCAGGATGCTTTTGATATCGAGGCGCTGAAGGCGCTGGATATTATTATCACCTGCCAGGGCGGTGATTACACCAGTGAAGTCTATCCAAAGCTGCGTGAAAGCGGCTGGCAGGGTTACTGGATTGATGCAGCTTCCACGCTGCGCATGAAAGATGACGCCATCATCATTCTCGATCCGGTTAACCATAACGTGATTCGTCAGGGCCTCGACAACGGCATCAAAACCTTTGTCGGCGGTAACTGCACCGTCAGCCTGATGCTGATGTCGCTGGGCGGTCTGTTTGCTAACGATCTGGTTGAGTGGGCCTCGGTGGCGACTTATCAGGCGGCATCAGGCGGCGGCGCGCGTCATATGCGTGAACTGCTGACGCAAATGGGCATGCTGCATGACCACGTGGCGAAATCGCTCCAGGATCCGGCTTCGGCAATTCTGGATATCGAACGCAGCGTGACCGATTTCACCCGTTCTGGCACTTTGCCAACCGACAATTTCGGCGTACCGCTGGCGGGCAGCCTGATTCCGTGGATCGACAAGCAGCTGGATAACGGCCAGAGCCGCGAAGAGTGGAAAGGCCAGGCGGAGACCAACAAAATCCTGCGTACCAGCAGTGTGATTCCGGTTGATGGCCTGTGCGTGCGCGTTGGCGCGCTGCGCTGCCACAGCCAGGCATTCACTCTGAAGCTGAAAAAAGACCTGCCGCTGAGCGAAATCGAACAGCTGCTGGCCTCGCATAACGAATGGGTGAAAGTGGTGCCAAACGACCGCGACATCACCATGCGCGAACTGACGCCAGCCGCCGTCACCGGCACCCTGACCACGCCAGTAGGCCGCCTGCGCAAACTGAATATGGGACCGGAATACCTTTCTGCCTTCACGGTGGGCGATCAGTTACTGTGGGGCGCGGCTGAACCGCTGCGCCGCATGCTGCGTCTGCTGATCGACTAAGCGCAGCGGCAAATCAGAAAGGCCGGGGTTTCCCGGCCTTTTTTTATTATCCAGGCTGCAAAAATTCATGCAAATTGCGCCTGACAAGTGATCCGCTTCCCTTTTTTGCTTGCCCGATAAGTATTTTTCACGATCCTCCCTGGCTTCTGCTATCCCCAAGCTATGATTTAACAGAGATGTGCCGGTTGTTAACTGTTTTTGTTTTTTCGAACTGAATGGTTGTTGTACACGGTGAAGATCTTTCCCACGGACGGTTGTGTCCTCACGGTGTACCTATGGCTCAATGAAAAGCAGCGCACCCGAGGCGATAATCCTGCCGACTCTGGTCGCCTGCGCAAAATCATAGGAAGAAAGTCATGTCAGAGCTTCCCGATCGCCAGGCGATCAATGCCCTTTTTGCCGGGAATTATGCCGATCCCTTTTCACTACTGGGTATGCACCAAACGGCTGCAGGCCTTGAAGTGCGTGCGCTGCTGCCCGATGCCTCCGATGTTTGGGTCATTGAAACCAACACCGGACGCAAATGTGCTCAGCTTACCTGCCTCGACTCACGCGGTTTCTTCTGTGGCGTGATTCCGCGTCGTAAAAACCGCTTTGGTTATCAGCTGGCGGTGAACTGGCACGGCCAGCAAAACCTGATTGATGATGCCTATCGCTTCGGCCCGCTGCTGGAGGAGATGGATGCATGGTTATTGGGTGAAGGCACGCATCTGCGTCCCTACGAAACCCTCGGCGCGCACGGCACCACCATTGATGGCGTGCACGGCACGCGGTTCGCCGTTTGGGCACCTAATGCGCGTCGCGTATCGGTGGTAGGCGAGTTCAACTTCTGGGATGGCCGACGTCATCCCATGCGTTTTCGCCGTGAACTTGGCGTCTGGGAACTGTTTGTGCCGGGCGCGGTAAACGGTCAGCTGTATAAATTTGAAATCGTGGATAATTCCGGCCAGATGCGCATCAAAGCCGATCCTTTCGCCTTTGAAGCACAGATGCGTCCGCAAACCGCCTCGATGATCTGCGGGCTGCCACCGAAAACCGAGATGCAGCCGCAGCGTAAGGCCGCCAATGCTTTTGACCAGCCGATTTCGATTTATGAAGTGCACCTCGGTTCATGGCGACGTCACACCGATAACAACTTCTGGCTCAGCTACAAAGAGCTGGCGGAACAGCTGATTCCTTACGTTAAAGAGATGGGCTTCACCCACATCGAACTGATGCCGATTAACGAACACCCCTTCGACGGCAGCTGGGGCTATCAGCCGCTCGGCATGTATGCGCCGACGCGCCGTTTCGGCACGCGCGATGAGTTCCGCCACTTCGTGGCCGCCGCGCATGATGCTGGCATTAACGTGCTGCTCGATTGGGTGCCAGGCCACTTCCCAAGCGATGATTTCGGCCTGGCGAAGTTCGATGGCACCGAACTCTACGAACACAGCGATCCGCGCGAAGGTTTTCATCAGGACTGGAACACGCTGATCTACAACTTTGGTCGCCGTGAAGTGAGCAATTATCTCTCCGGCAACGCCTTGTACTGGATGGAGCGTTTCGGCATTGATGGGCTGCGCGTCGATGCGGTGGCATCAATGATCTACCGTGATTACAGCCGCGCCGAAGGCGAATGGGTGCCGAACCAGTTTGGTGGACGCGAGAACCTCGAAGCGATTTCGTTCCTGCGTCACACCAACCGCGTTTTGGGTCGCGCCGCACCGGGCAGCGTCACGGTGGCGGAAGAGTCCACCGATTATCCCGGCGTTACGCGCCCTTCAGAAGATGGCGGCCTCGGCTTCTGGTTCAAATGGAACCTTGGCTGGATGCACGACACACTGGACTATATGAAGCTCGACCCGGTGCATCGCCGTTATCATCATCAGCTGATGACCTTTGGCATGATTTACAACTACACCGAAAACTTCGTGCTGCCGCTGTCGCATGACGAAGTGGTGCACGGCAAACGTTCGATTCTCGATCGCATGCCGGGCGATGCCTGGCAGAAGTTCGCTAACCTGCGCGCCTATTACGGCTGGATGTGGGGTTTCCCCGGTAAGAAGCTGCAATTTATGGGCAATGAATTTGCGCAGGGTCGCGAATGGAACCACGACACCAGCCTCGACTGGCATCTGCTGGAAGGTGAGGATAACTGGCACAACGGCGTGCATCGTCTGGTGCGCGATCTCAATCACACCTATCGCCATTACGCGCCGCTGCATCAACTCGACTTTGATGGGCAAGGTTTTGAGTGGCTGGTGGTCGATGACTACGAAAACTCCGTGTTTGTATTTGTGCGCCGCGATCGCGACGGCAATGAAATCATCGTAGCCAGCAACTTTACGCCAGTGGCGCGTCACAACTATCGCTTTGGCGTCAACCAGCGTGGCGGCTGGCGCGAGATCATGAATACCGATCAGCACGATTATCACGGCAGCGACACGCGCAATCACGGCGTGGTACACACCGATGAGATGGAGAGTCACGGTCGGCCGCAGTCGCTGAGTTTGACCTTACCGCCGCTGGCAACGCTTTGGCTGGTGCGGGAGAGCGACTGATGCTGGAGCAGGGGCAGCCGGAACCGTTAGGTGCGCACTATGATGGGCACGGCGTTAATTTCACGCTGTTCTCCCAGCATGCCGAACGCGTTGAACTCTGCCTGTTCGACGCGCACGGTGCTGAGCGCCGTTTCGCGCTGCCCGCGCGCAGCGGTGATATCTGGCACGGCTATTTTCCCGCGCTGAAGCCCGGCCAGCGCTACGGCTATCGCGTTCACGGTCCGTGGGCGCCGCAGCAGGGACATCGCTTCAATCCGGCTAAGCTGTTGGTCGATCCCTGCGCCAAAGCGGTGGCGGGTGAAGTGGCGGACGACGCGCGTTTCAACGGCGGCGAACGCGAGCCGGATGGTTTGGATAACGCCGCCATCGCGCCGAAATCGTTGGTAACTGCCGAAGATTTCGACTGGGAGGACGATCACGCGCCGCGCACGCCGTGGGGCAACACGGTGATCTATGAAGCGCACGTACGCGGCTTAACCCAGCAGCATCCGGAAATTCCGGAAAGGTTGCGTGGCACTTATGCGGCGCTGGGTCATCCTGCTATGGTGAAGTACCTGCGCCACCTCGGCATCACCGCGCTGGAACTGCTGCCGATTGCCCAATTCACCAGCGAGCCGCGCCTGCGTCGTTTGGGATTGAGTAATTACTGGGGCTACAACCCCTTTGCCTTGTGGGCGGTGGATGCGCGTTACGCCTCGGGCGAAAACGGTTTAACGCCGCTGCAGGAGTTTCAGCAGGCGGTTAAAGCGCTGCATGCCGCGGGCATCGAAGTGATTCTGGACGTGGTGTTCAACCACACCGCCGAGCTGGAAGAGATCGGGCCAACGATTTCCCTGCGCGGCGTGGATAACGCCAGCTATTACTGGCTGGATGGCAACGGCGACTATCAAAACTGGACCGGCTGCGGCAACACGCTAAATCTCAGTCATCCGCAGGTGATGACGTGGGCGCTGGAAGCGCTGCGCTACTGGGTGCGTGTTTGCCATGTTGATGGGTTCCGTTTTGACCTCGCCAGCGTGTTGGGACGCACACCGGAGTTTCATCAGGATGCGCCGCTGTTTGCCGCCATCAAAGCCTGTCCGCTGCTGTCGCAGGTGAAGCTGATTGCCGAGCCGTGGGACATCGGCCCCGGCGGTTATCAGGTCGGCAGCTTTCCGCCAGACTTCGCCGAGTGGAACGACCATTTTCGCGATGCGGCGCGCCGTTACTGGCTGCATGGTCAATTGAATAATGGCGATTTCGCCCGCCGTTTTGCCGCATCCAGCGACGTTTTCCAGCGTGAGGCGCGGCTGCCGCACACCAGCATCAATCTCATTACCGCTCACGACGGCTTCACGCTGCGCGATGTGGTGAGTTTTAACAACAAACACAATCAGGCTAACGGCGAAGACAATCGCGACGGCAGCAGCAGTAACTTCAGCCATAACCACGGCAAAGAGGGACTGCAGGTCAATTTCGATATTGTCGAACGGCGGCGGCGCAGCGTGCATGGCTTACTGACCACGCTGCTGCTGGCGCAGGGCACGCCGATGCTGCTGGCGGGTGACGAACGCGGTCACAGCCAGCATGGCAACAACAACGCCTATTGTCAGGACAACCCGCTGACCTGGTTGAACTGGCAACAGGATGATTTTGGCCTGGTCGACTTCACTGCTGCGTTAATCCGTCTGCGCCAGCGCATTCCCGCGTTGACGCAGGATCGCTGGTGGCAGGAGGGCGATGGCAGCGTGCAGTGGTGCAATGCCAGCGGCACACCACTGGAAACCGAGCAGTGGGAACAGGGGACGCACCGAATGCAGATCCTGCTCTCCGGCCGCTGGTTAATAACAATAAACGCCACGGAATCGGTGAGTGATATCGCCTTACCAGACGGAGAGTGGCGTGCCATTCCTCCTTTCGCCGGGGAAGATAACCCCATCCTGACAACTGTCTGGCACGGTCCCGCACACGGTGTGTGTGTGTTCCTAAAGCAATCATAAGGAGTCAGACATGGTGAAATTAGATAGAACAGATCATCTGATGCTGGCGCGCCAGCTCCCTACACAAACGGTCGCCCTGATCCTTGCTGGCGGGCGCGGTACGCGCCTGAAAGATCTCACCGCGAAACGCGCCAAACCTGCCGTGCACTTCGGTGGCAAGTTCCGCATCATCGACTTTGCGCTGTCCAACTGCATCAACTCGGGCATTCGGCGCATCGGCGTGATCACCCAATATCAGTCGCATACGCTGGTGCAGCACATCCAGCGTGGCTGGTCGCTGTTCAACGAAGAGATGAACGAGTTTGTCGATCTGCTGCCGGCGCAGCAGCGTGCCGCTACCGAACATTGGTATCGCGGGACTGCCGATGCGGTGACGCAAAACCTCGACATTATTCGCCGCTATAACGCGCAGTACATCGTGATCCTCGCCGGGGATCACATCTACAAAATGGATTACTCGCGCATGCTGCTCGACCACGTCGATCGCGGTGCCAAATGCACCATCGCCTGCTTGCCGGTGCCGTTAGCTGAAGCCACGGCGTTTGGGGTGATGGCGGTGGATGCCGAAAACAACGTAATCGATTTTGTCGAAAAACCGCCGAAGCCGCCGTCAATGCCGGGTGACGATACCCGCGCGCTTGCCAGCATGGGCATTTATGTGTTCAACGCCGATTACCTTTACCAGCTGCTGGAAAAAGATCTGCTTGTAGCCGATTCCAGCCACGATTTCGGCAAAGATTTGCTGCCGAAAATTGTCGCCAGCGGCGAGGCGTATGCGCACTCCTTCACGCTCTCCTGCGTGCAGGTTGATGAAAACGCCGAGCCGTACTGGCGCGACGTTGGAACGCTGGAAGCTTACTGGCGCGCCAATCTCGATTTAGCGTCGGTCACGCCTGAGCTGGATATGTACGATCACAGCTGGCCGATTCGTACCCACATGGAGCCGCTGCCGCCGGCGAAATTTGTTCAGGATCGATCCGGTAGCCACGGCATGACAATGAATTCGCTGGTCTCGGGCGGCTGCATCATCTCCGGTTCGGTGGTGGTGAACTCGGTGCTGTTCCCGCGTATTCGCATCAACTCGTTTTGCAATATTGATTCCGCAGTGCTGCTGCCTGATGTGGTGGTTGGCCGATCGTGTCGTCTGCGTCGCTGCGTGATCGATCGCGCCTGCGAACTGCCAGAAGGCATGGTCATTGGCGAAAACCCCGACGAAGACAGCCGTCGTTTTTACCGTTCTGAAGAGGGCATCGTACTGGTGACGCGCGCCATGCTGGCCAAATTGGCCGGAGGCGGTCAGTAAGTGACGAAAGAATATAGAGAAAATTGCCGCGTGGAACGTGTGCGATAACAATAGGGGTTCAGGATGCAGGTTTTACATGTCTGTTCAGAGCTTTTCCCGCTGTTGAAAACCGGCGGACTGGCTGATGTCGTCGGTGCATTACCACAGGCGCAAATAGCCGATGGTACGGATGCGCGGGTGTTGATTCCCGCCTTTCCGGATCTGCGTAAAGGGATTCCTGATACAGAGGTCCTGGCGGAGTTGCAAACTTTTGCGGGACCGGTACGCTTACTTTTTGGACAATTTAACGGCGTTGGTATTTATTTAATCGATGCGCCGGGATTGTATGAACGTCCCGGCAGCCCGTATCACGATACGTCGCAGTTTGCTTACGTCGATAACTACCTGCGTTTTGCGCTGCTGGGCTGGATGGGCGCCGAGATTGCCAGCGGGCTGGATACCGACTGGCAGCCAGATATCGTGCATGCGCATGACTGGCATGCTGGCTTAACCTGCGCCTATATTGCGGCGCGCGGGCGTCCGGCGAAAACGGTGTTCACCGTGCATAATCTGGCGTATCAAGGGCTGTTTTCGGCGCGTCATTTGGATGAGATCCAGATCCCGCGCGCGTTCTTCGACATGCATGGACTGGAGTTCTTCGGGCAAATTTCCTACCTCAAGGCGGGGCTGTTCTTTGCCGATCACATTACGGCGGTCAGCCCGACTTACGCGCTGGAGATTACCCGACCGGAATTTGGTTACGGCATGGAATCACTGCTCGAACAGCGACTGCGTGAAGGGCGCCTGAGCGGGATTCTGAACGGCGTCGATCCGGGCATCTGGGACCCGGCGCACGACCTCCTGCTCACCGCGCGCTACGACAGCGAAACGCTGGAGAGCAAAGCGGAGAACAAGCGCCAGCTGCAAATTGCCATGGGCCTGAAGGTGGATGATAAAGCACCGGTGTTCTGCGTCATCAGCCGTCTGACCAAACAGAAAGGGCTGGATCTGGTGCTGGAAGCGCTACCGGGCTTACTGGCGCAGGGCGGACAGTTGGTGCTGCTCGGCCAGGGCGATGCGGAGCTGCAGCAAGGTTTCCTTGCGGCGGCGGCGGAGCATCCGGGCCGCGTTGGCGTGCAGATTGGTTATCACGAAGCCTTCTCGCACCGTATTGTCGGCGGCGCGGATGTGATTATGGTGCCGAGCCGTTTTGAGCCGTGCGGCTTAACCCAGCTGTACGGTTTGAAATACGGCACGCTGCCGCTGGTGCGTCGTACTGGCGGACTGGCGGATACGGTGCAAGATAGCTCGCTTGAGAACCTGGCGGACGGCGTCGCCAGCGGTTTCACCTTTGAAGACAGTAATGCCTGGTCGCTGCTGCGGGCGATTCGGCGCGCATTTGTTCTGTGGTCTCGTCCTGCACTCTGGCGTTACGTTCAGCGGCAGGCGATGGGGATGGATTTTAGTTGGCAGGTGGCAGCACAAGCCTACCGCGATCTTTATCAACGTTTGCTGTAATGAGAGATTGGGATACTTGATATGAATGCACCTTTCACCTATGCCTCACCCACGCTGACGGTTGATGCGCTGAAGCACTCAATCGCCTATAAGCTGATGTTTACTATTGGTAAAGATCCATCGATCGCGAATAAGCATGAGTGGCTCAACGCCGCGCTGCTGGCGGTGCGTGATCGCATGGTGGAACGCTGGCTGCGCTCCAGTCGCGCGCAGCTCTCGCAGGATGTGCGGCAGGTTTATTACCTGTCGATGGAGTTCCTGATGGGGCGCACGCTCGGCAACGCGTTGCTGGCGATGGGCATTTATGAGGATCTCAATCAGGCGCTGGAAGAGATGGGCCTCGACCTCAGCGAACTGATGGAAGAGGAGAACGATCCCGGCCTCGGTAATGGCGGTTTAGGGCGTTTGGCGGCCTGCTTCCTGGATTCGCTCGCCACGCTCGGTTTACCGGGGCGCGGCTACGGCATTCGTTATGACTACGGCATGTTTAAGCAGAATATCGTTGACGGCCAGCAGCGCGAATCGCCGGATTACTGGCTGGAGTACGGCAATCCGTGGGAATTCCAGCGCTTTAACACGCGCTACAAAGTGCGCTTCGGCGGCCGTCTGCAACATGAAGGCGCGCGGGTGCGCTGGGTGGAAACCGAGGAGATCGTGGCGATGGCTTACGATCAAATCATTCCCGGTTTTGATACCGATGCCACCAACACGCTGCGCTTGTGGGGCGCGCAGGCCAGTAACGAAATCAACCTCGGTAAGTTCAACCAGGGTGATTACTTCGCCGCGGTAGAAGATAAAAACCACTCGGAAAACGTGTCGCGCGTGCTCTATCCCGATGACTCCACCTATTCGGGGCGCGAGCTGCGTCTGCGTCAGGAGTATTTCCTCGTCTCCTCGACGGTGCAGGATATTCTCAATCGTCACTGGCAGATGCATGAAACCTGGGACAATTTGCCGGACAAAATTGCCATCCACCTCAACGATACGCATCCGGTGCTGGCGATCCCGGAACTGATGCGCATACTGATCGACGAGCAGAAATTCAGCTGGGACGATGCCTTTGAAGTGACCTGTCAGGTGTTCTCCTACACCAACCACACGCTGATGACGGAAGCGCTGGAAACCTGGCCAGTGGATATGATTGGCAAGATCCTGCCGCGTCATCTCAGCATTATTTTTGAAATTAACGACTACTTCCTGAAAACCATTCAGGAATATTACCCGGATGATTGGGAGCTGTTAGCGCGCATCTCGATCATCGATGAGAACGACGGCCGCCGCATTCGCATGGCGTGGCTGGCGGTGGTGGTGAGCCACAAAGTTAACGGTGTGTCAGAGTTGCACTCCAACTTGATGGTGCAATCGCTGTTCGCTGACTTCGCGCGTCTGTTCCCGGGCCGTTTCTGCAATAAAACTAACGGCGTGACGCCACGTCGCTGGCTGGCGCTGGCGAATCCGGCGCTCTCCGAGGTGCTGGACGAGGCGATTGGCCGCAACTGGCGCACCGATCTTGGCCAGCTCAACGAATTGACCACGCAGATCGATTATCCGGCCTTTATCCAGCAGATCGCCGACGCCAAGTTTGCCAACAAAAAACGCCTGGCGGATTGGGTGGCGAAGAACATGGATATCGTGCTCGATCCGCATGCGCTGTTTGATGTGCAGATTAAGCGCATCCACGAATACAAACGTCAGCTGCTGAACGTGCTGCACGTTATCACGCGCTACAACCGCATCAAGGCCGATCCCAGCGCAGAATGGGTGCCGCGCGTTAATATCTTCGCCGGCAAAGCGGCGTCGGCCTATTACGTGGCGAAACACATCATTCACTTGATCAACGATGTCGCCAATGTGATCAACAACGATCCGCAGGTGAAGAACAAGCTGAAGGTGGTGTTCATTCCAAACTATGGCGTGAGCCTGGCGCAGATCATCATTCCGGCGGCGGATCTCTCCGAGCAGATCTCCACTGCCGGTACCGAAGCCTCTGGCACTAGTAACATGAAGTTTGCGCTGAACGGCGCGTTAACCATCGGTACGCTGGATGGTGCCAACGTTGAGATGCTGGAGCATGTCGGCAAGGAGAATATCTTTATCTTCGGTAACACTACGCCGCAGGTCGAGAAGCTGCGCACCGACGGTTACAACCCGCGTAAGTATTATGAGGATGATCCTGAGCTGCATCAGGCGCTGACGCAAATCGCCAGCGGGGTGTTCAGCCCGCAGGAGCCAGGGCGCTATCGCAATCTGTTTGATGCGCTGGTGAACTTCGGCGATCACTATCAGCTGCTGGCGGATTACCGCAGCTATGTGGATACGCAGGATAAGGTGGACAAGCTGTATCGCCAGCCGGATAAGTGGCAACGCAGCGCGGCGTTGAATATCGCCAATATGGGTTATTTCTCGTCGGACCGCACCATTCAGGAATATGCGGATGAGATCTGGCACATTTCGCCAGTGAGATTGTAAGGCGAGGATTGCAGAACCAAGTCGCCATGAATGGCGACCCTACGTGAACACCCAAATCGATACCCAAAATCATTTGGACGGCAGGAAGGCGGCAAATGAGCGAATCCCCGGAAGCTTACTTTAGTAAGTGACCGGGGTGAACGAATGCAGCCAACGCACCTGCCGTTCGAAGGATGAAGGGTATTATTTCAACGTGATGCTTTTGACGATCCCATCTGCATCGCTCTGTGCTTGCTGCTGATTATCTGCTGGCAAGGTAATTTGCAGCGTCAGCAGTTTGCCATCCACTTTCGCCAGAATCACCGAAGACCATGAGGTCTGATTGTTGGCAGAAATCACCGTATCCAGCTGCTGTGCCGGCTGGTCTTTCAGCGTCACCGCTTTGTTAGACACCACCTGCAGCTGTGGGTCGCGACCGCGCTGCTGCTGTTCCAGACGCTGTGCCAGCGCATCAAGCGCTTCGTTGGTGGGATCGCCGGCAATCACGATAATCGCGCGCTGACCGGTTTCGTCGGCATAGACGTGCATGTTGGTGGATTCAGAGCCGAGCTTGCCGCTCTTGTCAGACATGCCCGCCGGCAAAGAGAAACTCAGTTTGCCGTCCATCAGGTTAACCGTCTGGGCCGACTGGCTGGCGCTCGCACCGTTGCTGTTCGCTGCCGCATCATCTTTCTTCTGGTCACATGCCGCCAGGCCGATAACCAACAGGCCAATACCCACATATTTCACTACGTTACGCATTCTTTTCCCTTTTACATGATTCCAGTCAGCCGTTATACAAGCGGATTTAGTTAGCAAAAGCAACCGCCGGAGTGTCAGGAAATCTTAGCGTAATGCGGCATTTAGTGTATGTGCAATCAGCCGAAATTGATCTGCTGCTGCGCGGAACGTTCGGCTAAGCGCTTCAGCATGGCATTTAGCAGCACGCCGTAAGCGGGCAGGAAGAAGATCATGCAGATCAGCACTTTGAAGCTGTAATCCACCAGCGCGATTTCGACCCAATGCGTGGCCATAAACGGATCTGGGCTCTTGTAAAAGGCGATGAAAAAGAAGGCCAACGTATCGCTGATATTACCGAGGAACATCGCTGCCGCTGGCGCAATCCACCACTGCGATAAACGGCGCAAACGGTTAAAAACGTGTACATCGAGGATTTGTCCCAGCGCATAAGCCATAAAGCTGGCGCAGGCGATACGGGCAACAAACAGATTCACCTCTTCCAGTGATGCCCAACCTTGCCATTCGCCCTGATAGAACACGCAGGAAACAATGTAGGAGATCACTAGCGCGGGAATCATCACCGCCAGAATAATGCGACGTGCCAGCGGCGCGCCAAAGATGCGCACGGTCAGATCGGTGGCGAGGAAAATAAACGGAAAGCTAAACGCGCCCCATGTGGTGTGAAAACCGAAGATGGAAACCGGCAGCTGGACCAGATAGTTACTGGAGGTGATCACCAGCAGATGGAATAGCGATAGCCAAAACAGCGCATGCATGCGCTGACGTGCAGAGAAGTTAATCATTGTAAGCCTTTTTAGTGATGGGGTGAGGGAACCCAGATTCGTGCATTGGCACGGTGGTAAATAAAAAATCGGCGGCATCTTAACGCGTTGCGCAATTTATGCAATGGTTAATTTTAACGCAATCGTTATCGCCTTGCGTTGGCTTATTCGCGCGCTAGAATGAGCGCCCATTACCCACTACAGACAGAGAATCATGAGCGATCCCTTTTCTGCGCCTGACCATCAGCTTGATGCCCTTGGCCTGCGCTGCCCGGAGCCGGTAATGATGGTGCGTAAAACCGTGCGCAGCATGCAGGCCGGTGAAACCTTGCTGATCATTGCTGACGATCCCGCCACCACGCGCGATATCCCCGGTTTCTGCCGCTTTATGGAGCATGAGTTGCTGGCACAGCAGACCGAAAGCCTGCCGTACCAGTTTCTAATTAAAAAAAGGCGCCTAACGCTGACGCAGCAAGCGCAGCGCGTTGGCTGTCACCAGTGCGGTGGCACCGGAATCCGCTAAGACCGCCAGCCACAAACCGGTGAAGCCGAGCAGCGTGGTGACCAGAAAAATCGCCTTTAATCCCAACGCCAGCGCCACGTTCTGACGAATGATGGCGCGCGTGCGCCGTGCCAGCACAATGGTGCGCGGCAGAATCGCCAGCTGATTTTGCGTTAATGCCACATCCGCGGCTTCCAGCGCCACATCGGTGCCGCTGCCCATCGCAATGCCGATGGTGGCGGCTTTCATGGCGGGCGCATCGTTAATGCCATCGCCGACCATTGCCAATGCGTGCTGTGTGCCTAACGTCCTCACCGCCGCAACTTTATCGGCGGGCAGTAAACCTGCGCGGTAATCGATGTTGAGCTTAGCGGCAATGGCCGCAGCCGCGCGTGGATTGTCGCCGGTCAGCATCATGCTGTTAACACCAAGCTTCTTCAGTTCAGACAGCGCGCTGAGGGCTTCAGCGCGCAACTGATCCTGCAAGGCTAACGCGCCAAGAACCTGCTGCTCCTGCAACAGCAGCACCACAGTTTGGCCTTGCGCTTCCAGCTGAGCAATCTGCTGCTGTTGTGCATTATCAAGATGGCTGACTTCGCGCGGCGCCAGCAGTTGATAGGTCACGCCATCTATCGCAGCACGAATACCACTGCCGGCCAGCGTTTGCTGCTGTGCAGCTTGCGGAAGCCTGAGCGCGCGCCGCTCGGCCTCGCTGACAATCGCCCGCGCCAGCGGATGGGTGGAACCCTGTTCTACGGCGGCGGCGATGGTGAGCAAGTTGTTTTCCGCCATCACGCCAAATGGCTGGATGTGGCTGATCTGCGGTTTACCGGCGGTCAGCGTGCCGGTTTTGTCGAACGCCATCATATTTACGCGACTGAGCCGCTCCAGCGCCGCGCCGCCTTTGATCAGTGCGCCCTGACGCGCGGCAGCAGCCAGGCCGGAAGTGATGGCGGCTGGCGTGGAGATCACCAGCGCACAAGGGCAACCAATCAGCAACAGCGTCAGCCCTTTATAAATCCACGGCAACCACGCACCAAAACCCAGCAGCGGCGGCAGCACCATCACCAGCAGCGCCAGCAGCATAATGGCGGGCGTATAGATGCGGCTGAAGCGATCGATAAAACGCTCAACCGGCGCACGATGGGTTTCGGCTTCCTCAATCAGTTGCAGGATGCGGTCAATGGCACTTTGGCCCGGCTGGGAAATGACTTTCAGCGTCACCAGACGATCAAGGCTGGTGGCACCGGCCATGATCTGCTCGCCAGGCTCACGCGCTACCGGCAGCGATTCGCCGGTCAACGCGCTTTCATCAAAGCTGGCGCTGGCGTGCAGCAGTTCGCCATCGGCCGGTAAACGTCCGCCGGCCGCCACTTCAATCACATCGCCGGGCTGCAGCGCTTCTAAGCGGACGTTTTCCCGCTGTGTGCCGTTAATGCGCGTGGCGGTAGCGGGACGCAGCGCCATCAGCGCGGTGACGCCAAGGCGTGCGCGTGTGGCGGCGTACGCTTCGAGGCGTTCACCCAGTTGAAACAGCAGGAGCACCATCGCGGCTTCGGCGTGCGCGCCAATCACCAGCGCACCAGCGGCGGCAATGGTCATCAGCATCTCAATGCTGAACGGCGAACCACTGCGCAGGAGCTTCCAGGCGCTGCGCGCGATCGGCGCTAAACCTACCAGCGTGGTGGCGATAAACAGGCGATCGCCCCAAACC
>Ga0256793_1000290_pt1 | contig 15666 bp, 10 predicted proteins | sample MC6MC0944MT_FD_190208 | JGI IMG/M metagenome (GOLD analysis project Ga0256793, IMG submission 190208) | Metatranscriptome of enriched soil aggregate microbial communities from Iowa State University, Ames, United States - MC6-MC0944-MT... | ecosystem: Environmental > Terrestrial > Soil >... | reverse complement strand
TTTTTTTGACTTCGCAACACCTGGCACGGATGTTGCATATGTCCTCGTAGCGCCTCCCTCGGGAAGCATCCCGGCCTTAGACGGCCATTCATTACTACGACGACAACGGAGTCTGTCATGCCTACACCCGCCTACATCAGCATTTCCGGCAAAACCCAAGGCAATCTCACCGAGGGCGCCTTCACCGCTGATTCGGTCGGCAACGTCTATGTAGAAGGTCACGAGGACCAAATTCTGGTCCAGGAAATCGAGCACCGCGTCAACACCCCGACCGACCCGCAAAGCGGTCAACCGTCGGGCCAGCGCGTGCACAAGCCCTTCACGTTCACCAGCGCGCTGAACAAGGCCACCCCGCTGCTGTATCAAGCCCTCGCCTCCGGCGAAATGCTGCCCGAAGTGGAAGTGAAGTGGTACCGCACTTCGATCGACGGCAAGCAGGAACACTTCTTCACCACCGCCTTGGAAGACGCCACGATCGTGGACATCACCAGCGTGCTTCCGCACGCGCAAGACCCCAGCAAGGCGGAGTTCACGCAGCTGATCAAGGTAGCCATGGCCTACCGCAAGATCACGTGGACGCATGAGATCGCCGGCACGGAAGCCTCGGACGACTGGCGCAAACCGCTGGAAAGCTAAGGCATGCCGCCGCGGCTGCGAATGGGCGCAGCCGCGGTTTTGCTGTCCGTCCGCGTTATCCGTCATCTGCCCCGATCTTAGAGGCCGCCATGCCCCGCCAATCCGATTTGCGCTTCACCTTCACGCCTTCCGGCCGTGGCCTGGAGTTCGACGTCATCGAATTCACGCTGGACGAGGCGCTGTCCGAGACCTATCGGCTGGAATTGGACCTATCCAGCTTCAACCCCGCCATCGATTTCGGCGCCATGCTGGATGAACCCGCGCTGTTCACGATCTGGCGCGGCGATCAGGCGGTGCGCCATGTGCACGGCATCGTCACCGCGTTTCAGCAAGGCGATACGGGCTTTCGGCGCACGCGCTATCGCGCGGTGGTCGAGCCATCCCTTGCACGCGCCGCGCTGTGTTCAGACTGGCGGGTCTTTCAGCAACTGTCCGTGCCAGAGATTCTGGCGGATGTATTGAAGCGCCACGGCATCACCGACTACGAACAGGTCACGACCAACGAGCATCTTCCCCGCGAATACTGCGTGCAGGCCGGCGAAACCGACCTGGCGTTCTTGAACCGGCTGGCCGCCGAGGAAGGCTATTTCCATCGCTACGAACATAGCGAGAAAAGTCATCGGCTGATCCACGGCGACCGCATCTACATCCATGGCGAAATCGCGGGCGGCCCCGTGGTGTACGTGCCGCTGGCGGGCGGTGACCCGGCCCAGCCCGCGCTGCATCGCTTCACCTATACCGAGCAACTGCGCACGGCTCGCCAGACCCAGCGCGACTACACCTACATGCACCCGCAGTACGAACAAGAGCACACGCACGTCGCCTCCGACCTGCAACACCAAAACCGCCGCTACGAACGCTACGACTACCCCGGCCGCTACAAGCGCGACGAAGCCGGCAAGCCTTTCACGCAAAGCCGTTTGCTGGGCCTGCGACGGGACGCGCGCATGGCGCAAGTGGAAGGCGACGACGCGCGCTTGATACCCGGCGTAGCGTTTGATTTGACGGGGCACCCGCGTGACGACTGGAACCACGGCTGGCGGCCCGTGCGCATGCGCCATCACGGCGTGCAGCACACCAGCCAGGAAGAAGATGGCGCGGGCGCGGAACACGGCACGCGCTACCACTACACCGCCGATATCGTGCCTGACAAGGTGGATTGGAAGCCCGAGCCCAGCTACAAACCGCTGATCGATGGCCCCCAGATCGCCAGCGTGGTCGGGCCACCCAACGAAGAGATTTACTGCGACGCCTACGGCCTCGTCAAAGTGCAATTCCCGTGGGACCGCCTGGGCCAGCACAACGAACACAGCTCCTGCTGGATACGCGTGTCACAAAACTGGGCGGGCGCGGGCTGGGGCCATATGGCCATTCCGCGCATCGGGCAGGAAGTCATCGTCAGCTTCCTGGATGGCGATAGTTCGCAGCCGATCATCACGGGCCGCACGCACCGGTCGATCAACCCGCCGCCGTATGAACTGCCGCGCCACAAAACGCGCATGACGATCAAAAGCCAGACGCATAAGGGCGATGGCTACAACGAACTGCGCTTTGAAGACGAACGGGATCAGGAAGAGATTTACGTCCATGCGCAGAAAGACCAGAACATTCATGTGAACCACAACGAAACCACCTTCGTCGGCCATGACCGCAGCGAACAGGTGGAGCACGACGAGACCATCGTGATCGGCCACGACCGCAAGGAAACGGTGGGCAATGACGAACAAGTGAACATCGGGCACGACCGGCGTCACGACATCGGACAGGATGATTTTCTGACAATCGGGCGCAATCACACGGTGATGACGGGCAAAGACCGCACCGAACACGTCGGCAACAACCGGCGTGACAAGACCGCGGCGAACCACTGGATTGACACCGGCGGGAATGTGGAACACACCGTGCAGGGGCATCATCAACTGCATGCGGGTCAGCGGATTGCGCGTAAGACGGTGGTGTATGAATTGCAGTCCGCCCAGCGCGCTGTCATCAAAGGGCCGGGCGGGACCATCACGATTGATGGCGGCGGCATCACGATTGAAGCCGTCGCCATCAAATTCAAAGGGCCGATCAGCCAGCAATCAGGCGGAGCCAGCGCGCCGTCCATGGCGGGCGCGCCCAACCCCGGCCTGGCCATGGACCGGCTCTGCGCCATGCAACCGGATGGCAGTTGCCCACGGGTGCCCTGCCCTTGCGGCATGGGAGCCGCGTGATGCCGCCCATTACATCGCATCCCGGGTGGCCGCGCCGCATCGTGCAGCCCGCGCAGGCGCCTTGCATGGAGACGCTGGCTGAGGCCGGTCAAGGGTGGCTCTGGCTGGATGGCGCACAAGACGCCGAACTCGAAGAACAGGTAGTGGCGTTGACGCCCGGATTCGATCACCACTGGCTATGGCGCGATACCGCTTGGGCCTATGCGTCTCCGGGCTACCGCCACGGCCCGCTGCTGACGCGAGTCAACGCGGGTCTGCTGCAACGGTTCGTTGACGACTGGGCGCCGCGGCAAATGGGAGTACTGATCTTTGCGCCCGATGAGGCGCACGCCTGCCCCCACCTGCAAGGCTTGCACCGGATGAACGCGCGCGACGGCCTGCCGCTGCGCTTCAACTTGACCGCGACCCGCCAACTGGAAGAGCTATGCGAAGGGTTGGCGCCCCATCGCTTGTCTGAATTATTGGGTCCAATTCGCGGGGTGACGTGGCGCACGGCCGATGCGGACGGCGCGCAATGGCTGCGGGTTGACCTGCCGGATCGGGACGCTGTCGCGCCGGTGTCCACTTACGAGGATATCTACACTCTGCATGAAGCCGACGAAGACGCGATCAACCAGGCGAGCTTTGAATGGTTCATGCGCGAGACAGCCCGGCGCACCCTTCCCCCAGACCTCGCGGCGACCGATCCCGCAGCCCACGCCAAGTTGCTGCGTCAATTCTCCATCTTCGCGACCGAGGCAGGCCAGATCGGATTGGTCATCGAACGCGACGTGCGCCATTACATCGGGCTGCGCTTGCGCTTTCCCCAACAGCCCTTCGAGAAGGACACCGAGCTGCGCACGATCTTGGCGCGGCAAACGGTTCCCGGCCTGCAACGCCTGCATCACGCAGAACAGCGCTTGAATCAGATTCACCCCGTCTCGGCATCAGGACTTGCGACATGACCCACACGTTTCCGGCCTGCCCCAAGGCGCTGCAACCGCCCCACCCCAGCGCCAAACAACTGGGCAAGGCCATTTCTCCACCGCCGTGCGAACGGGGCATCCCGCTGTATCCCTTGCGGTATGGCATCACGGAAAAGCCCCTCGACGCCAACGTCTTCCACACTTTGACAGTTGGGCTGTACCCCAAGCTAATCGATGGCAAGACGATTGGCTTGCGCGTGCTGCGTCCGCGCAGCTACGTCTATCTGTTCTTTCGGCAGCACGGGCGCATGTGGACGCGACATTACCAGGTCACCGACAACATCCGATTCGCCCCCATCTGGTGGACCGACGCTGACTACGCCGCCGATGTACCCGGGCGCGCACAAGCCCCCGACGAAGCCGGCGCGGCGCGCTTTTTGCTGGTGCCGCCCGGCGTGGAAGACGACACCGTGCACGTACGGATCACCGACACGATCCTCAGCCACGCCGCGCTATGGCGCATCGAGAACGACACCGCAGGATGGCGCAGCATGCTGTCCACGCCGGTGAATGTGGAGCAAGTGGCGCAAGCCAACGTCTTCCCGGCGTCGTTGCTGAGCCTGGTGCCGGAATTGGCGCCGGCCCTGCCAAACGCGCCCAAGCCGTACCCCTGGAGCGAAAGCCAGCCAGACACCGATGGCTTTCAATCCATCCTGAACGCCATGAGCGCCGCCGCCCGGCCCCGCACTGACTTGGTTCCCAAAGCCGTGGCCGTTCATGACCTGGCGGGCATGCTCAGCGAGCTCAACGTTCTCGCGGGCAGCCGTCTGGATCAGCTTCAAACCTACAGCGCCGACGCCGCACGCAAACTCCGCGTGTCGGAAATGATCGACGAACTCGGTAGCCTGAAACGACGCGAGGCCGAACTTTACTCGGAAAAGAATGACGTCATTCGCAGCGCGATACCCGCTCATCTCCCTGGAGGCAGTAACAAGGCTGGGCGCGAGCGGTCCTACCAGGCCGGCTTGGCCGCCCAACGCAAGCGTCTTGCCTACGCTCGCAATACCGAGCGCAGGCGATTTGAAGAAGCGCATCCAGAAAAACTGAAACACTACACCGACGCTGTCACTCGCGCCGCCACTGACCTCTGGACAGTGTTCAACGACCAACGCGAGCATTTCGACGTGATCATCGCGGCCCACGCGCCCGACACGATCGGCCATCTTGATCTGCGTTGCCTGGTCGGCCACACCATTCCCGCGCTCATCCATTGCAAGGCCGGCAACGACTACCTGCTTGAACAGGTTGGCTCCGCTGGCCCCACCGGCCTGCTGGAGAAGGCCGTCTTCGGCACACAGGAAGTTATCAGCTATGCCGAACTCAGCGCGGGTCCCATCCGACAAGCCTCCAGCGCCGCGCTGGCCGCCCTGCAAAAAGTCCTGGAAGCGCTGCCCGCCGACGGCGCATCTCATCAACTGAGCGTCATGCTGGGCGCGCTGGTCGCCCAAGGCAAACTCAGATCCCCCGGCGCATTCTGGACCAGCGTGTACCGGCCCATCATGGAGGTGCTGGACGGCGCCATCGCCCGTGCACATGATGTTCCCCTGTCCGACGTTGGCAACTGCGTGCGCGACCAACTGGGCCTGAAAGGCGTCAACGGTTTCCGCCCGAAAACCGTGGACCGGGCGGCCCATACGCTTGTCACGCTTTACGACACGCAGGAGGTACAGGAAAAACTCGCCCAGGTCAGAACGCTGCCGCAGCGTATTCGCTTCTGGCACAACGTCCAACTGTCGCTGGGCGGCGTCGCGGTGTTTGCCACGGTGTACAGCGCGGGCGAAGCGTTCCGGGCGCTGGGGAAAGAAGACGGGTTGACGCTAGGGAATGCGCTGAATGCAACCGGGCGGGTGCTGGGGGTCAGCGCGGCCGGGGCGTCGATGACGCGGATGCACTTTGAGAAACGGCGGGATTTGGCGAAGTTGAGGGGGGAGTCGGAGTTGGCGGAGGCGTTTGACAAGGTTGCCAGGCGCTGGGAGCTTGGCGCTATTGGCGCCGCGGCTGCCGCGGCGTTAACCATCGGTGCGAAGGATTGGTGGGATGCTGCAAAAGAAGGCTCGAGTTCGGTGGCTGGAATCAGCTTCGCTAGTGGATCAGTGCAAATGGCTGCGGGGACAATCGGTTTTCTGCATCTATCGGGAAAACTGAATGCTCCATTCTTAGTCAGATGGGCCGAATCTAGTTTGGGGATACTTCGCGCTGGCAGCGCGGTCGCCCGTTTAGGTGCTGGCCCCATCGGTTGGATACTTCTGGCGGCGGAAGCCCTCTACTTTGTGCTTCGTCATGCTCATCAAGCTGCAGCCGACGAAGCAAAGGTTACAACCTGGATCGCACGCAGCCTCTGGGGCATCCACGGCAAACACGCCCCATTCGCCAGCGACGAAGAAGAACTTCACGAGTTCCACCGCCTGTTCCAAGAACCGACCATCGAAACGGATGTCGCTATGCTCAAGATCGCTCGCAGCCTCGGGCCAATCGAAATGATCTCCAACGGAGTCGGCCTTCCGGAAGATGCACGCACGATCACGGTTCGCTTACCGGGATGGCAGCCGCAAATTAGCCACTACATGATCACTCAACAGCATGCCGCGAGCGTGGAGAACTTCATCGGGCCAACCAAACGCTATGAAGATCCGAAGCTTGTCACTGTTGAAAATGGCGTGGGCATCGTCAACATCACCACCAATACCGTGCTCGGGAAAACCAACGTGGAGTACCGACCTAACGGTTTCACTGACGCCGACTTCGTGATGCAAGAGAGCCAGCGATGGTGAAGAAACTTCGCGACATTGATCCTGCGACGGTTCCCGACGCCAAAGTCGAATTCATCCGCCAATGCGCGGCGCTGGACGAGCGTACCGATCATGCCGCTTTGCCGGCTATCACCTACGCCATGGAACCAGACAAAGTCTGCCTTTTCGACGATGTATCGGACCCAGAACAGTTTAATGACCGCTACATCGAGCCCAGAGTGGAAGGTGAGATCACGTTCTTGATGCAAGTCTCCACGCTGGGCGTTCCGATTTCACTGCTGATCGTATTTGTCATGGCGCCATTGTTTGGTGAGTTCCACATCAGGGGGACATTGATTTGCATCCCATTTTTCCTCATGGCCAGCCTCTTTCTCTGGATGGGAACAGGAATGGCTCGAACCCGCGTTCGGTTCAATCGGCAAGCCCAGTTGGTGCACATGACCTATGGCGACTACGTTGTACATGTCCCTTGGCGGGATGCCAGGCCGTACACCGAGCTCGGTCATGACTATCGCTTGCGTCTGTACTTCCCTGTTCCGTATGCCGAAATTATGAGCCAGCCGGATTTGGACCCTGAGCGCGTCAGGACAAGAAAAGTGCCGTTCATTGTCCAGGGCGAATTCGACGCGCACGACCACCTATCTCTAGACAAAAACCTCACCCGCCTGGAGTTCATCCGCCGCTATATGGAACACGGGCTTGACGCCATCCAGCCCAACCCAAAATGGGTCAAGGAAGGATTGATCCGCAAGCCGACGGGCGATGTCGAGTTGATGAACTTGGGGGGCTTTAACAACATCGTCATCGTCTTCCTTTTCTGCTTCAACCTCATCAGCCTCAAACCCCTGCTCGACCGCTGGATCAAGCACAAAGCCAACGCATTCCGCTGGCCCGAAGAAGTCGAGCGCCTATGCGCGCCCGGCGCTGATCTTTCCGCCTACGACACCCGCCCCGTCAAATCCAGCACCCGCTATTTCTACCGGTATGCAGGCATGGACAAAGGCGTGATCTTTGTCGACCATCGCGGCAGGCAGGTTCAGCCGCGCAGTACTGCGGGATGAGTGGAATCCGCGCCGCGCACGCCACCCGTGCGCCACACCAACCCCGCGCTGATGATCAGCGCCAGCGTCAGCAGACCGCCCGCCATCGCCGCGACGCCCGGCCATTGGTTTGCCGCCCAGAAGTGGCCGCCCCAGGCGCCCAGCACGCTGGAGCCCACGTAGTACACCAGCAGGTACAGCGATGCGCCCAGCGCTTTGTAGCCGCGTGCCATCTGGCCGACCCAGCCGCTGGCCACGGCGTGCGCGGCGAAGAAGCCGAAGGTGAACAGCACGATGCCGGCGATCAGAATCCCGAGAGAATCGGACAACGTCAGCAGCAAGCCCGCCAGCGCCAAGCCGGTGGCGGCGGACAGCATGGGGCCGCGGCCGTGGCGGTCGGCCAGCCGGCCGAAGAACGTGGACGCGAAGATGCCCACCAGGTACACCACAAAGATGAAGCCGATGAACGTTTGGCTGAGCGAGAACGGCGGCAACAGCAGGCGAAAGCCGACGTAGTTGTAGACCGTGACAAAGGCGCCCATCAACAGGCCGCCCATGGCGAACAAGGCGCACAGCGGACCATTCTTCATGTGGGAGCCGACACCCGCGCGCATGTCGCCCAGGACGCCCGCCCAGCCCTTGCCGCGTTGCGGCGTGAAGCGGCGCGATGCGGGCAGCAGCCACACGAACAGCAGCGCCGCCACGATACCCAGCACGCCCAACGTGCCCATTGCCGCGCGCCAGCCAAAGTGGTCAGAGACCAAACCGGTGATCACGCGGCCGGACAAGCCTCCGAACGCGCTGCCGCTGATATACAGGCCCATGACGAAGCCCAGCGTGTCCGGCTCGACTTCTTCAGCCAGGTACGCCATCGCGACGGCGGGTACGCCGCCCATCGCTACGCCCTGCAAGGCGCGCAGCGCCAGCAGGCTGTGCCAGTCCGGCGCCACGGCGGCGATGGTGCCAAGCACAGCCGAGGCGAAGAGCGACAGCGCCATGATGCGTTTACGCGGCAAGGCTTGCGAAAACAGGCCCACAAAGAAAATGGCAATCGCGAGAAGGCCCGTGCATAGCGACAAGACCAGGCTGCTTTGCGCGGGCGATACGCCGAACGCGCCGGTGAACATCGGCATCAGCGGCTGCACGCAATACAACAAGGAGAAGGTGGAGAAGCCGGCGGCGAACAAGGCCCATTGGGCGCGGCGCAGCCCAGGCGTGCCGCGCGCCAGGTATTCAGGCGGTGCGGCGGTGGAGGAACTGGCAGAGGGGGTAGACATCAGGGTTCTCGAATGACAACGGGCATGTAGCCCGTGCAGTAAAAGTAGACTTTTCCCCTGCATATGTCCAATATATGAAACCCACCCTGCCTATACTTTAAAACGATGGAACTCCGTCACCTGCGCTATTTCACGGCCGTTGCCGAAGAGCTGCATTTCACGCGGGCGGCGGCGCGTCTGGGCATCGGGCAACCGCCGCTTAGCCAGCAGATTCAGCAGCTGGAACGCGAGATCGGCACGCCTTTGTTTCTGCGGCTGCCGCGCGGCATCGCGTTGACGGAAGCCGGCGCGCAGTTTCTGGAAGACGCGCGCGCCATTCTGGCCAGCGCGGATCGGGCCATCGACACGGCCCGCCGCCTGGGGCGTGGCGAGCGCGGCGCCATCACCGTCGGCTTTACCGCATCGGCCGTGTTCCACCCGTACCTGCCGCGCGCCATTCGCGCCTATCGCGACCGCTACCCCGATGTCCGCGTCACCCTCACCGAAAGCAACACCATTTCGTTGCTGCGCGGCCTGCGGCTGGGCGAAGTGGATGTGGCGTTTGTGCGGCCCCCCTATCTGCTGGACCCGGAGTTTGAATCCGAACGCGTCCTGGACGAACCCATGCTCGTCGCCCTGCCCCCGGACCACCCCTTGAGCCGGCGCCGCAGCGTGCCGATCGCGGCGCTGGCGGACGAGGATTTCGTGTTGTACCCGCGCCCCATTGGTGCGGGGCTGTACGACGCCATCCAATCCGCCTGCCAGCGGGCGGGCTTTGCGCCGCGCGTCATACAAGAGGCGCCGCAAATGGCGTCCATCGTCAGTTTGGTGGCCGCCGGCGTCGGCATTTCGGTGGTGCCGGCCGCGATGCGGCACATGGGTGCGGAAGGCATCGAGTACCGGCCCATCAAGGGCGACGCGCCCCACGCGTTGCTGGACATGGCGTATCGCCGGCACGACCGCTCGATCGCTGCCGTCAACGCCGTCGATATGCTGCGCCGATTGGCGCATCCAGAGCGCGGCGCCTAGGCAAAAGTGGGCGGTATTGCCCTGTCGCGTTTGTCACGTCCTGTAAACCCGCTGAACGCACGGCGGAGTAAATTGGCGCGCTATTGGCGATCCGTCCCTGACAACCGGCACGGATGCCGCGAACCCACTTAATGAACCACCCTTCCTAAAGGTGACCTAGTGCGACGTACCCTCCTGGCCTTGGCCATCGCAACGATTCCTGGCCTGGGCGCGGCAGCCGGGCTGGCCTCTTCCATTGGTGCGGTGACGGTCTACCAGGACCGGGCCGTGGTGACGCGCACCGCCACCAGCGACCTTGCTGCCGGTGAACATGAACTGGTGCTGGAGAATCTGCCCGCCACGTTGCAAGAGAATTCCTTGCAGGTCTCGGCCAAGAGCACCGGCCAGGCGGCGCTGCTTGACGTCAAGGTGCGCGATGCGTTTCTAGCCGATACCCCGAACGAGCGCGTGCGGACGCTGCAAGAACAGGTGCGCAAGCTGGAAGGCCAGTTAGCCGAGCTGGACGACGAAGCCACTGTGCTGGAGAACCAGCGTGAACTGGTTCTGATGATGCAGCGTGGCGCCACCGAGCCGTCGAAAGACGGTGCGCGCCTGACGCTGGACGAACTCAAAGCCATTCAGACGCTTAGCGCCGACACCCTGAGCAAGACGCTGGCCAGTTTGCGCCAGGTCGCCGAGCGCAGGGCCGTGATGGAACGCGAGCTCAACGCCTTGCAAAGCCAGCTGAATGTCGTGCAGGGGCAATTGAGCCGCCGCACCAAAACGGTCACGCTGCGCGTGAACCTGGCGCGCGCGGGCAAGGTGGACCTGGCGGTGTCGTACGCCGTGGGTGGCGCGCGTTGGACGCCGGCCTACGATGCCCGCTTGCGCCCTGCCGACCGCAATGTCGATCTGGGCTATTTCGGTGTGATCCGCCAGAACACCGGCGAAGACTGGAACAACGTGAAGCTCACGCTGTCCACCGCGCGGCCCGCGCTGGGCGGCGGCGCACCGGCGCTGCAACCGTGGATCATTGACGTGGCGCCTCCGCCCGCGCCGCCGGCGCCTCCTCGGCCGGTCGCCGCACCCGCCCCCTCCGTGGCGGGTGAAATGATGCAAAAGCGCATGCGCCCTGCCCCGCAAGCGTATGCGGACGTCGCCATGGCTGAACCCGCGGCCGAGGCCATCGAGGTCACGACATCCCAATTGCAGAACGATGCCACCAGCGCGTCGTTCCAGATTCGCAACCCGGCGACCCTGCCCTCGGACAACACCTCGCAACGCGTCGCGATCGCCAGCGCCAAGCTGCCAGCCACGTTGCAGTACCAGGCCTCGCCGGGCCTGCGCGAGGCGGTTTTCCTGACCGCTCAAGCCAGCAACAACACCGACTTCCCCTTCCTTCCAGGCCCCTTGAACACGTTCCTGGACGACGCGTTCGTGGCCTCAAGCGCCATGAAGGCGGTGATGCCGGGCGAAAAGGTTGAGCTGGCGCTGGGTGCGGACGACGGCATTTCGATCAAGCGGCAATTGGTCAACCGCTTTACGGAAAGCACGGGTTTTTCGGGTAGCGGAAAGCGCGTGACCTACGAATACAAGATCACCGTGAAGAACAATAAGGCGACGAAGGAACAGGTGTCGTTCAAGGACCGCCTGCCGGTGTCGCGCAACGAGAAGATCGTGGTGAAGCTGCTGTCGCCCGCCGACCGCGACGTCAAGCGCGAAGAGGACGGCAAGCTCGTCTGGGAATGGGAAATGGAACCGGGCAAGTCCCGCGAAACCGTCCTGAAGTTCTCGATCGACTACCCGGGCGATATCGACGTGTCGGGCATCTGAGTCCCGCCTTTCAGGGGCTGAACGCAACAAGGCGGCCACATCCTGGCCGCCTTGTTGCGTTCAATGGCTGCGGCAGAAATCGATGAAGGCGTCGGCCTCCAGCGGGAGGCACAGCCCGTACCCCTGGGCCACGTCGCAACCCAGCTCGCGCAGCAGTTGCAGGTCGCGTTCTTGTTCGACGCCTTCGGCGACCACGCGCCGCCCCAGCACCCGGCCCATTTCGATGGCGGCCGCCACCACCGCGCGCGACGCCGCTTCGCGGTGCATGTGCACGATGAAATCCCGGTCGATCTTCAGTTCGGTGAATGGCATGGCCGAGAACAGGCGCATCGACGCGATGCCGGCGCCGAAGTCATCCATGGCCAGTTCGAAACCCCGGACCCGCAACAGATTCAGCACGGACGACAGCGCCAGCCAGTCGTTGACCGGTTCGTCTTCGGTCAGTTCGATCTTTACCAGCCTGGCGGGCAGGCCGGCCTGCGCAACCCGCTTCTCAAGCAGCGCCGCCATGTCGCGCGAGCACAGCGTGGAGGACGACGCATTGATGGCGATCGGCACGGCGATGTCCTCGTCGTGCATGCGCTGCAATACTTCAATGACGCGATCTGTCACCCGCAGGAACAGCATCCGGTCCATGCCCAGACGATGGGCGGCCGGCACGAAGTCGGCTGCGGCAATGGGGCCGAGCGTGGGATGGTCCCAACGCGACAGCGCCTCGGCCGCCAGAACTTCGCCCGTTGACAGACTCATCTGCGGTTGCAGCACCACGCTCATGCCCTCGCCGGTGATCAGCGCCCGCCCCAACTCGGCCTCGATCACTTCGCGCCGGACCGACTGCTGGCGCGGCGAGGCCACGTCTTCCGCGGCCAGCGCAACCTTGATGGCCTGCTGCATGGCCGTGCGCGAAACGGGTTTGGACAGCGCCTGCGCGGACGGGCAACCGGCCTGCAACGCCAGCCTGACGTGGGACTCCAGCAATTCGTCGGCCAAGCTGCTGATCCAGATGATGGGCGGCATGCTTTTCAAGCGGCCCACATCCACCAGCCGGCGCAATTCGTTGGGCAGATGCGTGCCATCGCCATCACTCATGACGATGTCGCTGATCACCAGATCATAGAATTGCCGTCCCAGCGCGCTGACGGCTTCCGTGCTGCTGCCCACGCCCGCCACGCGCCGGTAGCCCAACGCCAGCAGCATGTTCTGCAGATATGCGCGTTCGACGGGATGATCTTCGACCAGAAGAATCCGTCGAGTGCCTCCGGCTTCGGTTTTAGGCATTACGTTCCGTCCTAGCTTATAGGGCGGGGCCTCTGCAGGCAGCCGCTTGAACTTTCCGGACTCAATCCTACGGCATCCGCGTCGACTCTGTGGCGATTGGAAAAGGGTTAATGCAATTTCCGGGCCGATAGGCGTAGGTTTGGGACCAACTTCCCGCCATCGGCGCGGCCCGTTGTCCGAAGGCAGCGCACCGGGTTCCTCCGGACGGACGCCGCCTTACGGCGCGCGGGTCGTCCGCCAGTGCGATAATGGAGGTCTTTTCGCATCTACGGCACGGAGCATCCCTTGACCCGCATTGACGACCCCCAGCACGACCGCGAGGTCGGCACGGCCGACTCGACCCAGGACAACACGCGCACCGACGACACCCGCATCAGCGCCGTGCGTCCGCTGATTTCGCCCGCGTTGCTGCAGGACGAGCTGCCCGTTTCCCCCGCCATCCAGACGCTTGTTGAGCAAAGCCGCGCCGAAATCGCCGACGTGCTGCATGGCCGTGACGACCGCCTGCTGATCGTGGTGGGCCCCTGCTCCATTCACGACCATGGCCAAGCCATGGATTACGCCCGCCAATTGCGCGCCGCCGTGGACCAGCACAAGAAAGACCTGCTGATCGTCATGCGCGTGTATTTCGAAAAGCCGCGCACCACCGTGGGCTGGAAGGGCTACATCAACGACCCGCGTCTGGATGGCAGCTTCCGCATCAACGAAGGCTTGCGCCGCGCCCGTGAACTGCTGCTGGACATCAGCGGCCTGGGCTTGCCGATCGCCACCGAATTCCTGGACTTGCTCAGCCCGCAGTACATCGCTGACCTGATCGCCTGGGGCGCCATCGGCGCGCGCACCACCGAAAGCCCCAGCCACCGCCAACTGAGCTCTGGCCTGAGCTGCCCGCTGGGCTTCAAGAACGGCACCGACGGCGGCGTGCAGATTGCAGCCGACGCCATGGTCGCCGCCAGCGCCAAGCACGCGTTCATGGGCATGACCAAGATGGGCATGGCCGCCATTTTCGAAACGCGCGGCAACCAGGACACGCACGTGATCCTGCGCGGCGGCAAGCAAGGCCCGAACTACGACGCCGCTAGCGTCGACGCCTGTTGCGCCGCTTTGCGGGCCGCCGGCCAGCGCGAACAGGTCATGATCGACTGCTCGCACGCCAACTCCAACAAGTCCCACTTGCGCCAGATTGATGTGGCCAACGATATCGCCGCGCAGCTCGCCCAGGGCGACGCCCGCATCACCGGCGTCATGATCGAAAGCCATCTTGAAGAAGGCCGCCAGGACTTGAAACCGGGCCAGCCGCTGCGCCGTGGCGTGTCGATTACCGACGCTTGCCTGGGCTGGTCGCAGACCGAACCCGTACTGGACACGTTGGCGCTGGCCGTGCGCCAACGCCGCGAAAAGGCGGCGGCGTCGCGTTAAAGGCGCTGTGGGCCCGGGTTTCGGCCCCGGGTTTCCGCCCGGGGTTGCCGCCGCCGTTACTTTCCTAGCGGCGTAGCGCGTAAGGCGCCGGGTCCATATCCGGCGCCTGCCCCGTAATCAGGCTGGCCATCAACTTGCCGGTCACCGGCCCCAGCGTGAAGCCATGATGCGCGTGGCCGAACGCCATCCACAAGCCCGGATGCTTGGGCGCAGGCCCGATGACGGGGCGCATGTCGGGCATGCAAGGCCGGCACCCCATCCACGGTTCTTTTTCCACGGCCGCCCCCAGCGGCAGCAATTGCCCCGCCAACGCACGCGTACGCTGGATCTGGATCGGCGACGGCGGCGCATCGCGGGACGCGAACTCGGCGCCCGTCGTCAAGCGCACGCCCAACGTCATCGGGGTCACCACGAAACCGCTATCGATATCCGCCACGGGGTGCGACAAGGTCGCGCCGTCTTCCAGCGCGTAGTGCTGGTGATAACCACGCTTGACCGCCATCGGAATGCGGTAGCCCAGCGGGCGCAACAGGTCGGCCGACCACGGCCCCAGCGCCACGACCACATCGCGGGCGTCGACCATACCCTGTACGCTTTGCACCTGCCAGCCCTTGCCCGCCGCCTTCAAACTGCGGGCGTCGCCCCGCACCAGCTGGCCGCCGCGCTTCTGGAACAAGGCCGCATAGCCCCGCGTCACCGCGCCAGGATCAGACACATTCACCGGGTCCAACCAATGCACCGCGCCGACCATGCGCGACGACAGTGACGGCTCCAGCGCGGTCAACGCCTGGCGATCCAGCACGCGATAGTTCAGGCCATAGGGCGACAGGGCCTCGGCTTCGGCGATGGCGCGCGTCATGCCGGCCTCAGTGCGTGCGCCATCAATCCAGCCATTGCGGCGAAACAGGTGGGTGATGTTGGCGTCATCGTTGAGCGCGTCATGCTCGGCCACGCTGCGTTCGATCAGCGGCAACATGGCGTCCGCCGCGCGCGCCAGTCGCGTGGGCGATGAATGCCACCAGTAGCGCAACAGCCACGGCGCGATGCGGGGCAGAAAGCGCGGGTGATAGCTCACGTCTGGCGTGTTATTGCGCGCATAGCGCAACAGGCTGCGCCAGTCGCGCGGAAAGGCGTACGGAATGACGCTGGCCCGTTCGATCAGGCCCGCATTGCCGTAGCTGGTTTCTTCACCGGGGCCGCGCCGGTCCAGCAGCACCACGGAACGGCCGCGCGCCTGCAAATGCAACGCCGTACTCACGCCCACGATG
>Ga0256793_1000277_pt1 | contig 16073 bp, 5 predicted proteins | sample MC6MC0944MT_FD_190208 | JGI IMG/M metagenome (GOLD analysis project Ga0256793, IMG submission 190208) | Metatranscriptome of enriched soil aggregate microbial communities from Iowa State University, Ames, United States - MC6-MC0944-MT... | ecosystem: Environmental > Terrestrial > Soil >... | reverse complement strand
TTATGGAGAAAGTTTTAATTACTCGTCGCATAAGCGAGAATGCTTTGGCATTGATACAAAAATCAGGTTTCGAAACCACAGTTTACACCGAGCTTAAAAATATCTCTCAAGAAGAGTTAATTGAGATGTGCGAAGGGCACAGCGCTTTGTTGAGTGTTGGTCCAAATAAAATTGATGAACATTTTCTAAACTCATGTAAGCAACTGAAAGGTATTGCGTTAATGAGTGTTGGTTTCGATAAAGTAAATGTTGGAGCTGCAATAAAACATAGAATGCCCATTAGTAACACACCAGATGTTTTAAGTGAAGCAACAGCAGATACCGCTTTTTTATTAATGCTATCTGTAGCTCGAAAAGCATTTTACATGCATAAGACCATTTTGCGTGGCGAATGGAATTTCTTTGATCCAATGAAGAACTTGGGGCAGGAATTATACGGCAAAACCTTAGGCGTTTTCGGGCTAGGGAGAATTGGTTTTGAACTTGCCAAAAAGGCTAAAGCAGCCTACGGTATGGACATCATTTACCACAACAGAAGTAGAAATGAACAAGCAGAAACAGAATTAAGCGCAACTTATTTAAGTTTCGATGAGCTGTTGAAACAGAGTGATGTTTTGTCTGTTCACGTGAATTTATCTGAAGAAACTAAGGGGCTTTTTAATAAAGCTGCTTTTGAAAAAATGAAGTCCAATGCTATTTTTATCAATACTGCTAGGGGAGCAATCCACAACGAGGTAGATTTAATTGAAGCATTACGGCATAAAACTATTTGGGGCGTAGGTTTAGATGTTACCAACCCGGAACCTATGGATAAGCATAATCCGTTGTTGGAGATGGAAAATGTTTGTGTTTTACCCCACATCGGCTCTGCTACAGAAGAAACAAGAGAAAAAATGGCGATGATGGCAGCGGAAAATATTGTTGCTGTTTTGAAAGGCGAACAAATGCCGCGGGTAATTAATCCTGAAGTTTATACGAAAGGGTAGATCCTAAACTCTTCTTAATCCTATCCTTGAAAAGTACAGGAAATAGTTTTATACTAATGGTTTATTTCCCAGGGTTTTGTATTAGTTTTCCTGTCTAATGTTCTCTCAATTTAAAGGAGATATGCCCAACGGGTAGAGAGGTTTAAAAAACTGTTACTGTTTGTTAAAATTTTGAAAAGCTATTCATAAAAGTTCTATTTTTATTTCATGATTGTTTCGATAAAGAATGAGCATCTCGCAGTCGATTTTTCTACTAAAGGTGCCGAACTACAACGTATAGTGGGTACAGATAGCACTGTAAATTATATGTGGAATGGGGATGCGAAATTCTGGGGCAAGTTTAGTCCAGTGTTGTTTCCAATTGTGGGGGCACTTAAAGAAAACACCTATCAATATCAGGGTAAAGATTATCAATTAAGTCGCCATGGTTTTGCCCGAGACATGGAGTTTCAACATCAAAAAAAACGGCAATTCGGAAATTTCATTTAAACTTACACATACTGAAGAAACACTCAAAATTTATCCCTTCGAGTTTGAACTGATCTTGAAATATAGGCTTCATGGCGCAAGTTTACAGTGCACTTATCAAGTTTACAATCCGTCTACACAAACACTTATTTTCTCAATTGGTGGGCATCCAGCATTTGCTGTGCCATTAAATAGCGAGGGCGTTTACACAGATTATTACCTACAGTTTAATAACGATGACGAGTTGACTTATCACCATATTGTGGATAATTTAATTGCCGATGAAACTACTACCATACAGCTTGTAGATAAAAAGTTGCCCTTAAAGCACGAGCTTTTTTATGAGGATGCGTTGGTTTTTAAAGGGTTGAAAAGTGACAATATCAGGCTGTTGAATAATAAAAATTACAGCGGGCTCAATTTTCATTTTGAGGGTTTCCCTTATTTTGGAATTTGGGCAGCAATAGATGCAAATTTCGTTTGCTTGGAACCTTGGTGTGGTATAGCCGATGGCATTAACCATAACCAACAATTAGAAGAAAAAGAAGGGATGGAGAAACTAGCTGGCGGAGCAACTTGGGAGCGTAGCTGGGAAATTTGTTGTTTCTAAAACTTTCCGTAGTTTTTACTTTCAACTTTACCAATGAGTACAAGAAGAGATTTCCTAAAAAAAGCGACCCTTTTATCGAGTGCTGCTGTTTTGCCAAATGTATTTCCGGAGGCAATACAAAGAGCGTTGACTATATCTCCAAATCCTGGTACCACTTTTTACGATGCAGAACACGTAGTTTTTTTAATGCAGGAAAATCGCTCTTTCGACCATATGTTTGGCGCTTTGAAAGGTGTGCGTGGATTTAACGACCCGCATCCGCATATCTTGCCAAATAAAGATAAAGTTTGGTTACAGCGTGATGCAAAGGGGAATGCTTACACACCTTTTCATATCGATCTAAATAACACAAAGGTAACTTGGCAAGGTGGTTTGGCACACTCTTGGCCCGATCAAATTGCGGCAAGAAACGACGGTAAATATGATAAATGGGTGCCTGTAAAATCGGTGATGTCTCTAGCCTATTATAAGCGGGAGGATTTGCCTTTTTATTACGCATTGGCGGATGCCTTTACCGTCTGCGACCATCATTTTTGTTCGTCGTTAACTGGTACTACACCTAATCGGTTGTTTTATTGGACTGGCAACGTTCGTCCAAATCCTAATGATAAATCTTTAAGACCTGTGGTAAGCAATTACCAAGCGGAATCACATACCAATAAATTTGTAGATTGGCCCACTTTTCCAGAATTATTAGAAGACAATGGCGTGGATTGGAGAGTGTATCAGAACGAAATATGGACCGCTAAACTACCAACAGAAACTGACGACTGGTTGGGCAATTACGGTGATAATGCTTTGGAGTATGTGAAAAGGCACCAAGTAAAGTTGTCTGCCTACTTTAGAAAGAATGGTGATAAAACGGTTACGCCTAATCTGTCTGCAGCCGAGGTTTTAGAAAAATACAATAGCTTAAGTGAGCGAGAAAAGAATTTAATAGACAAAGCTTTTACTACGAATATCAACGCCGCAGATTATTTGGATTTGGCTCCCCATCCTTATGAGAATGCAGCTGGAGAAACTGAGACTTTTAATGTGCCAAAAGGCGATATTTTCCATCAATTTAGAAAAGATGTAGATGAAGGAAAATTGCCAACTGTTTCTTGGCTGGTGGCACCTCAACGTTTTTCGGACCATACGAGTTCACCACTTTACGGTACGTGGTATGTGTCTGAGGCTTTAGATATTCTCACCAAAAATCCAGAAATCTGGAAGAAAACTATCTTTATTATTAATTACGATGAGAACGATGGTTATTATGATCACATCCCGCCTTTTGTAGCGCCAAAACCAAATACTAGAGCCAGAGGCATGGTTTCTGAAGGGATTGATACCGCTTCGGATTACGAATCGGAAGAAGGTAGTCCGATTGGTTTAGGTTACCGAGTACCAATGATTGTGGCTTCGCCATGGAGTAGGGGTGGCTATGTAAATTCGCAGATTTTTGATCATACAAGTACTTTGATGTTTTTGGAAAACTTCTTGCACCGAAAAACTGGAAAGCAACTGAAAAGCGAGCAAATTAGTACATGGCGTAGGGCAGTTTGCGGGGATATGACTTCTGTATTTAGACCTTACAATGGTGAAAAGCTTCATGCGCCAAGTCCTTTAGTGAGAAACGAGGTAATTAACCATATTCAGCAGGTAAAAAATAAGCCGAAGCAGGAAAAGCCACATCCGTTAAAAGAAGAAGAAATTTCCAAAATTAATGCACATCATGCTTTTGAGGTAAGTTCATCAGCCTTGATGGCTAAGCAGGAAATTGGAACTAAACCAGCTTGTGCATTGCCATATCAGTTAGTTTGTGATGCCCGTTTGAACGAAACGAAAAGCAGTGTAGTACTTAATTTTAAGACTGAGAAACATAGTGTGGGTGCGCCATTTAATGTTTCTGCGTTAAATACCTACAGCGGCGAACAAGGCAGAAATTGGTATATCGCCGTGAAAGCAAATGATGAGCTAAAAGATAATTGGGAAGTTGATGCTTTTGAACAGGGAAGATATGATTTGTCGGTACATGGACCAAATGGTTTTTACCGGAGGTTTTCGGGGGACAAAGCAGATCCAGATTTGGCGGTCAACTGCATTGCTGAACACCAAGGGTTATTTCGGAAGAACTCTGGAAATCTACAGCTGCAATTTGAAAATAGAGGAAGTCAATCACTAGAAATTGTTATTAGTGATGATACCTATAATACCAATAACAAGACTGTAAAAATTGCTGCTCGCAGTAATAAAATAGTTTCTTTAAATCTTCAAAAATATCACCACTGGTATAATTTCACTATTACCGTAAAAGGATTTGATACTTATAGAAAGCATTATGCTGGGCATATAGAAACTGGAAAAGAAAGTATCACCGACCCTTATATGGGGGGAGTGGTTTAGTTATTTTTTTTCCGCGGGAGGTAATAATTATTAGTTTTAAATTCGTACTACAAAAATCAAATCTATCATCTTAACAAGCTAATCACTTTCCACGCAAATGCTCAAGAGCATAAAACTGTAAAAGCCAACTTCGACTTTATTTATCTGCCAAGTACCAATGGTACAAAAGTCCTGTTGGATATCAACGATATTCCTGAAAATTATGCGAGTGCAACCGAGTATTAATCGCAAGTAATTCCGCTCAAAAGCAAAAAAATCAATGTTTATAGCGGTTGGATAGGTTGGTCTGCGGGTATAAATCTCTTCTAGAAAGTATAACTACCCAATTTAGCGATTCTATACCTATTTTGATCTGTAGAGGGCATTTTCAGTTGTTAAACATAACGTAGAATTCTACATTGTGTTGCATTTTAGTTTGAAAACAATTTTTATTTGCCGCCGCATTCTACATCTATGGATAACTCTCTCGTCGTTTGTTTTTTTGAGCAAAGATGCCACAAGTTTTAATTAATGCATTTGCGTTTGTTGACGTTTGGGGAAAGCTTTATGCTTTGTAATTAATTGTTTCTAGCTCTTCTCGTCTTATACAGTTTAACGCCAATGCCGTACACTTTAATGGAAATGTTATGGCAACTTTTTTACACAACCTCCGCTGGGCTACTGGCTTATTTTTACTTTCTTTTGCTATTAAAGCTAATGGGCAAAACATTACCAATTATGTATTTAGCCCACAAACCCAAACCTTTACACTAAATGGTGTGGGAGCAAATGTGACTACGCTTTTTTCTGCTGGAGGTGGGTTAGATGAGCAAGCATACAACGGTATCATTGGGTTTGATTTTTGGTATATGGGACAGCGTTACGATACTTTTTCTGTTAGTAGCAATGGTTGGCTTACTTTAGGTAGCAGTATTAGCAACAATCAGCCAACTAACAATTTGTCATCAGGAACTCCTAGGCCAATAATTGCTCCGTTATGGGACGACTTGTCTGTTTACGAAGGTGGGCTTTTAGGTGGTATTTTAGGTGGTTATGGTTCAATGTCATATAAGTTGGACGATATTGTTGGGGTAGGTAAAGTGATGACAATGCAGTGGTATAGAATGAAATGGGATAAAACTTCTACTTCTGGTACAGGTGCTTTATTCGACCCAGTTGTTGCAAATTACGTGTTAAGTTTTCAAGCAAAATTATACGAGAATGGTGATGTAGTTTTTGTTTACGGTGAAAATAATGCAAATGTCGTTGTTAAGAATGGATCGGCTTCTGTTGGTATAACAGGAACGGGCGCTGGTTCAGGAAACTTTCGTTCCTTAAGTGATCTGTCAAGTACTGCAGCCGCGAGTTCTACTTTGGAAACGAACACAATTTCTGGGAGACCAGCTAACAATCAAAGTTATCTTTTTAACCCAACAGAGGTTGCTGCGCCGACAAATTTAAATTTTACAAATATCGGAGCCTCTAACGTTACATTGAATTGGACGGATAATTCTGGAACAAATGAAATTGGTTTTGTGATATATCGATCTACAGATAACACCAATTTTGGCTATTTAGCCACTACCGCCGCTAATGCTACTAGTTATAATGTTACTGGTTTAGCTGCAAACACTAGCTATTACTACAGAGTATTCGCATTGCGAGAAAATTTGAGTTCAGGCATTTCGGGAAGCGTAACCACTTGTCAGGGTTTTTCGTTAACTAGCATCCCGACAGGCAATATTGGTGCGAATTATAGGTTTAACGGCAATGCGAATGATCACTATGGTTTAAATAATGGAACTTTGCAAGGTGGTCCTACACCAACAATTAATAGATTTGGTGTAGCCTCAGCAGCGTATCAATTCAATGGCACTACACAGTATGTTTCTACTACGTCTTCCTTTGCAAACCCTTCTATTTTTACACTATCTATTTGGTTTAAGGCAACTGTAGCTGGCGGTAAGTTGATCGGTTTTGGTAGTAATCAGACAGGATTTAGTGCCAGTGCAGATCGACATATTTACATGGCCAACGATGGAAAAATCCTTTTTGGAGCTAAACCAGGTGGTGTCTATAGAACGGCAACGTCAATAGCGAGTTATAACGATGGTAATTGGCATATGGCAACGGCAACTATGTCTGCTGCAGGTATTGTGCTTTATGTCGACGGAGTGCAAGTTGGTAGCAATACATTGGCGACAAGTGGAGAAAATTATACCGGTTATTGGCGGATAGGATATGATAATATAGATGGTTGGCCAAGTACGCCTACAAATAGGTATTTTACTGGAGATTTAGATGATGTGTTTGTATACAATAGAGCATTAAGTGCCGCTGAAGTTACAAACCTGTATAATGCTGGTAACGGAGTAAGCAATAATGGGCCAGTTTGCGCTGCTACAAATTTGACTTTAAATGCCAATTTAATTAGTGGTGCAACTTATAGTTGGACTGGACCTAACGGGTTTACTTCCACATTACGTACACCATCTTTTTCTTATTCTGATGCGGCGAAGGGAACTTATACTGTTGTAGTTACCGCTGGTGGTTGTAGTGATGTAGCTTCTACAGTTGTGACATCCACGGGAGAGGGCCGATGGACTGGAAACGTTAACGGAAGTTGGTCTACTGCCAATAACTGGTGTAATGGAGTAGTTCCAACTAGTACTGTCAATGTATCTATACCATCTTCTGGTGTATCGAGCGAGCCATCCTTAACCACTACTGGAAGTGCGAATAATATTAGTGTGCAATCGGGACGTATTTTAACCATCAACGGCAATGGAAATTTGCAGGTGGCGGGAGCTATCACAAATGCAGGTTCTATAGTAGCTACATCTGGTAAAGTAACATTTAACGGAAGTACAGCACAAATAATTCCAGCCAATGTGTTTTCAACTAATACCATTATGGATTTAGAAGTCAATAATACTAATGGCGTGACACTTAACGGTGCTTTAAGATTGACACGTATTTTAACCGCCACTACCGGAGCATTCAATGCAAATGGTAATTTAACATTGGCATCAAGTGCGACGTCTACAGCTGCCGTCGCTCCAATTTCTAGTGGTGCATCAATAATTGGTCAAGTTAAGGTAGAGCGCTTTATACAGGGAGGATCAAAAAATCCGTATCGGGGCTATAGAATGTTGTCATCTCCTATTTATGACAATACAACAAACTTTATAAGTACGAATGTAGAAGGAAACAGAACTGCCAAATTTTCGCAATTAATAGATGATATGATTATGACAGGCGCTGGTGGAACATCTAATGGCTTCGACCCTACGCATAATAATGGTACAGGAGCTTGGACATATAATTCTGGATTTGTGGGAGTAACAAACATCAATACGGCTGTAAATGCAGGTAAGGGCATGTATGTACTTTTTCGAGGTAATAGGGATAACATTACTGCAAAAACGGTAAGTCCTTATACAGATGTTGAACCTATAGTAATGGATTTTGATGGTGTGTTGAATCAGCAAGATGTAACTGTAAGTTTAAATTATAGTAATACATTGGGTGGATATAATTTTTTGGGTAATCCATATGCATCGGCAATAGATTGGGATTCTGCTAATTGGGGAGCAGATAAAGGAAGTGTGAGCGGTGCCATTTGGATGTGGAATCCAGTGGCTAGAGGCTATGCAACTTATAACAATGCGGTAGGTACACTAGGTGGAAGTAGATACATCGCTTCTGGACAATCTTTTTTCATCAACGCAACAGCTACCGGAACAATCAAATTTAAAGAAAATATAAAGGCCGCTGCACAACAACCTCCCACCTTATTGATGTCAACAAATAGGCTGGTCGGGCGAACATTGTCGGATGGTTTAGAAGTTGAAAATTATAATTACGTTAGAAGTCTGTTACGAATTGTAATGAAGCCAGTTGCATCTTATGGAGAAGACGAAATGGTGGTTGTTTTTGATGATAATAGCAGTGCTGAATATAATGAGCAAGAAGATGCGCTGCATTTTGACGGAGAAATGGTTAATATTTCAACTTTTGTTGGTAGTAAACAGTTAGCTATTAATTTTTTACCAAATGTTTCTCGTGCTGCAGAAATAAAAATGAATGTATCGTCGGCCTTAACTGGCGATTATACTATGCGCTTTAATTTGGATGATTATCATCAAGGCCAAACGCTAATATTAAAAGATGATCTTTTGGGAAAGAATATCCCAATTGTATCCAACGGAATTTATAATTTCAGTATAGATAAGAACAATTCACAAACTTTTGGAGCAAATAGATTTAGTATCATCGTCGAGCCTCCGTCGGTTTTGCCAGTAGGTTTATTAAATTTCACAGCAAAAAAGCAAAACGAGGGAGTGGTGCTTACTTGGGCAACCTACAATGAAGTAGATAATAAGCTTTTTAAATTGGCTAGAGCTGGCAATGATGGTATTTATAATATAATAGGTGACGTTTTAGCTAATACAGATGGAAGTTATTCATTCTTAGATGCAACGCCTTTACCAGGGTATAACTACTATAAACTTATACAAGTTGATTTGGATGGAACGGAGGTAGAAACTAGACCAGTTGTAGTTAACTTTCTTGTGGGGCAGTATAACGACTTTGTTGCTTATCCTAATCCTGTTAAAGATAAATTTACCGTTAAGGTGGATGGACTAGTGAATGAAAAATATTTAATGAATTTGTATGACATCACAGGTAGAAAAATAATGACTAAAGAAATAGCGAAGGTTGATTTATATAATGGTTTCGAAGTAGATGTTTTAAGAATAAGTACTGGACTGTTTTTTGTAAAAATTGAGGACGCTATTACTGGGGAAATCATTCTTACACATAAAATTGTTAAACAGTAGTGGCTCATTCAATAAATGGTTTTTATGCTGTATCAGCTGCTTTTTTAAAGTGGCCAATAAAAAATATTGTGTAATTTTTTCTACTTTTCGGGTAATCTTTTGCTGTCTTCATTTCGGTTTTTATTCTTAAAATGTTTACAATTATACGTTTTAGGAGCAATAGGGTGTCTTTGCTCATAGTGGCTTATGTTTTGTCTTTTCATGCGAATAATGAAAAGACTAAACACGCTATTTATCATATTTACTTTCACACTATCAACTATTGTGTTGATTTCGAAAGCGCAAGTTTACACATCCACAAATTATTATTACAACAATTTTGATGGTGGACAAATAGGAAATGGGATTTCTAAAATTGGTACGAGTGAAGCTTTAAAGCTTTCCACTACTGCAACAGGCAACATAGGTGCAGAAAACGGATATTCTCTGGTTAGTTCAGGAAATAATGCCCCTGGTTCTTATCAGTTTGCCTTTTTGTCTAATAACACAAACTTAAATAATGAGAATTTCGGTTGGGAGTGGACATTCCTTTATAGAAATACCGAAAATACTGCGAATAGTAGCGATGTTATTTTATCGGGACAAAATGCTTGGAAATATTGGTTTTTATCATCAGGGAATTTTGACAATCCAAATACAGGTTACTATTTAACGCAAGATGGGTCTAATCTAAAATTTAGATGGAGATATAGCAATGAGCCTTGGGAGAACCGCTTTAATGAACTTGCTTCATTTGACATGTCATCTTTAGGTATTGGTTGGCAAAATAAAACATATGCTATTAGGGTACAGAGGTTGAAGAGACAAGGTCAGTTTGTTTGGCATTTATATGTTGATGAATATACTGCAACCAACAAAGAAGCAAAAACAGAAAGGGGTAATCCTGCGTATCATAATACATTAGATACCTATACAAATGTTAATTCTGGGCTTCATATCAATGCTACCACCAGTGGTCGTTTTAAGTTTGACGAAATAAAAATGTACAGCATGAAGTTTGAAATAAAAGGCGCTAATGATGCTTCTTTTGGGATTTCTAGCCCGCTGTATAATGGACAAAAAGATGCTGTGATTTACGGACTACAGATTATGACCAGAGGATTGTTTGATATTAATACAATCATTTTGGACATGTCTGTTTCTGACGGATCAAAAGGCGTGGGCTCTATTTTTGAAAATTCGAGACTTTTTAGGTCTACAGATAATTATTTTGGAAACACTGATGACAGTTATGTGGTCGGTCTAAATATAGATTGGAGACAAATTAAAGCAGAAGGTTTTGCAAAAACTAGAATGTTTACTATTGGGGCAACTGATGGATCAATGCTGCCTGCGGCATTTTACTTTATTAAAGCTGACGTTAAAACAGATGCTCCAAGTGGGGTTACTTATAGTTTTACCAATTTGAATAAAGTTGGAGGCGAAGCTGCGCAAATTGACTATGTTGCACAACCAGGTGTAAATGGTGGTGGAACCACAACGAACCCTTCAACATCTGGAGGCACAAAGGATTGGGTTGGCGCTACCTCATCAAACTGGAATGCCGACAGTAATTGGTTGCCTGTTGGCGTGCCTGGGGTAAATGATCTAGCAAGAATTGGCGTAACTTCTTTTGGCTCAAATCCTAATCCAGTGTTATCGTCGTCCTCAACTGTTGGTAATATCTTATTTGGAAACAATACTCCTCCAACTTTAACCATCAACGCTGGTTTTACACTAACCGTTAATAATGTAGTTGAAAATCAAGCGGCGTGCACTATTGCCGGCATGGGAACTTTAGATGTAAAAGGTACATTTAAGTCGAAACCATCTTCTGCGCCGGCAAAAACTACCACATCAACAATAAATACTTTAAATGTGGCTAATTTACTGTTAAGCTCTGATGCGGCTAATGTGGTTTTTGACTACAGTGGGCAGAATATTACAGTTAAAAATAGTTTGCAGACGACGGGCGCTAATGCAATATCTTTTAGATTAGCTAATGGTTCAACATTAACATTAACTGGTGCAACTCCTTTTTCAATAGGCGGTAGCCCAACAATGAGTTTTAACGGTACAGTTTTGTATGGAGCTGCGGTGCAGCAAAGTGTAAATACTGCATTTTCCTATGGAAATATAGCGTTTTCTGGCTTAGGTATTAAGGAAGTTGCTAAGGGAACCCTTAGCGTTAACGGTAACTGGAGTTCGAGTGGAGGAAAAGTTAATTTAACTTCAACTGCTGTGAATTTTAATGGTACAAATCAAACTATAACTGATACAGGCAGCGATGATGGAAACGGAATTAATTTTGGTAATATTTCTCTGTTGGGCGGGACAAAAACACTAGCGGGAGCTGGCAAATTTGCAGTTACGATAGGCAAATACCTAACATTGGGTGCTAATACTACATTGCAAACATCAGATAAACTTACGCTTAGGGCGAGTGCTTTAGGCTCTGCTTCAGTGGCTGCAATACCAAGTTCTTCATCAGTACAGGGTAAAGTTACCGTAGAGAAATATATTCAGGGTGGTCCAAAAGCAATGTGGCGCAGCTATAGAATGCTTTCATCACCTATTTATGATAATGATAACTCAAGTAATAGAACCTATAGTTTTGAGCAATTTATAGATGATATGCTGATTACAGGCAGAACAACAGGTTTTGACCAATTAAATAATAGTGCGGTTGGTGCATGGACATATAATGATGTATTTGTGCCAATTACTGTTCTAAATACTGCCGTAAATGTAGGTAGAGGAGCATATATCCTTTATCGCGGAGATAGGACTAATGGGCTTGCCAAAGTAACGGCGCCATATGTAGATCCGGAATCAATAGTGATGAATTTTAAAGGCACGCTTAACCAGCAATCTGTAACTGTTCCGTTAACACATGGTGCGGGTGGTTTTAGTATGCTGGGTAACCCTTATGCCGCAACAATAGATTGGAACGCTGTTATAAAATCTAGTAACGTAAATTCTACAATTAGAATTTGGAATCCAGGTAAGAAACAATACGCGACTTATAACGGTATTGATACGCTAAACGGAGGCTCAAGATTTATAGGGCCAGGGCAAGGTTTTTTTGTACAGACAATAAATAATGCTTCTCCTTCGGTAACTTTTACAGAAGCTTCTAAAGTTAGCGACGTTGCACAGACAACACCATTGTATAATAAAGTTATGTCGGTAAAAGATCAAACTTTCTCGAGTAATTTCTCTTCCGATCTGCAAAATTCAACAGAGGTGCAGCCTGCAAAAATAAGAATTAAGCTTACTAGAGATGGCTTCGACAATGAAGATGAAACGTTAATAGTGCTTAAAGAGAACGAATTAGCGAGTTTTTCTGGCTATGATACAGAGCGCTCTGGGGGCGAAGCTGTATTTTTGTCAAGTCTATCTGCCGAAGGTACTAAAATGGGGATCAATTACATGCCTCATATATCTTCAGTGTCTACTCTAAACCTAGATGTCAATGTTTCTAACAATGGCGGTTATAAGCTTTTAATTGACTTAACAGATATTCCGATGGGATATGAGTTAAAATTAAGAGATAAATACTTAAATACGTTTACTGATATAAAAGGTGAAGGAAATACTTACGCTTTAGTAATCGATAGAGCTATAGTAGGAAGTTTGAATGATAGATTTGAGATATTAATAGCCCCAACAACTACATTGCCTGTTGTTTTATCTGATTTTAACGGTGCTAAAACAGGTCAAGGCGTTTTGCTAAATTGGAAGACATCTTCAGAAGCAAATAATAGCCATTTTGAGATATTCAGGGCAGGAGAGGATCAGAGTTATTTGAGTATTGGTGAAGTAACTTCGAATGATAAAGGAATTTATAGCCTGTTAGATAAGTCGCCATTAGTAGGAAATAATTATTATAGGCTTGTTCAGGTAGATAAAAATGGGACATCAATTACTTTACCTAAAACTGTAGCTGTAAAATATGATTTAAATATCAATTCTAAAGACGGGATGTTGATTTATCCAACGATTGTCCAATCTAGTTTTACCTTAAAATACATGGGAAGTCTTAATTCTAACCAGTATATTTTTAAAATAACTGATATTTCTGGAAAGGAGATTTACAAAAAGTCAGTTGATAAAACTAGCATAATCAATGGTTATGAGGGAGAATTAACTGGGTTGTCAGGCGTGTATTTTGCTACCCTAATTGATGCAGTGAATGGAGGGAAAATCGCTACGACGAAACTGGTTAAAAAATAGCTAATCTTCCCTTTTTTTGAATGTCGCTATTCCGCAACGTTCTTTTTTGAAAAATATTTTGTATTTGTTTAAAAAAAAATCTACTCCTTTTATGTTTGTAGGCGGTTTCTGTCAAAACCGAACGGTTTAATGGTTTCTAGGTATTGCTTAAGTGCACAAATTTTTCGATTTTAGCCAAATTATTTGATTTACAGAATAATAGAGTTCGTAAATTCAAAATTAGAGGTGCTAAAATTGAAGCCAATGAAAATTTATACTAAAACAAAGTTTTTATTATTATTTCTATTTTTATCTGCTTATGTCTCTTCGGCATTTGCTCAGGTAATCGTTACCCAACCTACTGGTGGGCAGAATGTTTCTGTTGATAAATCTACTGGTGGGCCATTAGAGCAATTCACAGCGATAGGTGATATTGTAATTTCAGATCAGACTGCTACAGATTTTGGAACAGGTACCAATCAGCGCATACGTCTAAATGCACCAACGGGTTGGCAGTTTGAAACGAATGTAGCAACTGTTAGCCGTACTGGTACTAGGGTGACTGCAGCTTCGGTTTACCAATATGGAGCAAGTTACATCATTATTCAATATACAGCTAATTCAACTGCTGCAGCGGTTAATTCTATAACGTTATCTGGTTTAAGGGTGAAATCAACTTCAAAGAATGCTAGCGGAGTGCCGGGCAATATTGTTAGATCAAATACAGCCTCAAATAACAATGCTGTAGTAGCTGGACTTCCAGCTGATAATGCGGTTTCTGTAGCAACACTTTCTCGGGCTCCGGGAGCTTTTAAATCGTTACAGGTTCTATTGCCAGGACAAATTAACAATCCAGCTGTTACTGCGGGTAAATCTGGTACCATAGTTTCTCAAACTGCTGGCGCAACTTTTCCTATTGTTGTTAACGCTGTAGATTATGCTAATAATATCGTAACCACTGCACCTGCTGATCAGGTATCACTTACATCTACAAATCCTTATCCGAATTTCCCTCCAGCGGCAACTTTGTCTTCTGGAACTGTAACTTTTAATGTTGCACTAAATAGAGCCACTGCTAGTACCATTACTGCAACAAATGATTCAGATATTGCAATCACTCCAAATACAAGTTCTTCCATTACACCTACTGTTGGCCCGTATACAAAATTGTTGGTGGTGTTTCCTGGCGAGACATTAGCTTCTGGAGCTCCAACAGGTAAAACTGGAACTGCAACAGCACCTGTATCTGCAGCTAGTTATGTGGTAACAGTTTATGCCGTGGATGATTTTTTTAATCGAGTAGCATCTAATAATAACATCACAGTTTCTGCGAGCGGCGTAACAAATTATACGCAACCTGCAGCTAATAATTTAACTAATTCAACTACCACCGGTAGAAATTTCACACTAATATTTAGAACCGTAGGAGAAACTCCAAATATTACAGCTACAAATAACACAACGCCAGGCATGAATTACAGTCAAAGTGTTCCTGCTGTTGTTCCTGCTGCTTTTAACAAATTACAAATTTTATTACCTGGAGAATCGGCTGCGCCATTTACAACTAGTGGTAAAACAGGCACACCAATAGCTCAAGCCGCGGGTGTTCCATTTAATGTTACTGTTAACGCGGTAGATGCCAATTGGAATGTTGTAACGAATGGTAGCGCAGACGTACTGGTAGGAATAACCAATACGGTGGCGGCAGACGCAGCCGCATCTTTGTTGCCGCCAGACGCTACATTATCTGCCGGAACTGGTACTTTCAGTGTCGTTTTAAGAAAAGCCGCATCCCAATCGTTAAAAGCCACTAATTTAACTACAATACCTGCTATGGCAGCAGTAACTAGTGCAACTGTGGTAGTAAACAGGCGCGCCTACAATAAGTTATTAATAACCTTAACTGGAGAAACGCATTCGCCGGGTACTGCCACAGGGAAGACGAATACAGTAACTACTATTGCTTCAAATGCAACAACTACTGTTACTGTTAGAGCGGTAGATGCATATTGGAATCTGGTAAATAATATAACAGAGGTTGTACAACTGACCAGCACAGATCCAAACATCGTTTTTCCGACTAATAATTTAGCGTTAGTAGCTGGAGTTAGATCTTTTTCTAATGTTAGATTTAGAACGTCAGGAAACCAAACGATAACAGCTACAAGTAGTGATGTAACCAAAAATTATACTACAGATCCAATTAATGTAACAGCTGGAGCTTTCGTTAGATATGTGGTTGTCCTACCAGGAGAAAGTTCTATCGAGGGTGTTGCAGCAGGGAAGTCTGGCACACCATCTGCTCAATTGGCAGGAGAGTCGTTTAACGTACTTATTAGAGCTATTGATGCTTATGGAAATACGGTAACTTCAGAAAATAATACAGTCACTTTTACCGCAAGTAATGATATTTATGCGCAATTGCCGCCAAATACACCGTTAAGTAGTGGTGTTTTAAACGCTACCGTTACCTATCGCATTGGAAGTGCTAGCGTTAATAGGAGGTTGAATGTTACTGATGCTTTAGATGATACTAAAACAGGCCAAAGTTCTGCTTTTGCCGTAAATATAGGTCCTTATGCAGGTCTGCTAATTGTGCTTCCA
>Ga0256793_1000245_pt1 | contig 17774 bp, 22 predicted proteins | sample MC6MC0944MT_FD_190208 | JGI IMG/M metagenome (GOLD analysis project Ga0256793, IMG submission 190208) | Metatranscriptome of enriched soil aggregate microbial communities from Iowa State University, Ames, United States - MC6-MC0944-MT... | ecosystem: Environmental > Terrestrial > Soil >... | reverse complement strand
CTTGAGACACGGCCTCCAGTGTTTAACCAAGCGCAAGAATAGCAAGGCTGCCGCCCGTGGCAAGACTACTTTTCGAAGGGGATTTCACATCCTTCAAAAAATCGTGCTAGAATTCGGCCTCTTCGTTGTTGAGCATCTTTCGAACCAGATTTCAAAGACGCACGGCGATGAAGGTAGTGAAGTCAAGCACTGAGGGAAACTGAAGTGCAAAGCAGTACCAGAGGTGGCTGTAGCTCAGTTGGTAGAGTCCCGGATTGTGATTCCGGTTGTCGTGGGTTCGAGCCCCATCAGCCACCCCAAGAATTCTTGTGAAATCAGGCACTTACGCGAAGGCGAAGTGCCTTTTTTCTTTTCACAGTGCGATTCTTTGAACGGGTTTTTGTCCATCAAATCCCACCGGACGCCGAAATGGCAGATGGTCGCCATTTGAGAGATCTCTTTGTTCGCACGGGCTGGCGCGCCGCCCTCGGCGCGCGCTTGCAGAAACTGATATCTGACCCCGCAAGCACCTCTGTCAAGTAGACATTGGCCGATAGCCGATCGGAGCAAGGGTTAATCGAGGCATGCATTGCACCGGCGGTAGGCCACCCAGCGATTCGTGTGGGCGGTACTCGTTGTAATCGACCAGCCATCGGTCGGTAATTGCTTGAACCTGCTGACGGTTGGCGAACAGATGTGCATCAAGCGCTTCAGTGCGATAAGTGCGATTGAACCGCTCGATAAAGGCGTTTTGATTCGGCTTTCCCGGTTGGCTTCGTCGATCACGTTCAGCGTTCTGAATCGTCGGCCGCAATAGCGCGCGTCATGCATGAAGTCCAGCGCCCAACAGCAGTTGGGCTCCGTGGCCAAGTCCAGCCTCGCTCTCACGGCGAGAGGCGGCGAGGCGAGTCTTCGCGAGAATCCTAAGCTGATAGCTAGGGATTGATCCTGCCTTGGGACCATACCCTTGGTGGCGACATGCCAACCACTTGGCTGTCACGCGGTCCCGGTCGCGACGTATCTCTCCAAAATTAGAAATCCTCTGATGGGAACGCGGCCAGCCTCGTTCCTATACTTCGTCACTCGTGTGCAGGCCGATGCAGATTTCCGGATGCGCTTCACCGCTATCGCCGTACCAGGCCGATACAGCGTAAGTATCCTGGTGCCTACACCTTTGATCGCGCAAGTCCATTGCGGCCTGCATGCCACGCGATCAAGCGAGGTGGCCGCAAGGTAATCGTCAGTGCGGTCTGCAACGGCTTGCCGCCATGTCGGACGCTTTGCATTCTTGCCATTACTGATGATGCCGTATTTCGAACAGTCGCTGAGGTGGGGGCAGTATCGCCCGCGTTTTTTCCAAGATGCCCGCCTCGCGCCGCGGGTCATAGCAGCATCCCCGGCCGATTCCAATCCCACCCCCACTGCCAACCCTGCTGGCGCCAAGGCATATATCGTTGACGAGGACGAATCGTCGGCATGGGCGGTCCGGCGGATTCTTGGGGATTTTTCCATTGAGGTCGTGCAGAGCCGAACTGTCCGCGACTTCTTGTCCATTTATTCGGCGGGCGAGTGCGACTGCCTGATCATGGATTTCGGAAAGCAGGCGGCCGACACAGCCTTGCAGCGCGACATGGTGCAGGCGAACGCGGCCTTGCCAACTATCTTCATCAAATCCGAACCCGAGTTCGGGGATGCGGTTGAAGCGATGCGGCGCGGCGCGGTCGACTTCTTTGCAAAGCCTTTGAATTCAAGCCGGCTCTGCCAATCCATTCACTTTGCGCTGCGCTTGAGTCGTGGCGCTTACCTGAATCGGATCCGGGCGAACGAGGAAGAAGCGCGGAAAGCGATGCTCACGCCGCGCGAACTGGTGATCGTTCAGGGCGTGATCGCCGGAAACTCCAGCAAGGAGATCGCAGAGCATCTCCATATATCGGTCCGAACCGTCGACAACCACAAGGCGCGGGTTTATTCGAAGCTGAACATCAACACCTCGCTCGCGTTGGCACGCCTTTTCATTGGTCTGATAAAGCCCGGCAACGACTGGCGTTTCGTTGAGGAAGACCCGGATTACGTGCCTGCAAAAGGGTAGTTTTACTCTGCATTCCGGTCTGTCGATCTTGAAATAATGTGACGCCCAGTTTTCAGATTCATTGACGCTGAACGTGGCCTGCAGCCTTGCACGACATCCGTGATGTCAATGCAAAGCGCCAAAACGGAGCATCAAGGTCTGCCTGAAGGACACGAGGTGATTGGGGTCTCGAAGAGTGGGCGCCGCTGCGCCCGGCTTGTCGAGAAATGTATAACGCGCACAGCGCATCGTTGATTAAGTCACAAGGACCGTTATGAACAAGAAAATGATCTCCCGATTCGCGTGCTTGGGAGTCGCTGTTGGACTGATCGCAGTCAAGCCAGGCCAAGTCATCGCCGCCGAAGACTTCAAACCGCCCGTGGGAAAGATCACGCAACGTGCAGCGCCCGCCAAAGGGGCACCGGCAGCTTCCACGAGCGCCCCGGCAGCGTCCGGCGCGACCACAGGGGGTCAGGACATCGCCCGTGCTCGTGCAGCGGCCGCGGCGCCGGACAAGGGCCTTTCATCACCTCGGGTGCAACACTCAATTCCCAACTGATCCGGGTGCGCACGTCGGGCGGCACAGGATCGTTGAATTTCCGGTTGCTCGACACCAGCGGCAAACCTGCGGAGCTGCCCGCCGGCCTGGTGTTTGGATCCGATGGGTCGCTGTCCGGCGCGGCGCCCTCTGTCGCCAGCCCCAAGACGTTGACGTATCTCATCCAGGTCGAAGACAGCGGTGGCGGCAAGGCCAGCCGTACGGTGCAATTGACCATCAATCCGCCCTTGAACGTCGAGGGCGGTTCTATTCAAGCCACGGCGGGTGGACGAATCAAGAGCCCGGTAAAGTTCATCAACGTCAGCGGCGGTACGGGCAACTACGCCGTTTCCTATTCGAACCCCGACGGCAGTGCCATGCGCATGCCTTCTGGTCTGGTGCTTGACGGTAGCGGCCGTGTCAGCGGCGCCGTGCCCAAGTCCTCGGAAAAAATGGTGGGGCTCACGGCCACCATCAGCGACGAGGGCGGTGCCCGAGTCTCCATTCCCGTGGATTTCAACCTGGCGCCGGCGCTGGAAATCTCGACCCATCCGATTGAATTGACCGCGGGCGCCACGATGCCGGCGGCGCTGCCTGTGGTGAACGCCAATGGCGGGAGCGGCGCCGTGCGCTACGCGCTGTTCGACAAGGACGGCACGACGCCCGCCCGGCTTCCGGAAGGCCTGAAGTTTGACGAGGCCACCGGAACGCTGCGCGGTTTGGTGCCACCAACGCCGCAGGAAGGCCGGTACGTGGTGCTGGCCCAAGACGCCGGCGGCGGCGAAGCCAGCGCCCGATTCGAATGGAAGATCAATCCCCAGCTTCAGATTTCGTTCGAATAACCTGAGCTGATTTACAAGACGCCCGCCTTCTGCATGCTGTATGCAGAAGGCGGGCGTTTCAGTTTTGTGCGGGTTGCCAACGCCTCCCATCGTGAGACGGGAGGCGCCCCGCGACATTGGTTTGCCGTTGACGTCCGGTCATGAGGCCCTTCCAGGGGGGGCGACCGCGATATCGTCCCTCAGACGGGCGATTCAGTACGTAACATATCTTTCCGGCTGGATGCCATTCGCGGTTGGCGTTGGCGATATGCTTGTTCTCTGACTCGTACTACGGGAAAGCCATGAGCGCAATGACTGAAGAACAGACTGCGGCTTTCAAGCCTGACGCAAGGATTTCGACCGGAAACACCGGCATTGATGACATCCTTGGCGGCGGCTTGGACCCCAACAAAATGTATCTCTGCGAAGGCAGGCCGGGCACAGGCAAGACGACCATGGGAATGCAATTCCTGTTGGAAGGCGTGCGCCAAGGCGAGCGCGCGCTTTATGTCGCGCTATCCGAGAGCCCAGCGGAACTGAGACTGGTCGCGCACCGCCACGGATGGTCATTGGACGGTGTCGAGATCCTTGAGCTGGTTTCCGAAGAGGTTCTGGACCCAGATCGGGAACTCACCGTGCTGCATCCCGCCGAGATGGAGCTTACCGAGACTACGCGCCTGATTCTGGACAAGGTCGAATCGCTTGATCCGGCGCGGGTCGTCATTGACAGCCTGTCGGAACTGCGTCTGCTGGCGCAGGGTTCGCTGCGCTATCGCCGCCAGATCCTGGCGATGAAGCACTTTTTCGCGAATCGCTCGTGCACAGTAATCTTGCTGGACGACCAGGCGGCCAAAGAGGACGACCTGCAATTGCACTCCATCTCGCACGGCGTCATCGCACTCGAGCAGATTGCGGTCGACTACGGCGCCCAGCGGCGGCGGCTGCGCATATTGAAAATGCGCGGCATGGATTTTCGCGGCGGCTACCACGACTTCACAATCAAGCGGGGTGGGCTGGAGGTCTATCCGCGGCTCGTCGCGGCGGAGCATCACAAAGAGTTTGCCCCGATTCCCACGCCCAGCGGCAATGCCGAACTGGATAGCTTGTTGGGCGGAGGGCTGGATCGCGGCACGAATGTTCTGCTGATTGGCGCCGCGGGGGTGGGAAAGTCTTCGCTTGCGGCGACCTATGCGCTAGCGGCGACGCAGCGCGGCGAGCATGCGGCCATCTTCGCGTTCGACGAGTCGCGCGCTACGTTTTTTGCGCGCGCCCGCGCGTTGGGATTGCCGATGGAATCCGCGCGGGAAGCGGGTCTTCTGACCTTCAAGCAAATCGATCCCGCGGAAATGGCGCCAGGCGAATTCACGGCGCTGGTTCGCCGCGCGGTCGAGGAGGACGGGGCGCGGGTGGTGGTGTTTGACAGCCTGAACGGCTATTTGAACGCAATGCCTGACGGCCGCTTCTTGATTCTGCAGATGCACGAACTGTTGAGCTACCTTGGGCAGCAGGGCGTGACAACGGTGATGATCCTGGCGCAGCACGGTATGGTGGGACCGATGGAAACGCCCATGGACATCAGCTATCTCAGTGATACGGTGATCATGCTGCGGTACTTCGAGTTTGAGGGACGCGTCCGACGCGCCATTTCCGTCGTCAAGAAACGCAGTGGCGCACACGAGCATGCCATCCGCGAGTTCAGCATGTCGGGAGAAGGGTTGGTCGTCGGCCCGCCATTGACCTCCTTTCAGGGAATATTCTCCGGACAGCCGCAATACACGGGCGACGACCTGCGCCTTCTGCTGAATAATCCCGATGCGCCGACCTGAGGATGCCGAAGCGCGTGTGCTGGTCTATGCGCCGATCGGCCGCGACGGGGAAGCCGCCGCGCGGTTGCTGCAGCGTGCGGGCTTCGACACGCTCGTTTGCCGGGATATCGAGGACCTGCTGACGCAGGCCGAGACCGGCGTCCTGACCGTCTGCCTGACCGAGGAAGGCCTGTTCGGCAAAAGCCTGGAGCGGGTAGCCGAGTGGTTGAAGGCCCAGCCGGCGTGGTCCGGGCTGCCGTTTGTCGTGTTGACGGGCAAGACGCAGACCGGCCCGGTTGTGCGGTGGCGGGAGCGAATGATCGAACTGCTGGGCAACGTTTCGCTGCTGGAGCGGCCAGTTCATAGCCTTGCATTGACCACCATGGTTCAAACGGCGGCGCGGGCCCGGACGCGGCAATATGAAATCCGCTCGCTGCTTCAGGCTGAGAAGCAGGCTGCCCAGGTGCTTGAGTCGGTCGTCGCAAGCCGAACGCGCGAACTGGAAGTGGCCAATGCCGAACTTCAGCAGCAGATGCGCGAACGCAGCAAGATCGAAGAATCGCTTCGTCAGGCGCAAAAGCTCGAAGCGCTGGGTCAGCTGACGGGCGGGGTGGCTCACGATTTCAATAACCTGCTGATGGTCATTTCAGGCGGGCTGCAAATGTTGCAGCGACCAATCGACGACGCGCGGCGCACCCGCTTGTATTCCTCGATGAGACAGGCGGTGGATCGGGGCGCGTCGTTGTCGCGTCAACTGCTGACGTTTGCACGTCGCCAGGCCTTGCGTCCGCAGGTTCTGGACCTGAACGTGGTCGTTCGAAACATGCTCGAGATGCTGGAGCGCAGCCTGCGCGGCGACATCGTCATTGCGCTGGCGCTGGCTGACGATCTCTGGCCGGTCGAAGTGGACCCCGGCGAGCTGGAACTCGTCATCTTGAATCTGGCGGTCAATGCGCGCGACGCCATGCCGGACGGCGGCGTGATCGAAATCCGGACGGAGAACGTGGCGGCATCCGGAAAGGGTGAATTGACCGTCGACCACATCGCATTGCGGGTGTCAGACACCGGAACGGGCATGAGCGCGGCGGTAGCTGAACGCGTGTTTGAGCCGTTTTTCACCACCAAGGACGTCGGCAAGGGGTCGGGGCTGGGGCTGGCGCAGGCGTACGGCTTTGCCAAACAGTCGGGTGGCGCCATCGAGCTCTCCACGGAGATGGACGTTGGAACCATCGTCTCGGTCTGCCTGCCGCGGTCAAAAAGGCGGCTGGCTGCGCAGGGCAAGTCGGCTGAGGCCGGCACGGTCCAGGAGCGGCCTGCGGCGTTGAACGTGCTGCTGGTCGAAGACGACGCTGCCGTTGCGACCTTGACCGCCAGCATGCTGGAAGAACTGGGTTATGTGGTGACGCCCGCCGCCAGTGCAGCCGAAGCGTTGGAAGTGTTAAGCAACAACGCCGTCATCGATGTGATGCTGACGGATGCCATGATGCCCGGCGGCAAGAGCGGTATTCAATTGGCCCGGGAAGTCCGCGCCCAACGGCCGGATCTTCCGGTCGCATTGATGACCGGCTTTCTGGGCGAGGAAGTGAAAAGGGCGGGGCAAGAGGGTATTCCGCTGTTGTCAAAGCCTTACCGGCTGGAGCAGCTGGCGGGGCTGTTGCTCCGATTGACCGGGCGACGCGCGGCCGGGCGGGCATAAGAGACCGCGCAGAATGCCGCCGGAATGCAATTTGCTGACAGGGACGGCCAAGCCCAAGGAGACGCCATGATTTCGGAACGATTACGCAGATTGCGCCGCATCGCGGCCTTTGCCGCCGAACGCTCGGGGGACTATGTCGAGTTGGTGGGTATTGAATTGTCCCTATACCGGGCCGCGCTGGTCGCCACGGTCATCAGCAGTGTGGCCCTGGTTTTCTGCGGCCTGGGCACGTTGGGGTTCGTGTCCGTCGCCGCCATCGTGAGCTTCTGGGATACCGAGCATCGCAAGCTGGCGGCGTGGCTTGTTGCCGGCGCGTGGTTGCTCATCACGCTCATTTCGCTCGCCATTTCGACACGTAGCGCGCCGAAGGGATCACCCTTTGCGGAACTGAGCCATCAGGTGCGCCTCGATACCGCTGCTGCACGGAGCCATTATGACAACCACGCTGGCTGACAAGGTGGCCCTTCTGGCCAAGATGGAGCGCGACCGCCAGGCGCTCGCCGTTCCCATGCGGCGCAGCGCGCCCCGCAGCACGGTGGGCGCGGCGTGGGCCCGGACGGCGGCGCTTGCCGCGGGGGCGACGCTGGGATGGCCGCGATTTTTGCGCCAGCCCTTGCGCGCCATGGCTGCGGTGGCGATGCGCGACCGCGTCTCCGAATTGATGGGCCGCATGCAGGTGCGGCGCGTCAGCAATCCGATGCCTGATCCCGACATGGCGCGTCTGGAGAAGATGGTCGAAGCGGTGCGCGCGGCGGCCGAGCGTTCGGCCGATGACGCGGAGATCGAGCGCCTGCGGGCGCAGCTTGACGATCAGGTGAGGCGGCTGCGGACGGCGCGGGCGTTGCTGGCGGCGCAGACCTCGCGTCCGATGCGGCCTTCGGATCCGTCTCGTCAGCCGGCTCCCGCGCGTCCGCCGGATCCCTCGTTGCCCTCGGGCAGCCTCGCGGCGCCCACGGGGCGGGACGTGTCAGCGATTCCGTAGTTGGAGACGGTCCGGGAGGCGGCGAGGCCGTCTTGACATGCGACCGACCAACTAGTAGATTGGCGGCCATTCATATCGACGTGCGCCATCCCGCCAATCGGAGTCATTTTGGCCATAGCCCTGGAACTTTCTGCCCGTGCCGCCGAGATCGTCGCGCACACGAAACTGCTGCTCGCCGAAGGCGGTTATCACGGGTTCAGCTACGCGGACGTGTCCGAGCGCGTGCGCATCGGCAAACCCAGCATTCACCATCACTTTCCGACGAAGGCCGAGCTCGTCCTGACGGTCGTCATGCGTCATCGCGAAGAGGCCCTTGCCGGGCTGGCGGCGCTGGATCAGCACGTGGCGGATCCGGTGGGGCGTCTGACTGCCTACACGGATTACTGGGCCAAGTGCATCCGCGAAGGCAGCGCCTCGATGTGCATCTGCGCGATGCTGGCGGCGGAGTCGCCGATGATTCCGCCGGAAGTGGCGGCCGAGGTGCGGGGTTATTTCAAGGACCTGACCGCGTGGATCGCGTCAGTGCTTGAAGACGGGGCGAAGGCGGGGCGGTTTCATTTGCGCGATAGCGCTCAGGTCGAGGCGCAGGCCTTCATGTCCACCGTGCATGGCGCAATGCTGACGGCGCGCGCGTTCAACGATCCGAAGGCGTTTGCAGCGATCACGCAGGCCGCTATCCGGCAGATCGCGGCGTCGGCCTGATCCTGGAAGGGCGAGTGCGAAGGCGCGCACCATTTTTTGCACGGGCCATCTGGCTGCGCACCCACCGTCGCGGTGTGCGCGCCTGATGGCCCGGGCAACCCCGTCAGCGTTGGCGGCGGCTGCGCGCCCGTTGACGATGCTGCTTCCGGGCGCGGGCTGTCAATGCGGACGCCAAGGCAAGAAGCTTGTCTTCGTCCAGACGCTCGGCGTCGACCAGTTGCTCGTCGGCGCCTTTGACCGCAATCAGCAGCTCGTCCAGCTTCAGGTGAAGCGCCTCGCTATCCTTGTTCTGGCTCTGCTGAATCAGGAAAACCATCAGGAACGTGATGATGGTCGTGCCAGTGTTGATGACCAACTGCCAGGTCTCGGAGAAGCCGAACACAGGCCCTGAAGTCGCCCACAGGGCGACCGCGATCAACGCGATGCCGAAGGCGACGGGCGAGCCCGCCCACTTGGTCACGAGGGTTGCGAACCGGTCAAAAAAATGGGAGACCGGATTGCGTTTGCCGGTCTTCCCGGGTCGTGATCGCGACCTGGATCCGGACGGCCGCTTTACTGCGTTCCTGGTCGGCATGGCGCTCCATCCATACATGCACGGGCTCTGAACACAGCAAGCCGTGTGCCCACGCGCTGGCACCGCCGCTGGTGGAACGGCGCGTGCTAGGCTCTCGGTGTTCCAGCCCGTCAGGTTGCGATGAAATCCCTACTGCAATCCGAAATGTTCCTGCTGCTGGCCTGCTTGCTCGCGGTCGCGGGGTTCGTGGTCGACCCGCAACTGGAGGGGTTTGGGCAAGCTGCAAGCCTGGCGGAGACCGCCGTGTTGATCGCGGCGATTCTTGCCGCATCGCTGAGCGTTGCGCGCCACGCGGAACGCATCGCACAGAGGCTGGGTGACCCTTACGGCAGCATGATCCTGACGTTGTCGGCGGTGCTGGTCGAAGTGATTGTGCTGGTGATCGTGGCGTCCAAGGCGGGATCGCCGACGCTGGTTCGCGACAGCATCTATTCTGCGGTGATGCTGGATATCAACGGCATCTTGGGCGTGGCGGCCTTGATCGGCGGGTTCAAGCACGGCGAGCAGGCCTACAACGATGATTCGGCGCGCACGTATAGCGTGATGATCCTGACTGCCGTCACGGTGTCGATGATCATCCCCGAGTTCGTGCCGCAGCCCAGTTGGCGGGCCTACAGCGCCTTCACCGTCGTGTCGATGTTGCTGATGTACGGTGTGTTTGTGCGGATGCAGACCGGGCCTCACAGCTATTTCTTCAGCTATAGCTATCCCGAGAAAAAGACGCGCACGCCCGTGCCGCCCGGCGGTGGTCCCGGCTGGCGCCATTCGGCTGCGGTAATGACTGTCGGCATCATTGCGGTGGGCGCGCTGGCCGAATTGATGTCGCATGCGCTGAACCGCGGTCTGGAAGGCATGGACGTGCCGGTTGGGTTGATCGCGCTGGTGGTGGCGGGCATTTCGGCCGCGCCCGAGATGTTGACGGCGTTCCGGGCGGCGCTGGCCAACCGCATGCAGTCGGTGGTCAACATCGCGCTCGGCGCGTCGTTGTCGACGGTGATCCTGACCGTGCCCGCGATGGAAGCCTTGGCTCTCTTTACCGGCCAGCGGATCGACATGGCGATGACGCCGCTGCAGACGTTGATGATGCTGGTGACGTTGATCGTCGCGGCCATCAACCTGAACGACGGCCAGACCAACGCGATCGAAGGCCTGACGCACTTCGTGCTGTTTGGCGCTTTCCTGATGCTGCTTACGTTGGGGTTATAACTGCGAGCACACGATTCCCCCAGAGCGCGAGGCCCCAGGGGAGTGGGAACGATTATTTCTTCAGACCCGCCAGGGCGTCGCGAAGCATCTGCTTAGGGTTTTCGTTGCACTGCTTGACCAGCATCGGCGTGCGGGTGCTGATGCCCTCGACGTCGAGCACGGCCTCTTCGGGCTTGCCCTTGTTGTTAAGCGCTTCTGCATAGCTGACGACGACGGGGCGATAGGTCTCTTGAACGCCTAGGAAATCCTGGCATTGCCACAGCGCAAGAGGCTTCTTTGCATCAGCTGCTTGGCCAGTGACCGCGAAGGTCATTGAGCCAATAAGACCAATCATCAGTAGGTGCTTCTTCATATTCGAGCTCCTGGGGTTGGCTTGCAGACGAAACGGCTTAATGAGAAATAGACAAAAACGGCATATACAAAAAACGTGAGCGCAGGCTCACCGTCCTAAATTACTGAAAACGGATGAGCGTCGTCAACGCAACTGTGCACCGAAGGGTGGAGTGAGGCGTTTATACCGGTTACGCCGTATCGTCAGGCGGTCGTCATTGCAATGCGGTGTCCAGCACCATCATCAGCACAAAGCCCAGCATCAGGCCGCAGGTGGCGGGCACTTCGTGCCCTTTCCGATGGGTCTCGGGAATGATTTCGTGGCTGATGACGAAGAGCATCGCGCCCGCAGCAAAGCCCAATCCCCAAGGCAGCAGCGACGCCGACCAGCCGACGATTGCCGCACCCAGCACCGCGCCCAGCGGTTCGACCAGGCCAGAGGCCATGCCGAAGCCCACCGCGAACGCGCGCCGGTAGCCGGCGGCCAGCAGCGCGATCGCCACCACCAAGCCTTCGGGCACGTCCTGAATCGAGATGCCCATGGCCAGGGAGCCGGCCTGCACGGGGTCTGCGCCGGCATAGCCGACGCCGATCGCCAGGCCTTCGGGAAAGTTGTGGAGCGTGATCGCAAAGACGAAAAGCCACGTGCGCCGCAGGTTGCGGGCTGGCTTGCCTTCCTTGCCCTTGATGAAGTGCTCGTGCGGCAGCACGCGGTCCAGAACCAGCAGCGCCGACGCCCCGAGCAGGATGGCGCCGGCGATGGAGAGTCCGGCGCCCCATGGTCCTCTGCCCAGCTCGCGGGCGGCATCCAGGCCCGGAATGATGAGGGAAAAGGCGCACGCGGCCAGCATGATGCCGGCGCCGAATCCCAACAATGTGTCCTGGACGCGCTCGGGCACGCGTTGCGAGAAGGCGACCGGCAACGCGCCCAGTGCGGTCGCGCCAGCGGCGAGCAAGCCGCCCAGTAGCGCCGCGCCCACCGCCGGATGCGATGTGTCCAGGTAGCGCCACAGCGCGAAGACGCCGAACGCGCTGAGTGCGAGCAGAGAGGTTCCGAGCAGGCCCTTCAGCATGGATGCGCGCGGATCCGGCAGGATTTGGCCGTCCTGCACGGCGGGGCGGGGCACTTAAGGCGTTCCCGGATAGCGTTGCGACGTCAGCGCCCAAGATGGCCATGCGTATGCCGTAAGCTCTGAATCCTTTTGCGTGCGGTGGCGTGGCCGTTCCATGATGCTCCTCGGGTGAAGGCCGGCACGCCGTTTCGGGGCTGCCGGCAAGTCGTGCTGCGGTCGTGCGGCGCTGAAATAGCGCGCTGATGCTACAGGGCTGTGACGCTCTAGCAATGCGCGTGCCCGGCCCGGGGGCGTGGCCGCGGTCAATGAAAAAGAGCGCCCTAGGGCGCTCCAGAAGACTTACGCGCGTGTGGCGCTGGGTCAGGCAGCGATCAGGTCAGGCAGAACTGCGGGGCGCCGCTGGCGTCCACGCGCCGGATGCCCTTCAGGATCCATTTGGCGTGGCGTTCGGCTTCGTGCTGCGCGGCAAATAGTTTGCCGCTCGGGATGGGCCAGACCGCCTTCCCGTCGCGGTCGCCGTCACGCCGGGTCGTGACGTCGAGCCGGTACTTGCCGCTTGGCAACTCAATGACATCGCAGTGGACTTTGAATCCATCTACGCAAATACCATTTTCAGTATTCATCGTGCGCTCCAGAGAGTGGTGTTCAGGAATTTTCCTGCTCGGGATTTTCCGAAAAGTGCCTCTGGGGGGGTGCAACAAAGTGCAAGAATTCCCGACCAGTCCGAGCCGGCGATTTCGGCCATGAAAGTGCGCCGCCACGTGTCCGCCGGACGGTCAAATGAATTGGGCCCTGGACGACGTCCAGGGCCCTGGCGGGATATGCGTCGCAGGCAGTCGCTACCTGCGCGTGATCATGAATGGGGATGACGGCGCGCGGCCGACGACGCGAGATCTGACGCCGTCTTTCCACCCAGCTTTCCACATCTCGACGCGGCTGCGCCATTCATTGACTGATTCGCCGGTCTGCGCAGGCATGGCTGCGGTGCGAAGGTAGGGGCAATCCAAAAGGGTCAACCCTTGGCGCGCGGCGTCTGCTCCCAACTCCTGGATATCCACTTGCATGGCAACTCTCCCAAAAGATGCGAGCGGCTAGTGTGCCGATGGCACATCGCTCGCGCAACGAAGTGCGTGTAACGCGGCGTTTCCTTGTTACATCGTCGTAAGACTCTTGTTTTCCCCCGTTAAAAAAGCGCCCCGCGGTACGGGGCGAAGATTCACGGTCCAAACAAAACGCAAACGTCACAGCGACGTGGCGAGGCCGTGCCGGCCACCAGACTCCCCAACCAGAGCCCAGTAACCCTGCCGCTGTGACACGCGAGCAGCCGCAACTATTGTTCCCGTCTCGCATGGCGGCAAGATGACTGCGGGCCGGGTCGCCGGTTGATGCGTGCGTACCGATGCGATTTCTACATGATCGGAAGATTTGACGTGCGCCGCGCGAACGGAACACGACTTGCTGGCCCTGATGGCCGGCGCGCCGTCCTGCGGCGCGTCTTCATCAACAAACGCGCCAGGAGAACTGAAATGAAATTCACCAAAGCGACCCACGCGAAAGCGCAAGGCGATGCAATTGTGTTCGAGATGGAGACGGCGGGCGTGACACGGCAGTTCGAAATATCGGGCGATGTGCTGCGGCAGCGGTTCGGCGCCGCCGATGACTCCGCGCCGGAATTGCTGCGGGCATTCGAGAGCGGCGCCGACGCGCTGCGCGAGCTGGCGCACCGCGCGCAGTGGGTGCCGGCAGACGGACCCATCCAGGTGGGCGAAGGCGATTTTGGCTGATGGCGAACGCAGCAATGCGGCCCACGGGCCGCGCCGCGCTGCTTCACCGGGCATGACGTTTGCTAGATGGCCCTTGTGCGCCGGACGGCATCAGGCCGGCAGCCGGCGACTTATTTACTACTGGAGGTCCGAATGAAAAACCGTCTTTTGAAGGCAGGGCTTGGCGCTGCAATTGTCCTTGGCATGAGTTCGGTTGTGCTCGCGCAAACCCCGGCTGCCCCGGGCGCGCAGGTTCCCGCTGCAACGAACAAGCTGGATAGCGAGGCTCGCGGCTTTCTGACCGACGCGGCGGAGTCCGGCCACCTTGAGATTGCCGGCAGCAAGATGGCGCTTGAAAAGTCGCAGAACGCCGAGGTCAAGCAATTTGCGCAGAAGATGATTGACGATCACACCAAGGTGGGCCAGCAGCTTGAGGCCTTGGCCAAGAGTAAGGGTTTTGAACCGCCCAAGGATCCTTCGTTGATGCAGACGGCCAAGCTCAAGGCATTGGGGCTGCGTGACGAAGGGTTCGACAAGGCGTATGCCGACGAGATCGGCGTGGACGCGCACGAGGATGCGGTCAAGCTCTTTGAGAAGGCCTCGAAGGAAGTGAAGGACCCCGAGGTCAAGCAGTTTGCGATCGAAACGCTGCCCAGCTTGCAGCAGCATCTGCAGGCCGCGAAAACGCTGCAGCAAAGCGTGTCTGCCAAGAAGTGATTCCGAACACAGGAGTGATCATGAGCCAGAAGACGTTGAAGGACCTGTTTATTCACGAGCTATCGGATATTTACAGCGCCGAAAAGCAATTGGCCCGCGCGTTGCCGAAGATGGCTCGCGCCGCCACTGATCCCACGCTGGCGGAGGCTTTCACCACGCACCTTGAGGAAACGCGCGGCCAGATTGAACGCATCGATAAGATCGTTGAAGGTGCGGACTTCCGGCTCAAGCGCATCAAGTGCGCCGCCATGGAAGGGCTGGTGGAAGAAGGCAAGGACGTCATCGAAGACGTCGAAGAAGGCCCGGTGCGCGATGCCGCGCTGATTGCTGCGGCGCAGAAGGTCGAGCATTACGAGATCGCCAGCTACGGCACACTCTGCACCTTCGCCAAGCAACTGGGCGAGACGGAGGCGTTGACGCTGCTCAAGGAAACGCTGGCCGAAGAAAAGGCCACCGACGAAAAGCTGAGCATGCTGGCGCTGAAGCAGACCAATGCTGAAGCGGCCAAGGCAGGCAAGGCGAAGTAATTGCAACCTGCATGAAGCCGGTGGCGATGAATGCGGCCCTGTTTCCTTTTCGGCACAGGGCCGTGATCGGGTCACGAGCCGGGGGCGGGTATCCGGGAGCGCATCATGAAACCTGTTGACGATTCTTCCACTCGCGCCCGCCCGGCGCGGCGCGGCGCCAAGACTGGCCGGGGACCCTGGCTGATGCTAGCTGTCTGGATTGGCGCCGTGGCCGTGCTGTTCATCGTTGGACTGCTGATTCGCGGGATGTAGCCGCGGGGTTCGTGTCAGGCGCGCCGGCTATTGGCAGAGTCTCGATGCCACCATCGTGACGACCGTGCCGTCCGGCAGCTTGTAATGTCCATCGCCCTGCCACGTGACAAGTTGGCCGTCGGGCAGGCAGCAATAAGAGCTGGTCTTCTGGTCGCCCTGGGGCTGTGAGCAGTATCTGTCGATCCGGTAGGTGCTGCCATCGGCAGCGGCTGCCACCACCTCCATGACACGTTTGTATGCTGGGTTTGCCATGTGTGCCTCCTGTTCGCCGTTCGGGCTATTGGTGCATGCGGCCTCTGCGTGGTCAATACGCATCGCAGCATCAGCCAGGGCTTGAAGGGACGCATGGTGGCCGATGCGCCGCGGGAAGATCGGATCGCCGCACGCATCGCGGCTTAAAGGAGCGCAACCATGCACGAATTCGAGAGCCTTGACGGGCGGGTAATCCTTGTGACGGGCGGGGGCAGCGGACTGGGTGCGGCGCTGTGCGAGCAGCTTGCGGCCGAAGGTGCGCGTGTCGCGGTCAGCGACATCGACGAGCAGCGCGCAAATGCTGTCGCGGGCAAGTTGAAGGAAGCTGGTGCGGACGTCATGGCCTGCATCATGGACGTGGGCGTGGCGGCCGACGTTGCCGAGTGCATGGACGCGGTCGTGCGGCATTTCGGCAAGCTGGACGCCATCGTGAACAGCGCCGGCATCGATGTGACCGCTTCGATCGACCAGCTTGACGCCGACGTCTGGGAGCGCGTGCTGCGCACGAATCTGACTGGCCCCTTCCTGATGGCCAAGCTGGGCAAGAACCGGCTTAGTCCGGGTGGTCATATCGTGAACGTGGCGTCGACCGCCGCGCGGCGCGCGTGGCCCAATGCCAGTGCCTATCACGCCAGCAAGTGGGGGTTGATGGGGTTGTCGCATGCACTGCATGCCGAACTGCGCGGCATGGGCATCAAGGTCAGCGCGGTCATCGCGGGCGGTATGCGTACGCCGTTCTTGCTGGACCGGTTTCCGGATATCGACACGGGCACGCTGCAGGACCCCGCCAACGTGGCGCGCGCTGTGCGCTTCGTGCTGACGCAACCGCCGGAGACCGTGGTGCCCGAGGTTATGGTGTTGCCGATGAAGGAAACGTCTTGGCCCTGACTACAACCCAAGGAGATGCATCATGAGCACTAAACCCCATTCCCATCAGGACGATCCCGCCGACGCGGGCCGCAAGCCGGTGCCGCCTGGCGAACGCACGCTGTCGGACCGCCCGGCCGATCCGAACCGCACCGGCGCGGGGCGGCAGTTTCCGCCGGGCATGGATCCCGAGGACGTCTGGGATCCTGGTCGCGCCACACCGGATGCGCCGCCCGTGGACAACCGGTCCGGAGAAGGGCAGCCGCCAGATCGTAAAAAATGAAATTCGCCCGGCCGCCAGGGCGGGGGAAAGCACGCGAGGGCGACGACATGCCGCGCGACGCGTCCGCGAAGAAGAGGCGCCTGTTTTGACGCCCGGCGCGGCGTCGGCCTGGGGCGCGCGGGGCTACGATTGCGGTCCGGAGCCTTCGCTCCGGACTTCCCCGTTGTCATCTTCGTTGTCGCCTTCGGCGACTGCCTTCAGATTCCCTCGGGCGCATCTACACGCCCCGCGCACCCCAGGCCGACGCCACGCCGGGCTCCGGTGGCTTGAACTTGCCGGGCGTTGGGGCGAGTTGAGTTCTTGAGGTTCTTGCCGGCGTCCGTGTGGGCATGGAGCGTTTGGCGGGGCCCGCCCCACGGCGGCCGCGCGGGCGGCCTGGTGGAGCTTACGCTGTGTCTTGCGTCCGGCGATGACGCTTCGCGCTCGCGGATGCAGATGCTCCCAGATGTCTGACACCCCTACGCGGTGTCCTTCAAACTGCGGGTCGTTATGCGGGGTGTCTGACACCGGCCATAAGAAAAACGCACCTCAACTGGCCGTGCCCGCCTTCAACCACGCCGAACACCCGGCCGGTGCCACCGACCCGCTGACGTACATCGCGCCCGAGGCAAATAAGCGCAACTTCTTCGCCGTCGGGATCGCGGTCATCACCCACACTGATCCCTGCGAATCCGCCCAGACGACCCGCGCATCGGTATCCGCCAGCGCCTGGAACATCGCCCCGGGCGACGCGCCGGGCCGCAGCGCGATGACGGTGGTGTCGGCGTCCGCGCGCAAGGGAAAGAGATTTAACATCCCCCCCGCCAGCACGCCTGCGACCAGCAAGGTGGCAAACGTCTTGCCCGCCCGCCCTGTCGGCGGCGGGCGGCGATGGTTGCGCGTGCGCCAGCCGTACAGCAGCGGCACCAGGCCGAACACGACGAACCAGGCCAAGTCCCAAACCAGCGGGTTGTCCGCGTCCATCTTGATGCGATGTATGCCGGTGATCCAGTGCGAGAGCAGTGCGTCGATGATGTGCCAGACGCCGAAGCCGATCCAGAAGTGGCCCCAGCGCGGACGGATTGCCGGGCTGGTCGTAGCGGCAGAGCGCGCGCGGTACAACTCGATGAGTCCTGCGGCCGCGACGATATACATGATGGCGTGGAAGACGCCGTCGGCGGCGACCTGGGCGCTCAGGCTGCCGAGCGGGCCGGCCTGTACGTTGGAGAGCAGGTGATGCCATTGCAGGATCTGGTGCAGCAGGATGCCGTCGAAGAAGCCGCCCATGGCGAAGCCCAGCAGGATGCTGGCGCGGCGCACGCGGTGGGGAACGGTCGGATCATCGGGAGGGCGGACAAGT
>Ga0256793_1000241_pt1 | contig 18013 bp, 12 predicted proteins | sample MC6MC0944MT_FD_190208 | JGI IMG/M metagenome (GOLD analysis project Ga0256793, IMG submission 190208) | Metatranscriptome of enriched soil aggregate microbial communities from Iowa State University, Ames, United States - MC6-MC0944-MT... | ecosystem: Environmental > Terrestrial > Soil >... | reverse complement strand
TCGCAAAGATCTGTTAAGTTGGACGCTATGCGGCGGCGCACAAATTGATCCCGTAGCTCAGTTGGATAGAGCATCTGCCTTCTAAGCAGAGGGTCGCAGGTTCGAATCCTGCCGGGATCGCCAATAAAATCAAATACTTACGCTGAAGTTTTGAGCTTCCCGTTCGTGCCATTGGCATACCATTGGCACAAGATTTCGGTGGTGCTGCCATCGCCATGATTACGTGGGCAATACGCCGCCCGGCAGCGCCAATTCGAAAGATCCGCGCGCGGAAATCCCGTGACCATCAAAGGGGAACCGCGATCGCCGCAAACCAATCCCTTGCCGAGACCTGGTTGATGCGCGTCAACGCATTGCCGCCGCTCCGCATAAAAACAGCATCGGCATTCGTCCACGCCAACGTCGTGCCGTTGATCTGATAGACCAGCTGGAACGAATAGGTCCAGTCGTTGCCCCAGAACGCCGTGCTTTGTCGCGCGGCCTCCAGTGTCCGGCGGCATGAGCCGTCTTCTTGGCTGCCGTTGGTTTGGAATGACCCGCTGATGTTGACGATTCCGACGTAAGGGTTGAGCAACGAACCGGTCTTTTGCAGGTCGAAACTCACGCGCGACCCAGGTGCCAGCCTAAAACCGGCGTAGCCGCCATCCGGGCAATTGCTGATGAAGGGTTCGCCGGTCTCCGCGATGCGCCCCCAGGCGGCGCCCACAGCCCGCATGGCATTCACGATCGCCGCCTCGGACACGTCCGCGCCGGCCGGAGCCGAAACAATCATGAGACCTGCGGCCACAAACAATACAGCTGCCTTCATCGTGCCTCCCGCTTGCAAACCTTCCCATACGTACAAACGGCGGGTTAAAAAAACGGCCGCGGCACCAAGCTACTTCCTCCCCTGGATTTAACTTTCCCGATACCCATACCCACCTAGGTCCAGTACGCAATCCAGGCCGGATAACTTTGAGGCTATTTGTGCTTGATGGCCGTCGCCATGACACCAGCAAGAAAACCACTGGTGTCGACGCGGCCCTCAACTACGATGGAACAACCGTCGGAACAATGCGCAACGATCCATTTGCGGTCATCACGGCCGAGGTCAGCAATGGACACAAGGATGCCGTTCACGTCGAAATCGACATTGGGGTCGGTGAGGATGAGCTGGTCGCCGAAATAGGTTCCACGCCCGCGTGTACGCACCAGTTCGCCGTTGAGCGACCTGAGGTCCACCTTGAGGTCGAGGATGGACATATCCTTGAACGCATTGTCTCCGCCCTCACCGCCGACGACCTCATATGTGCCGTCATCCTTGAGGCGCACCTTCTTGCCATTCGGCATCGTCGCGATCTGACCGCGCTCAGCGCCTCCAACGTCGGTCACGCCTAAACTGTCGTCTTCCCCGGTGGCATCTCCGGATTCGGGTGTGGATTTTGCTGCAGCCTGACTCTTGAGAAACGCCCGAACCTCATCCGGCTTTTCCTTTTTTCGCTTGGCTGCCCATTTGTATCCAACCTTTTCAGCGCACTTCTTGGAAACAACAAGAAGGGACGCAGATTCCTCCATTGCCTCAATGCAGGCCACGAAATCATTCGCATATGCTTCCCGGACGGGACGGATCACGAACTCGTTCATTGGATCGCTCCGCATCATGCCGTCCGCCAACTTCAAAGCCCACATGCTGCGCTTGACAGGTGACGCATCCCGAAACTGCTCCATCGTGCCGATGGCTTGAACTGGGTCAGAAACCGGCGTAGCCGCCGGATGCTGCAGGGCATTTTTCCCAATCCGGGTATCGCCGCCATCGAAGGTGTTGACATTGCGGTAGATGCCGCTGATCTCAACGTGGCCGCCGTCGTTTTCGATGATGCCAAGGACGGTGCCCGATACCGACGCCCAACCTCCCTGGTTCACGATTAGCCGGCCGGTCACGATGCCCGACATGATGAGCTTGGCGCCGTCAAGGACGGTAAGGTCGCCATCGACAATCCCCGACATCGTAACCGACCGGGTGATCCGCATGGAACCAGGATACTTGCCCGACATCAGATCATCGTCCGCGTGCGCCGCCGACGCCTCCGGCAACACAACCAGCCCCGCCAACAGACACATCGCCAGCCACACAATGGATGCAGAATGCTTCGATCCCACGACATGTCCCCCCATTCCACCGCGGAGTTTATCCTCCACGGTCATTCCCAGCGCCCTACTTAAATGGCAGGGCCAGACCACATACCAGCGGACGTGGCGCCGCTTGGACCAGTTTGATTTGGGATAAGCGCGGCTGCACGTCTGTCGATACTGCTCAATTCCGCAGACATCTTCCCGCAACAATCGACGGCAAGCCGCGTCGCCTAGTTTCCGAGAAACCTCCGGGCATTTCGCGGAAAACGAGGCGACAAACTACCGGGGAGCGGTCTTGGTCGGGTAAAATTCTGATAGCCAACTGAGCTTGGCCGCATGGAAGTCCAGATAGGTTGTCTTTCCTCGATCCCACTCACTCGGCAGAAATGAACCTATTGTTTCCCCAACCTGGACCGCCAGCCTCCCTGCTTCCGAAAGCACTGCGTCGAGCGCTGTTGGGTCCAGAAAAGGCCCATTCCTCGCGTCCATGCCCGTGGGCCGCAACATGGTTACAGACGCCATGCTGGCGTGGACCGCGAGTTCTGAAAATATGGAATACATTTCTTCCCTCTTCTTCGTCGTGAAGCCATCACGTTGATCAAGGGCTTCCCTAACTTTGACCGGCCTGAAATTTTTGAGGCGAGCATTCTTATCGGCATTTCGCCATGCGGTAATGGCCGCCCTGTTCGTGCGGAAGAAATCCAACAAGAAAACAGTCTCCAGCCCGTCCCGTAAGACAAAGGCACTCGTTTGGGCGTATCCCCCAAGAAGTAATCTCGCGCTGGAAGCAAGGGCATTGAACAACCGGAGCCCCAACATCTGGATAACTTTCAAGTCTTCATCGTGCGTATGAAATTGCCGAAATGTATCGAGCAAATCCATGGCCTGCTCGACTACAGTTGCGTGCAGGAGAAGTCTCGGGTCTGCCTCGATGAGCCCGACGGCTTTTTCGTACAGAAACTCCTCGCTCTCGTGCAGTCGATGTAAATTTGCGGGGAACTTCAATTCAGCTTCGTCAAGTCTCATATATCGATGGCCGTTTTGCCGGAAAGTTTTATGGGCGGCGCTAAGAGATTAAAATGGAACTGCGCTGTATACCCCGCCAGCAAACTAGAAAACTACCCGCGGCACAGCCAACTAGCCGGAAGAGGCGTTCCACGCGGGACCATTGAAAGAGCGGCATCGAAGACATATGCGCCTTGCCACTCAGCGGCCACATGCTTAGACCATGGCACGTCATAGAACGGGGCATTAACGACGCCGAATATCTCACCACCAGCAGCATCGGCGCGGCCCTCTTCACGATGATTGTCGCTTTGGCGGCAAGCCTCGCGAAATCCCTATCACTACCAATGGCGCGCGCGGCATCTCGCTGTGGACCAGCTTCCGCGAGGCGATGGACGTGTGCATTACGTGAATGACGTGCGGCATCAGGAATTGTGTGCTTGCATTGCCGCTTCGGCGAATATCTGGCCTCGCCGTGGTCCGGGTGGGGAAGTCTCGCCAGGGTTGGGCAGGGCCAACTCTCGTTACTATTTGAATAATTTCCGATAGACGCGATAGGTCTTCTTGGCAACTGACCGCCGCTGCCTAGCCATGGCCGTGCCTTGGACAGAGCCCGGTAACCGAGCCCTCATCCCTTCAGCCGCGCTCGGTCTTGATCTTGTCGAGGGCGGCCTTCGGCCCGCTCTCGATACCGGACGGCAGCTGTCCAGATTCAGTTCGCAAGGCATCCACGATCACGGACAAGATAACGTTCGTCTTTGAAGGCACGTTGCTGGCGATAAGCCGTCGCAGATTGCTAGCGTCGGATGTCCGCAATCGGTGACTGAGCAATCGACAAAGAGCGCTGAGCGAGCGAGACCACGAGCTTTCGCGGCAGAATCGATTGCGTCAAGCTGGCGCTTATCAATGGCGTCCTTCGTCCTCGTTCTCAGAAGTTATGGCCAGACGAGGTAACGCCTTCATCGCGTCTACGATCTTCATTGTCTCAAGGCTCACGGTTGTCACGCGGCGAAGAAGATCGATCATCTCCTCCTTGTGGCCCGCAAAACGATACGTGTTGAAGGCCTTGCGGATGACCGGATCACGCGGCAGCTTTTCCTTATGCTGGTCGAGTACCCAATCGATCGCGCTTCGATTCCCGAGCACATAGCTCCACGCTTGCGCCGGCACACCGCTCAAGGTGGTCTCGCTATCCACGAGGATGCGGGCGCTGTCCTTTTCCGACCGAAGGATCGGCTTCCGTTCAACTCCATTCCCACGGGCCTTCTCGTCGGGCGTGTCCGTGCGTGAAAGGTTGAACTTGGGCGCCTTCTCAAACTCGACGTGAAGCTTCATCAAGGCTTCACCCCAGTCCGCCCAGGTCCAGAAATCCGGGTAGAACGGGAGGCGAGCGAATTCCCGCTTTAGGTTCATCGCGTACTGGTCCCGAAATACTGGATCGTGCAGCACAGCGTAGGTGTAGTGGAAGATCGCATCCTTCGTAATTGGCCGCGTCGGCCGGCCCTTGGCCTTCTCATAGTGCTCGTGGAATCGCTTCAGCGCCCAGTCCGTGACGTTATCGATGCGCTGTCCGCCAATGTAACGATAGCGCGCGACTTGCTGGTAGGCGTCAACCGATGCGCCGAAATGCAGGTCACCGACGCCCTTGACGGCCAGCACGCAGTACGCCGCTCGATGTCCGACATCGCTGTAGCAAATAGCGACGTTGTCCTTCCCTTGCGGGAACAGCTTTTCGCACGACCCCAGCTCGTCGACGAACAACGGCGATTGATAGAGCCAGCGGAACGAAAATGGCCGGTAGCTCGCCCGAACGACCCGGGCTTCATCGAACTTCTCGTTAACGCCCTTCTTTAGCCGCCGCTTCAGGTTCCGCGACCACTTGATGGTCGATGGAAAGTCTTTTGCATCGCGCTTCGTCTTGTCGTAGTGCTTGATGAGGTGCTCGATTTTTTGGGGAAGCTCTTCTTTCGTATACGCGTAAAGCCACTCGTCGCGGTTCGTCGAAACGCCGAGGGAATATAGCTTGAAGATCGCGCGTTCCTGACGCCTGTTCTTGGTGGCCTTCGTCTGCTTGTCCGCAATCGGCAGGAAGGCCTCAAAATCATTTTCGGACTGATTGATCCACGAGTGGCGTTTGTCCGGCTGGATCTCTTCGAAGTCGATCTGATTCAGGCGCGTTCCCGCGAGGAACGCCAGCTTGTCCTCCGCGAGTTCGGCCTCTGGCCGGCGCGCGTAGCGGACCACACATCCCTTGTGACCTTTGCGCCGCACGAAGAACGAGATTGCAACGCCGGTCTGGATTCCAAAGACGTTGTGCGTAGTTCCAGACAACTTCGGGTTGGCGCGCACGTCGCCGCCGAGGTCGACGATCCAAATCTCGTTGAAGTCCTGTGAGACGCACTTGCGGAAACCGTCGAACGTCCGACGGTCAATGAAACTTCGGTTGGTGATGAAGGCGATAATCCCGTCGCCATTGATATCGAGGCGGTCGGAGGCCCAACGGAAGAACCGGGCGTACATATCGTATACCTTGGTCTTCTGCGCGGCCGAAGCCTTGATGTACGTGCCCTTGATCAGCTCGTCGATCTTCGGGTACTCGCGGTTTTTGTTGTTGTCGTTCTCGTTCTGCTGGTTAGCATTGTACGGCGGGTTCCCGATGATGACGGAGATCTTGCGCGCGTTCTGCCGCTTTACACGCTTGACGTTCTCTTCTGTGAAGCTCGCGAAGAGATCGTGCTGGTGCCCGGCGCGAAGACCCAGAGGCGAAACGTTGTCGAGCGTGTCGACGAAGCACAGGTTCTGGAACTCCTCGTATTGGCCTGTGAGCGCGGCGTAGGTCGACTCGATGTTGAGGTTCGCGACGTAGTAGGGGAGGATCGCCACCTCGTTCGCGTGCAGCTCCTCAGCATATTTGCGTGCAAGCTTCTTCCGGTCGCCTCGGAAGTGCTCGATCATCTCCGTGATGAACGTGCCCGTGCCGGTGGCCGGATCTAGGATTTCGACGTCCCGGTCGATGAGACCACGCGAAAAATGCTTGTGACATAACCAGTCTGCTCCTTGGATCATGAAGCGCACTATCTCGTTCGGCGTGTACACCACGCCCAAACGGTCTGCCGCTTTGACATTATAGACCTTGTAGAAGTTCTCGTAGATGACCTTGAGAAACGTCTGTTTCTCCGCATGGCTGCTGATCTGCGCCGCCGACGCCCGGATGGCCGCATAGTACGGATCGAGCGCCCTTAATGTCTGCTTCTTGAGGCTTCCTGTGAAGAAGGTCCCCTCGAGCGCGTAGAGTTCCTTCGCGATATTGTTGTGCGTGTGGAACTCGCTGTCATCGAACACCTTCGCGAAGATCTCCTCCGTCAGAATGTGCTGGATGAGCATCTCACGCACGTCCGCCGTGCCGAGCGTCGGGTTGATCGTCTCCTGCGCATGCTTGAGAAACTTCGCTTCCGCCCTTTGGTATGCGGGATTGCTTCCGTGCGCGTCTTCGATCTTGGACCGCAACGCCGCCAGCACGACCGGAAGGTCGATCTTGAACTGCTCGACGGCCCTCCGGAATTCCGCGATCTCCGCCCGTTCATAGGCGAAGAAGAGTCCCAAGAGCTTAGCGAAGCGCGGCACCTCCGTCATCTCGCAGCGCATCACCTCCTGTTTGTTCTGGATCAGGACGGCCGTGCGGCTGTCCTCGAAGATGATGTTGTCCTGCGGATAGCCCTTTCGCTTCTTCTTCTCGATCTCGGCATCGAGATCGTCGTTCGTATCCTTCGCTTCCCAGAAGCCGAAGGGCACGCGGATCTCGTGGAGCAGCGCCCCGTCGACATAACAGCGGTTCTTGGCCGCCGTCAGATGCTCGTGCTCGGCGATGAACACGAGGTCCTGCTGGCGTCCCCATCCTTTGAGCAGGTCCTTGAAGGCCTCGCGCACCACGCTCTCTCGGTGCGAACCCGATGCTGCTTTAATACGGTCTAGTTCATTGAAGTAGTTTTGGATAAGTAGCTGGCTCATTCCCCGCCCCGTCCGGTCCGAACGGAAGTAGGCGGCGAAGCCACTCCTGTCAGGCCAGTTACTAAGTGTCGGCTCTGGTATAGACGCTAAGCCTGTGTTGCGCACCATTCGGCGAAAAGCGCACGTTGGCTCTCGACCCGTTGCGGACGAAGCCACCCCGTCTTCTTAATGGGTGAGCAATGCAACATACATCCATCACATAACGCGAGCGCCCGATTCCGTGACAGATGTCACATCTGGCCGCTAGACCCCAGAGGCGGAAGCTGCTTTCTGTTATCGACACGGCGAAAGCCCATTGTTTGATCAGGTTCGGTCATTGCAACCTTTCGCGCGAAGTCAGTTGTCGACTTGGCGGCGATTTCGAAGCCATGTGAGTTCGGAGTTGCCAAGCGCAGAACGGCGATCAAAAGGGCTCATCTTCGCTATCAGCGCGGAACACGGTTAGAACCCTGGTGATGTCGGAAAAGCGAACTTTACCGACAATGCGCACCTCTTCATCCTCCTGGACAGTATCGCCCCAGACGCGCTGGATAAGCTCACGAGTATACGCGGCAACGTTCGATTCACTCCGTTTTGGCCGACCGGTAATTGATCTCGGCCAACTGCTATTGCCGATTTTCAAAATACTGCCCTCATGCTTGAGCACCAAGACCACGTCCTGAGATGCTTCAAAATCCTCCCGAAACTCTCTAGGATGAACTTCATCTTGATCTTCGTCGTAGTCGAATTCGCCATCGAAGCTGATGGCAATTTCTGTCGAAGCATGGAGCCGATTTTCAAATTCGCTCGTGGTCAGCCAGTCAGTTCCCCATTTGATAAATTTGAGATTTCCAATCTCTCCCCCGCATTCAAGCACAACTTCCGCGGACCGCGCTTGACGCTCTTCGTCTTTAATCGATGCCGCGATTAATTCGGCTTGCTTAGACGCCCATTGCGCGAGCGCCTCTTTTGTAGCGAGCGGCTGAGCAGCGTCACGAGCGGCAGTCACCGCCTCGCCGAGCAGTACGCCCTCCGCATTATGGAGTCTGGCAGCGCGCAGTCCGGAGATGGTCACGCAGCCACCGTCCGCGGAAAAAAAGTACCGCGATGGTGAAATAAAGGCTCGGCCAAATAGCTGATTTTCGGCCCCTTCAATAGGCTGCATCAACGCCAGATCTGACTTCGGAGCATCTGCTTGGGTGCCTTCAGCATTTGGGTTCAATCGGCGCAGCAGATCGAATGCGCTGATTTTCAGCCAGTCTCCCGGCCGCGCGACCAGTTGTGTACTTTCCTTGACCTTAGTTACGATTGCAACGTCAAGATTGGGTGCCACCGCGCCCAGGAGTGTTACCAATGACATCGTTTGCTTGCCATATGCGTTGACAGAGAGAAGTCCGCCCTTCTGATAAGGATCATCCCTCAACAAGACCTCCACGCGCGTGCCTCCATCGATCGGCACAGGCTCGCCGGGCACAGGCGACAGAATTGGTCGGGTGCTCGTACCGCCGCGAAACTCCAATAGCCGGCCGGTCTCTTGTCCCTTGTCGCACCGTCGCGAATATACACGAACAATGGGTCCGAGCATGAAGACGGAAAAGAAGCCGATTCCAAATCGGCCGATAGCGTGCATTCCAGCTGCTATAAGCCCGGGAAACTCTTCCATTGCGAGGGGCGATCGCCAAAACGACGTTCCGAAATCGAGTAATGGCCCGGTGAGAACTTGTTCAGACATGCCGATGCCATTGTCTTCAACAACTAGCCAAACTCCGTCGAGGTCCTCGTGTAAGCTGACCGTAATAAGCCCCCAGTCGGCGGAACGCTTTTGGAATTTTCGCCTAGCCTGTACGGCATCAGCCGCATTCTGAACTAGTTCACGAAGGGCAACTGTTGGATCATCGCCATAGAGCTTCGCGCCACCCAGGTTTTCGACGATGCGCGGAACATCGGAAACCTGGAGACGAGCATCAACCGGACGCCAGCCGCGAGTCTGGACGGAGCGAGCAAGAATTTCTGGCGACCCAGCTCCCTTAACACGTCTCGCTTTTAGGACCTCTCTCCCTCGACCCTGTAAGAGCAAATCGACGTCGTGAAGCTCACGATCGACCGAGTTCAGCGTGTCGTATGCCAACCACCAAGCTTCAGCGTCCTCTCTCCCGAAAGGCTGACCGGTCGTGAACACGACTGCATCGAGTTCAATATGTGGTCGAGCAAGCCGCTCCTGAAATGCCCAATGAAGTGCCGAGATGCCGGTTGGATTTGTGATTGCACGAAGGAACCTGGGAGCACGACGGCTATCGAGGTGCAGGGCATCAGCAACCCGTAACAGACAGGCGAGCTTTACCCGATCGACGCGGTTGAGCGTCCGATTGGCAAGAGCCCCTAAATCTTCTGAGAGCTCTTGCTCAACCTTCTGAATTGACCACCAATGACTGTGAGCAATCTGCCCGATTGTCGGCCCATAGAAGCGACGTAGCTCGGAATCCTCAATAAGGTGCACCTGTGACCCGTTTGCGCCGTGCCAAGCCTGCTCGGCAAGTTCCTCGGCTCGCTGAGCATGGAGACGGCGAAGAACATCGGGTACGATCCGTTGTACGACCTCGCTTGGCGGGTTCTCGATATCAAAGCTTTCACCACCGCTCTCTTCGGAGGCTAGAGCGAGGCTGGCAACGGCGTCCTTCCATGCAATGGTCGTTCTAACTTCCGCTAGGCCACCGGGGTATGCTGCGAGGCTCATCGCCGCATCGTGAAGAAGAATGCTTGCGCCAAGAACGAAAGCCTCGGCCGGATTGACGTTGACGGCACCCTCGGCAACCGAAGAAGCTGTGTCCCACAGGGCATCCAAATGACTGATATCGTGTACCGTCATCCCCGGTAAATCGACTGCAATCCGGGAAACGAGCTGCGCCGCCCGCTCTCGAATTGAGAGATATTGCGACCTGAAAAATTCCTGCTCTTCAGTTGTGCTATCCGAGCGTGGCGTTTGAAATGCCTGTCGCCAAAGCCATGTTTGACGGAAATTTGGCCCGCTAACTGTCATGTAATTCTCGACGAAAAAAGGCTTTGCTGCTCTCACTGCGCCTGTATCGCTGCAAACTCGAACTGGGCCTCGCAGCCGTCATGCGCGCAGACCGGCTTTTTCAGAGTGAAGGGCCGTTGGAATCTCGTTCGGCCGCATTTCTTGCAAGCAAACTGGCTGCGGAAGGTCTTGAATTCCTCCCAACGCGTCTTCTCATCGCCGATCGAACCGTCGCCATAAGGCCCATCCTGGAAGTGACTACCGAAATTCTCGATCTCTCCCTTCACCAAACTGTCGAGGAACCGATTGTTGACCCCCGGCACCGGCGCTGGCGCAAGCTTGGCATCCTTGAGCAGCCCGGCCAGGGCCGAGGCTAACTCGCTACGTTCGTAGGAGTAGGCCCTCTCCAACGCTCGGATGCGGACGCTAACACCGAAATCTCGGCAGATACCGAGAAGCCATTCCTCCTCGGCCTGGCGCATCTCGTTGGCCGCCGATTGACCCTCCTCCCAACGAGCCTCGATCATTTCGTCGCTCACCTTGTGGTTAGCAAACCGCGGCCCGTAGGCCGGGTCGAAACCAATGATTCGTGTGAAGTGCCACGCGTTCGCCTCAAGCTGATCCTTCAAATAATTGAAGAACCGCTCGTCGTGCGTGGTAATCAGGATCTGACAATCGCCGAACATGGTGGCGATTAGTCCGGCGATAGTGCGCCTATGATCTGCATCGTAGGAGGTCACAATATCGTCAAGCGCGAGGATGGGTGCGCCTGTATTAAATTGCTTGATTGCCGCCATGCGCAGCGCCAACGCCACCGAGTGGACCTGAGAGTCGCTTAAATAGCCGCCCGGCTGCACGCCAGCGCGGTTCTCGGCGAAATCGATCAGGAGGTTGAGCCGCTGCTGGTTTATATCGTCTTCCGCCGGGAGCTCCAGCCGGATTGGTGCGGCTCCAGCACCTTGGATCAGCTTGTAGATATCGTTCATCGGCGTCTGAAGCTTATCGAGGAGGGCCTGTACCTTTTTGCGGATCTCGGTGGAGACAAACGTAGACTGCGCTGCCAAGGCGTTGGAGAGTTTCGCAAGCTCATCTCGCGTCCGCAGCGCGAGGTCCCGCTCGGTCTGTAACTCCAGCAGTCCATCGATCTTCGCCTTGGCCTTGATATAGGTGTGGTCGCCTTGCTTCGAACCGATGTCGGCGATGGCCTGATCGAGCGTGGCGAGCAACTTGGCGATCGCCACGACAATATCGGCCGGAGCTGGAACAGCGGTCCCAGGCCAGCCGTCGATAGCTGTTTGATAGGCGATCAGATCAACTTTCAATGCCGCCTCGCCATCGCCAAGGAGGCCAATCAGGCCCGCCAGCGCAGCCGCCAATTGTGTATGGGCCTTGATCGCCGCAGACTTGGCCACATCGAGCGCCTTCTTAGCGGCGGCGTAGTCAGCCAATTCCTCGAGGTGCTTGGCGATGTGCCCCCGGATGGTGTGAGCGCTACCCGCCGCCGTGTCCACGATAGGTGTTTCGCAGACTGGGCAAATGTCAGGTGCCGCCACCCCTTCGGCAAAAAGCGGCTCTGCGGCTTTCCACAAAGCCTGAAACATGGTGCTCGCCGCTTTGCCGCGTTCCTCCGCTTCTTTACTTTCCGCTGCCGACAGCGCTGCGACAGCGGTGGCAAAGGTCGGAATCACACCGGTGACGACAGTCTCGCCGCTCTCCGTGTCCGTGGCCTCAGCCCGCAAAGCGGCAGCCGTTTTGCGGATCTGGCGCAAGCCGGCAAGTCCAATCCTGTTCTCCTCGGCCTTGGAGCGAGATTCCAGTTCGAGATAAGCGGGATCGTCGGTCGCCACCGCCAACAACGTCAGCGCCGGATCGAGTGGCGCCAGGACCGACACGTTGGCGTAGTCAAGTACCGCCTCCGAGTCCCAAGTTTTCACCGCCTGGGCCGTTTCCTTGGCAAGCTGGCTATCGACGCGCTGCAGCGCCGTCTCGTCGTCGGCGGCGGCCTTCACCTGGGTGCGCAGCGAACGAATATTTTTCTGCACCTCAACCAGCGGGCCGAGCTGCAGCCATTTTGCGACATCCGTATATCGTTGTTCGGGCGTATGGATTTCGACGAACGTGCGCAGCGCATGCCCGCGGATGATCGGCGGCACTGTGAAATGGGCGTTCACGGTCGTGGCCACCACCGGTATCGGCCGCTTCGACCCCATCGCCGGTCGACTGCCGTCGGTGACATCCTTGCCTGAGACCACGCCGATCGTAACCGTCGACGCAATCTCTGCCTCCTCAGCTAAATTGTGCGCCAACGCCAGGGGACCAGCCTGGTTGTTGATCGCGCGCTGCCCAAGCTTTTCGAGTGTCCCGTCCGTGGATAAAATAAATTCCAGTGCATCGATGACGCTCGATTTGCCGCTGCCATTCGGCGCAAAAATCGCCAGACACCGCTTCTTGCTGAAGTCGAACGTCTTCGGTTCAAGGAAAGCGCGGAAGCCAGAAAGGCTTAAGGAATGGAGAAAGTAAGGATCAGCCACTGACCATTTCCGGATTCGACGGATTGGCACGCTCGCTTGCGAGTTTCAGAATGGCGGCTTTGGATATGGCGACCGCATCAACAGTCGGTGCGGCGACCAGCAAGTGCTCTGCCAGGATATCCGCCAAGCCGATATCTACACCCTCCTTTCCCCGTAGCATCATGCCGAGATTTCCGAAGAAATCTGAAAGCGCTTCCTCGTCGGCTGTCGTCATCTCCCCGTCCTCCTGGATCGGTCAAACTCTCCATATTAGAGGGCATTGCCCTTAGTCCCGTAAAGTCTCTTTATCGGGACTGAGGTGTTTTCGCTCTGTTCGGCATCCAAGCAACCCAGCGCAGACGTAGCGCGTCGAGTGGCTTTGCGATTGCCTTTCGACCGCATGCTCGATTGCCCATCTTCTTGGTTGATGACTGAAGAAGGGTCGCGTCCTTGCTTGAGAGCAGCGGTTGCATCTCTGTGGCGTTCGGTTAGCCCCCTGACAACAGGCTCAAACGCGTCCCTAATGCGCCCTCGCAAAACGGGGTCATCGGTCACACGAGCGGGAATACTAGCAATGCCGGACTGTATGATTTCCACCATTACATCAATGGCCGTGAGCACGTCCGTCATCTTCAATAGACTAGCTTCTTTTTCATCGTTCTCACGTTTGAGCTTGCGAGCCCGTTCGGCTAGCATCCGTTCTCCCAAAGAATTCTGTTCCGGTCTGCCTTTCGCGGTCGCGCGTTCAACATGATAGTGAACGTAATAGTCAACGTACCGACGAACCGACAAGCCGAACCGGGCATGCCCGTGGCGTGTCTTTTCGATGATGCCTTCGGCTGCCAATTGATTGACCCTCTGAACGGTTAAGTTCAGAACGTCGGCCAGTTCTGCAATAGTCACCTCTCGCTCGGCCCAGGCTTCCGCTTCTGCGTCCTCATTGTACCGGCGAATGGACTCGCTAAGCCGGGCATGGCCCGGGCGTGTCTGTTCAATGACGCCCTCGGTTGCTAATTCTTCGACCCTCTGAACGGTTACGCCCAGAGCTTCGGCCAGTTGCGCCAAGCTCACCTCTTGTTCAGGCATACTTTTCTCTCCCTCTGATTTGAAAATGAAAATGGGTGTTTCTGATCTGCAAAAATAGGCGAGCGCCGGGGTGCGGCCGCGCCGCACCGGCAAGATGCGCCACACGGTCCCTGTGCCCGCCATGACATGCCTGCTGGCGTGGCATGCGACACCATAGGATGCTACTCGGCCGCGCGCGGATGCCGTGCGCCGCAAACGGCGGCCGATCGCTCGCGACGAGCTCATCAAAGGCTGCAGCGGCGTGCTCTAAGACCGTTTGCCTTGTCACGTTCGACCCAGCGCCTGGAACGTTCTGTCCGACGACGCGTTCGGTTTCACCATCACGGTCAACGGTCATGCCGCGGCCTTTCGAGTTTCGATCCAAATGTCAGAAACGCCGGGAAACACCGCATTCATTGCGACCCGGAACTGAGCACTAAGCTGCAATTCGACGTGCTTGCGCGCCCAATCGGCGTGCGTCGAAACGTGAGCGACGACACGACCGGCCAAGTTTGGCTTGCTGATGCTTTCAATTGCGAACGTCGAGAAAACTTGCTGCGTCGACTCCGCGCCGATCTGCACCTCGAGCGCAGCGAGCACGTCCGGCCAGCGCCGCATCAGCACGGGGTCGCCTGATAGCTTTCGCGCCGGCGGCCGATGCGCGACGATGGTCTTGACGGCGCGCTCGACGTCGGACGGCTTCACTGTCGCGATACGGTCGGCGAGCAATTGGCCGAGCGCTTTCCGTAACTCTTCCTCGCCGAGCCCTTGTTCGACGAGCCACGCTATGAGTGCACGAACGCCACCCTCGAGACTTGGCGCGGTGAATTGGCGTTGCCTGATGAGCGGCGCGAGGAACGTCTCGAGCACGACTCGGTGCTTCGCGTCGGGCAGATCAATGGCAACTGCCGCGATTACTTCCTCGACTTCGTTCGTCCACTTCCCTCCCACCATCCCTTTCCCCTTGGGGAATGCATGTGAGGGGTAGGGGTGGGAAGTTGATTGCCTTTTGATTGACAGTTGATTTTCTATATATGCACCGGACTTTTTGTCCGGTTGGTCGTGACAACCGGTCCGGTTGGTGGTGACGGCATGTCCGTTTGGTCCCTGCGCTGACCAATCGGGTAAATGGCCCGGTTGGTTCTCCGATTTGGGCGTTTCGGATCTGTCGCCTACGTCGTTAAATCCGACGATGTAGATAATATCGAAATTGCGACCGCGACCTCCGTGCGCCCCTCGGCAAGCGGGCTCGCACCGGATAAGCCCCAGATCCTCCGCATTTTCTAAGGCGCGACGGACGGTGCGTTCGTTTGCTTTCGCTTTGATCGCCAAAACATCGATGCCGCATTGGCATGGTCCATCTTCGAACGTTTTCCACGCCACGGCTCTAACGACGTTTTCCTGTAAGGCGCTGAGGGATCGGCGGTCGATGTGCGCCAATTTTGCGTCGATGAATTTCATCGCGGGTTTGGACATGCTGTGTGATTAGGTCCGCTACGCAGCGTCTAGAGAGTCAGCGAACCGCCGTATGGTTGCTTCTGGCGCCAGTTTCGAATGGCGCGAATGCAACCGCGCCTGAATCACGCAAACGCCACATGGCATACAGTCGTTGTGGCAACGCCCGGTACACCCAGCGCTGGGCGTTGCTATTCAGATATTGGTGTCATCGCCGCCCAGCGCCGTGGGGCGGCTAGCTAGCCAGGCCTCCACGTCATCCGCGCGAAACGCGATCTTAACGTCGCCCAACTTGATCGGCTTCGGAAACCGCCCCTGTGCTATCAGCCGGTAGATCGATGGCCGGCTGTATGTCGTCATGGTCGTGACTTGGCGCATCGAAAGCAGGCGAGGCACGATGGCGGCCGGTCCCCGGTTCTCGTGGTTTGCTTTACCGGACTGTTGAACGTCGGGGGTGTGGGCAGCCAGTGTCGAGTGCGAAATGCCCTGCCGTAGTCCGCGAGCGGCATGGTCTATGGCGTGTTGCTTGATCATCGGCTCCGTGTCCTAGCGAAGCGCCGCGACGTGCGGCGAATCTGTGTGGAACAAGGTGCCGTTTCAAAGGCTCCATTAAAATCGCGTGTCTGATGGAGCCGACCATTGTCAGTTGGAAGCAATCTTGATGCGGAACTCCGTCATCACGTCCTGTTCAATTTCCCATATCGAGCGATCGATGTTCTCGGGCGCTAGAGATCGCAGCCAAATTTCGCGGCAGGTTTCGTCGTCTACTTTCATAAGCATGACAGAAATTATTGCATAACAGTCATCCTCAGGCGGTGGTTGACCCTGCGCCTTTGCTTTGTTTGCTTCGGTCTTGTGGGCCTCGAACCATTTACGGACGGTAGTGGGAGTGAATACCAATTTTCCGCGGTGGTTTTCCCTCGCTGCTTTAAGAGGATGTGCGCTTCGCTTGAACGGTCCGACGAGTGTGGCTGTCTCGCGCGCGGCGCCGAACACGTATACGTACGGATCATTATCTTCGCATTCGATGCTTAGAAATGCCATCATGATGCACCTTCGCCGAAATTCATTCTGGCGGCGATCAGGGTGTCGCCCTTGAGCCCTGCGCGCAGGTTTGAGAGCAGCGTGAGAGCGCCCATCGTTGAGATCTCCCAATGCGGTTTGGAGTTTGCCGAGCGTGGCTACAAGAGGAACGGTTAGGCCTGGGTCTGCGACTAGAATCTCTTCTAAAATAAACTGAGTAAGGCACAACGCGCCGATCATCGCCTCTCGGCCTCCGTGTCCGTCTCGCGCGCTGGTGAAAAATAATTCGTTCACGTTGGTGACGAGCTGACGCATCGCGCTATGTAGTTCAGCGTCTAGCTCGGACGAAATACAACCCGTTCTTATCTCACGAAAACAGCGGCCGCTCGTGATATGTGGCAATGTAATTGGGCTCAGAAGACGTTCGACATTGTCGTAGAAGTCCTCAAGCGCATCAGAAGCAGAATGCGTGAGCGCCTTATCCTTTCGCTCCGTCACTCCCGTGCTCCGCCGCGAAGTTCAACGATAGGTAGCGTGAGCCTTCGCTGTTTTGACGATGGCGATGATTGGCGCTCAGTTTTCGCAACGTCCTGATGCGACGCATCTCCCACGATCGGCTTTCTCGGGCTCTGCTTTTGTCTTTCCCGGGGGCCGTCCACCGTCAAGCGCAACGCTTTCGCCCAAGCATCGAGAGCGCGTCGCATCGGAGCCCGAAGCGCAGCGTGGTTATAGTGTCGGTCCGTTACGCCTTGCTTCGAATGGTTGAGAATCCGCTCAATCACCTCGCTCGGAAATCCATTCTCTCCGAGCCATGTCGCGGCGGTGCGGCGCAGGTCGTGCGATCGCCATGGTTCCATGCCCAGCGCCGCGCGCAGTGCGATCGGCTCATCCTTGAGCGTGTCCCGGCGAACGGGCTTGCCGCTGATCTCCCCTGGAAATAGCCAAGGGCTCTTACCGGCTGTCTTCGATGCCTCACGCACGATATCGCAAGCCCATTGAGACAGGGGAAGCTCATGCGCCTTACCGTTTTTGGTCCGAGCGCTGGGAATGGTCCACACTCGATTCTCAAGATCGAACTCGGCCTTTGCCGCGCCCAGCGCCTCGCCAATTCTGCAGGCCGTCAGGATCTGCAAACGAAAGGCATTGCGGGCGACAGCGGAGACCTCGGGAACCGTGTCCAGCCCCTTCCACAAGGACCGCAATTCATCCGCTGAGAGGGTGCGTTCGCGCGGCGCTTCGCTAGACTTCTTGATGCCGTGCGTAGGATTGGCTGCAACCATATCGCGCGACATGGCCCAGTTGTAGACCGTTCGCAGCGTTGTTAACGTGCGGTTCGCTTGAATTGGTGTTTGCTCTGCAAGCCCATCTATAACGGTGAGCACGTCCCGACGGGTCAACGCGTTTGCGCGGAAATCCCCGAGGCTCGGCTTGAGGTAGCGTTCGACGACGCGGCGGTCTTCTTGGTGCGATTTGCGCTCACGCTCGGCGTACATTGTTAGCCAGCGATCACAAAGCGCCGCCACGGAGACTGCGCGCGCCCGTTCCGCTCGCTCCGCTAGAGGATCTCGGCCGGCGGTAACGAGCTTGTTCGTCGCATCGGCCAAACCTTTGGCGTTGGCGAGACTGACGCGAGGGAAGGCGCCGAGTCCCATGCGCCGCGGCCGGCTGTGCGTCGGCGATTGATAGCGAAACACCCACGAGCGATGGGCTGCTGGGCTGACATGGAGCAACAAGCCCGCGCTGCCCTCAATGCGATATTCGCCCGGTTCGGCATGACGCACTTGCACAACGCTCGAAAGCATTTTCGTTGACCGCCGCGGCATCGGATGGGCTTCTCCCG
>Ga0256793_1000226_pt1 | contig 18911 bp, 28 predicted proteins | sample MC6MC0944MT_FD_190208 | JGI IMG/M metagenome (GOLD analysis project Ga0256793, IMG submission 190208) | Metatranscriptome of enriched soil aggregate microbial communities from Iowa State University, Ames, United States - MC6-MC0944-MT... | ecosystem: Environmental > Terrestrial > Soil >... | reverse complement strand
GGGGGAGCTTCCCTTCAGCGACGAGCTGGCCGATCGCCTTGCCGGCTGACGAATGCAAACCGACATGGCCGCGGGGACCGCCGAGGATCTTGAATGGCAACCCGGGCTTCTTGCCGTCGGCGCTCGAGGTGATGCCCCACCAATCTGATTTGATCGTGTCGAGGATGCAGACGCGGTAGCCCTCGGCGTAAACCTGTTCGACGCATAGGCGGGCGGTCGCGCTTTTGCCCGCCCCGGTCTTTCCGAGGATGGCGATGTGCTGGCGAAGGGCTTCTGAGGGGATGGCGCGCGTGCTGTTCATCAGTTGCAGCCTCCTCTGTTGAAGCGGCTGCAACGCGAAATGCGGCATTTACCGAGTTGGGGAATACGTGCAGGCGCAACGCGCCCTGCTAGGGATGCATGGGAAACAGGAGGCAAAAACCTGAGTTTCGCCCGACTCGCACCCGACAATTTGAATGATGAGACCGCATTTACTGGCGGCGTGGGATATGCGCGTTTGGCTACATCCCAACGAGAGCACGGTGAACTAACAGTGTTTCGTGGTGCGGGCAAGGTGGCGAAAGAGGGGGCCGAACGGCGCACACAGCGCGAACGCCGTGAGATTTCGCCCGACCCACACCCGACCTCGAAAGTGTCGCAGTCGGGTGCAAAGGCCCGGATTTCACACCCGACTGTTCCGGAGGTGTTCATGCGCGCTCTTCCTTCTTTTTATCCACAACTTCTCCGCCGCCTATGACCATGAAGCCGGAGGCATGATGTTGCACTGGAGGGATCGTTGAACGCACCCGAGTCAGAGTGCCGAGCAGGCGGAGAATAGCATCCGTGGCCCGGCGCGGCGCGTCGAGAAATTCCGGATCGAAGGTTTCGTACCAGTCTTCAGTCGTCGTGTTCTTCTTGTCCTTGTGTCCGAGCCACTGCGCCCGCTCCTCGCGGGTGACTGTGACGCTCGGGACGCGGCGAACGCGCGTGCTCATGTAATGGCGGAATGTGTAAGACGTGAACTTTTCCCAGTCTTCGATGCCGGCGCGTTTCGCCGCCTTTTGGAGGGTCCGGTTGTCGACGCCGTCGATGGGCTCACCATAGGCGTCATGAATCGGCCATTCCCGATTCCAGGTCTTGAGCCATCCAAAAAGATTATCCGTTAGGGTTATGGTCGGGCGCACCTTGTTGGTCTGGCGCCGGCCATCCTGGTTGAGCTTGATGATGCGGCGTTCGAAATCGATCTGCTTCTTGACGTTCAGTTCGAAGACCGCTTCCGGGCGCGCCCATGTGTTCAATTCCATTATGGCGAACCGGAAGACATGCTCGTCTTCGATTGCGTCGATGAACGCAGCCATTTGCTTATCTGTCGGGATCCAGTCGCGCGGCGCCGATCTAGGCAACCCGGTCTCTTTCGAAATGAACTCTTCCCCGTCATTGACGAAGGGGACTGACGACAAGAGCTTGACTTCGCGCTCTTCGCCCTTCCCATCCCGCATTAGTCGCGGCGTCGCGCAGAAGTTCAGTCCGGCCTTATAATAGGACAGGTAAGTCGAGATGGTTTTGCAGGACAGTTTCAGGTTGTCGCGCGCGTGCAGCATGAAGCCTCGCTGCCGGGCCAATCCGAAGTCCGCGACGACAGGTTCCGTTTTATCGCCATCTTTGCGAACAGCCTTCATATAGGCGATGATGTGATCGAAGGCGCGGGTGATGCCGGTGCCGGAGCGGATCTGATCGGCGTGATGGAGTTTGAAGAACGTCTTCACGCGCTTGACCGAAACCATCGCAGGATCGAGTGGATCCTTCGGAGCGTCCTTTAGAACCTCTTCCGACAGCCAGAACTTTGCCTCGTCCAGTTGATTGACACGGAACTTGGTCGAGACGCGGCGTGTTCGGTTGGCATCGGAATCGTACCAACATTTTTTTAGGTATGGGCTGCGGTCTTCGGTTGCGAGCCAGCACCCTCCGATCTCGAAGAGCCGTTCGGCTTCTCGGGTGGACCGGGTTGGTCGTTGTCGTTGAGATGGCCGTTTCGGCATTTCCGTGTCGCCTTCGTTGAGAGATATGCCGCAAGTTGTTCCTCAGAGTAATGCGGTCCCTTGCGGAGGTCGAAGAATTCGAGAAGGCCAGATTGACGAGCTTCTCTCAGTTCTCGTTCAGCGAACAGGTCTTTATATTTATCGTAGACCTGCTTTTCGCTCATCAGTTCTTCGAGTTTTCGTATCACTGAACCGCCTCCCTATCATCCGGTCCGGCATCGACCATGCCGGGAATGTTTCAACCCATGCCAGTGCCCAAGCTATTTCGCGGACCTTGGCGCGATCCCGCCGCTGCTGTCTCTGGTGATCAGTCTGCTTCTTGCGGTAGTGCGCAGCTCGCTTTTGTTTGGCGCGCACAACACTGACGAGTCTGTAATCCGCCGGGATATCAGCCGCGATTTCATCGTTCGGGACATCAGGTGGATATGACCTGATGCGCTCGGAAAGGCTCTTGCCCTTGATGGAGTGAGCGGAGGTCATGCTGCCTCCAATACTTTGGGCATTTCATTCCATTCACGGCCGTCTAATAGGCGACCAGCTGCTTTCTTGCCGAGATCAGACATCATCCAAGGGCGTTGGGTCGGAGACCGCCCGAAACACCAACCGTGGTGGACTGCATGATCGCTAAAGTCGCCCTTCTCGGACGCGAAATACAATTCTTCTGGATCGTCGTGCTGGGGAGCAAACCGGCCCCACTGCTTGAAGAAAAATGAAACACCAGCGGCACTACACTGGTCGCGTATGCCGCGTGCCCAGTCAGGGTGCATTGGGCGCGCGCCGTGCCCGCTTTCGCCGCCGACGATGACCCACCAGCGATAGAGCGATTGGTTTACGCGGTTGAAATTTGGGACTTTCGCGAAGTTGATAGGACCGAGAAGCGGCTCCGCGGAAATGAAATGCACGCTTGCCGGCGTCTCGATGAGGTCAGGGATGCGCTCGTCGGCGCGCTTCTGATCTTCCGCCGAGACCCCGAGCCAAAGATTTTTCATTACGAGCGGAGCGCGGTCGTCATCGCTCAAGACGAGCTTTTCGCCATCCCAACGAAGCCGATTCATAAACTCGCGCATCCGGGCGCTGCGCTTCGTCAAAACTTGGAAAGTATGCTCGCCGTATCCGTGAGCTATCTTCCCGCAGTTGGAACCGCCATCATATGAAGCACGGCGGACCACATCGAGGACGGCCAAAATCCATTCATCTGGCACGTCTTCGTGAAATAGGTCCGACATCGAGTTTACAAAGTACATAGTCGGAGTTCGGCGCCGGAGCGGTTCGAGCAAGATGTGCTCGGGTGCCCGGTTGATCCGACCAGTCCAGACCGGACCGCCTTTAGTCCGCTTCGTCAATGCGCTGTAGTGGTGCGGTAGAATCGCGTGGCCGCGACGCTCCGGCGGTAACATCATCTCAAGCCGGGCGGCCATCTTCATGGCGTAGCAATTCGTGCAGCCGGGCGAGACGATTGAACATCCAACGATCGGGTTCCAAGTTTTCTCGGTCCATTCGATCTTGCTCATGCACTCACCTGCTGAGCAACGTGGATCGACTTACTTGTCTGCTCTCTCATGTCATCAAGCACCGCATCGACAAGACCGGATTCCGTGACGACCTTCAGGATGCGTTCCGCTAGGGTGCGGGAATTCAGTTTCCGGCGGGAAGCGTGAGGCTCAAGCGCCCGGAGTACCGATTTGCAGACCTGCATGTTGGTCCGCACGTTCCGAGAGTTCTTGGCTTCATAGAGAAGATTGCCAGCCTGTTTCGGTGTGCACCCGATTGCAAAGGCAATCTCATTGATAGATTTGCCCTGCTTATCCAGTGCAATCACGGCTGCGGTACGTGTTGGATACCCGAGAGTAGGGACGGCTTTTGCCATTAGTCGCCCTCTCTCAAAAGATGACCACGACCGGCGCCGATCAAGTCGCGTCGATAGTCCTCGCGATCTTCACGCCCGCAATCAGCCCAATCCGAATACTCGCCGTCGCTCTCGTCATCGAGTGCTTCGGCTTTGGTATGGAAAGGTCCACGAAGGGATTCCGTGCCGTCGTCATTCTCACGGAGGTAATACCAACCCTGGACCGGTTCTTCGGCGGTGATGTTGGAATAGCTGACGTAGTAGGCCATTAGGGTCCGATATCCTCTCGTTTCGACGTACACAGAAGCATCCAGATATTGATCACGCGGGTACCGATGCCGATCCAGACTTGATCGCGTGCCGAAACGAACACGCCGTAGCCGTGCTTCGGCTCGAAAATCTTGCCGCAGAAGACTCCGTGGCCGCGTTCCTCAACCGCATAGAGCAGGGAGCCCTCGGTGAGCTTGGACCGGACCAGGGGCAGGGGATCAAACGGCCGGATATCGCTCAACGCGGCCACGGTCGTTGACGCTGCGGTCGGCGCGGCTGCTAGCAGGGACGTCACCAGTGCTAGCGGGATGATTGGTTTCATTCCGCTGCCAATGGAAAGAGTGAGCCCTGAGCACGCTTGCCCTTGAGGTATTCGCGCGCCTCTTTGCGGAGAAGTTCGAGCGCGTCTTGGGCGTCCTCCGGCATCAACTTCGCGGTGTTGCCTTCGGCGTACTGTTCGAACGGAAGGTGAGGCGTATTGAATGAGAACGGCGAGTCTGACGTATCGAGCCCAACCGATCCGCTAATAACGGCACCTTCAACCTCGGTGTCTTCTGAGAAACTGAACGAGACGCCGCCGATGTGAATGGAGCCCAGGCCGTAGCTCGTCGGCCATTCGAGAATGGTCCTGACATGCGTAACCAGATCCTGCATCGCCTTGGTGAAGTCGGGATGCGGGTCGTCGTAGAGCTTGTGCTCGGTCGTCTTTGAGTTCGAGCCTTCCTTGCCGGAAACCTCGATGATGGTGATCAAGCCATCTTTGGTTTTGATTTTTGCGATGCGGCTCATGTCTCTACCTCAAAACGGAATTTCGAAATCATCGGCCGGCCGGTTGTACCGGTTGCCGTCGGCCCGCTCGGGCTCGTGATCGATCGGCTTTTGGTGATCTGTTCTCGGGGCAGAGACATCGCCATTCGGCGTGCTCAGCATCGTCAGCGTGCCGTTGAACGCCTGCAGCACAACCTCGGTCGAATACTTCTCGGTGCCGCTCTGGTCAGTCCACTTGCGAGTATGCAGCGCACCTTCAATGTAGAGCTTGGCGCCCTTCTTGACGTACTGTTCGATGATCTTTACGAGCGGCTCGCTGAAAACCGCGATGCGGTGCCACTCGGTTTTTTCCTTGCGCTCGCCAGTCTGCTTGTCGCGCCAGCTCTCACTTGTCGCGAGGCTGAAGTTCGCGATCTTCTGCCCGCCCTGCGTGGTGCGGATTTCAGGGTCGGCGCCAACGTTGCCGACCAAGATGACTTTATTGACCGATCCGGCCACGGCGAGATTCCATTCGAAAGAGGAAAGGGTGGCGCTCGGGCTGATCCGAGCGGCCACGCAAAGAACGGGAACTAAAACTTGTAGGCAGCCCCGAAGCGCACCTGAGTGCCACTGTTGCTGACCGAGACGAGATCAACGTCGTGACCGCCAATGTTTGCCGAAGCTAGTTCGTTGTCGCCAAAGTCCGTGTAGAGGGCTTCGACTTTGAGCGACCAATGTTCGACCGGTCGAAATTCCAAACCGCCGCCGACCGTGTAGCCAACGTCCCAGGACGAGGCCGAAGCCGAAAGATCGGCGCCCGGAATGTAAGCTCCGATGCTGCCGTGCTCGATCGCGACACCGGCCGTCGCGTACGGCATGAAGTTCCCGATGATGTAGCCGACCCGGCCGCGAACGGTGCCGATCTGATCCATCGAGTAGGTGGTATGGAAGGCACCGCCAGCATTGGAGATGTCCTGGTCCATGCCACCCCACTGCCAATCGGTTTCGGCCCCAATGTAGAATTGACCGATCTGCTTGCCGTAACCGGCCTGGACGCCGAACAAGCCACCGTCAACCGTGGTGCTTTGGGTCGTACCCGGAACCGCAGCACCATCAATCTTCAATGCAGCGGCATCGAGGTCATTGGTACTGTAAGAGCCGAGAATACCGACGTAAGGGCCGGACCAGTCTTTCTCGCCGGCGAGAGTCGGTGATGAAAGTAGCGCAGCAAACAGAATAGATGAGGCCAAAGCCTTCATATTTTTCTCCGTTGGTTGTTGGTGACGCGAGCACAGAACGGCCGTCGATTAAGCCGCCAGTTTGAATTTCGAAGTGAGTTCGGCGGCCATCGCATCGACCTCCGCAAGGAAGCCTCGGACCTCGTTTTCGATGGCAACGATCTGAGCGGCGTCACGATGGACACGCTGGATGTGCATCATCATCGGGCGCGGGAGGCGGGGATCGTATGAAACGAAATCAACCCACTTCCTGCCCGTCGTCGCCATCTGCCACATCATCTGTTTTATGTAGTCAGGCGAGATCGGTGCGCCGAACAGAGTCTTGATATGGGTTGTTGTCTTGGGGCACTTGATTTCGACCAGGCCGTCTTCGCCAACCAAGCCGTCCGGCGACGAACCGGCCATATCGATGAGATCGTGCATGACGAAGCCGACTTGCGTGACTTCGACGTCGCGCATGAAACCGTACGTGGCGCGTGCATCGCCCTCGTGCTCAGTGCCCCAAGCCATTTCCTTGGTGATGAAGCGTTCCTCGCGCTCGCCGGTCAGGCGTTCAGCGACGAGTTCGCAGCAATAGTCAGCGCGGGACGCCGCATAGGCCCCGCTCTTGAGCTTGGCGACCAGATCGGAAACACGCGAACCTGTGACGCGACCGAGCCGGATTTCCTTCCATTCCGGACTGCCCTGTTCGAAGTCAAAAACCTTGCCCATGTCGCCCCTCAATAATTGATCTGGATGTGTGGAATCTGCCCGGTCACGATCAGCTTGATCGCGAGCTTCGCCGTTGCCTCGTCAATGCCGCCGGCGACGAATGCCGTTAAGGCAGCTCGGTTGATTTCGGCGCGGTGCGCGACGTCAGCTTCGCGGCGGCGCTGTTCACGTTCGCGCTCTTCCTGCTCTATCGCGATTTTGTGGCGTTCTGCTTCTGCGGCTTCTTGGGCGCGGCGTTCCGCATCTTCCTTGGCCTGCTGAAGCTCGCGCTCACGTTTCTCGGCAGCGGCCTTTTCTTCCGCGAGCTTGCGGTCGGATCGTTCCTTTTCGGCGCGGGCATCGGCTTCTGCTTCCAGTCGGGCGCGTTCTTCGCCTTCCTTGCGGAGCCGTTCCGCTTCGGCCTGGCGCTGGCGTTCTTCCTCTGCGGCGCGAAGGCGCGCGAGGTCGGCGGCGTCCTGTTCTTCCTTCTCGCGCTTCGCCAGTAACTTCCGAAGTGCACCGATGGCGTCTTCCTTGGCGATGGCATACTCACCAAGGAATTCCTGACAGCTTTCGTTCGTCAGCGGGACCGCTTCGACTTCGGCTAGCTTGGCGCGGATCGTTTCAGCCGGCGCGTCAGAGACGACGACAACAGCTTGTGCAATGGCGGCAATGGAATCGGTGTGCTTCTCGACCCGCGCCTTCTCAGTGGTTTCCCAATCGGTCAGCGGCTGGCGGATTTCATCGTGCCAAGCCTCGATCGTGTTTTCGAGCAAGCGGCGTGCGGCATCGATTTTCTTCGGTATTAGTTTCTGTTCGTCGGCAAGCTCCTTACCGACCGCCTTAACCTTGCCCTTTGCTTTGGTGACGATGTGCGCAAAGGAACGGATCGAATCGCGACCGGCTTTCGTCTCGACGGAATGACCGTTCTCCAACCAAGCATCGATGCGCGTGCGGAGGTCGGTGAGGATCGGAGAAACACCGATCGGGTTTCCGGCCGCATCCTGCTTGGTATAGGCCGCGAGCGCCGTGCCCGACTGCACGTCGGGAAGCTCTGGCAGCAGATCGTCTTCGGTTGTGAAGTCGCGAATGATCTCGTTCATGCCGCCACCTCGTTCGATTTGCCATTGCCGAGCTTGGCGTCAAGCATCAGCTTGAGCCCGGAAAAGTCCTTGGTGCGGATGTCCGAGACGGTTTCGGCTTTGGCGATCTTGAGGAAGGATTGGTAGTTGGCGCCGCTCGCCTGTATGAGGCCGAGAATTTCATCGGCCTGCTCGTCGGTGATGAAATCGCTTTCGGTTGTCTCGGAGGATTTGCCGTCGTCGTCATGGCCGGCAGAGAGACCAAGCGCCGCCTTCAGCGAATAGCGCTGCAGGTAGGTCAACGAAGAACCAATAGCCTGCATCGCATTCTTGTTGCCGCTATCGTCGCGACCGCCATGCAGAGTCGTTTCCTCGGAGTGCCCGAAACCCGTCACGACGCAAGTGACGACGATCGGCTGCCCGATCTCAGACGTCACGCGAAAGCGATAAGACAGACCGTGTTTTCCGAGGATTGGATCGACGATCGATGCGATGCCGAACAAATCCTCATGGTTGTATCTTTTTTTGCCGCCGCCTTTGGTATCGTGCTCGACCGTGCGGTTCTTGAGGATCGGCGGGAACTCCGCCTTGGCGTTCGCCATCGCATCATCAAAGGAACGGCGTGACCGATCTTTCTCGACGCCGCGAAAGAGGTCGATAACCGCCGCAATGCGATCGATCGGGATGTTCGGATTCTCAGCAAGCGCGAGGATCTTGTCGAACTCGCTGCGCGGTTCCTCTGCGACGACGAGCGAGGCTTTTGCGCCAGTCTGCGTCGCGACACTGCGGCCGTTGGTCGTCGCGGGTTCGGCAATATCGGTTGTCATCGTTCCCCTCGTGAATGCTCTGGAAACTCAAGAATGAAGTTTGTCGGCTGTGCTTCCGTCCGGCTTCTCGTCTTTGAAAAGCTCCGGGTTCAGCCGCTTCATTGCCGCGACTTGAGCTTGGAGCAGCGTGTGCCATGCTTCCGAAGCCAACTTGCGCTCGCTCTCGGTCAGTCCGGGGTGCTTGATCAATCTGCCAAGAACGCAGCCGCCGTAATTCAACGCGGTGTCGGGCGCGTCCGCGAGCAGTTGTTCCAGATGATCAGTCGATGCCATCGGCATTACTCCAACGTTGTCTTGATCGCGATCCATCCGAAGATGATCGGCGGTAGGACGATGACTGCGAGGGTGATGAGGTGGGGGAGCATCAGAAGCGCTCCCCGTATTTATGTTCGAGAAATTCGCCGACGATGCACCAGAGGATGACGAGCCAGAGCGTGACCCAGCCCGGATGCTCGCCAATGAAAGAAAAAATCGAGCAGCTCATCAGATGGTCCTCCGATAGCCGGGTTCAGTTCCAAGCTCGCTGTGCGGATCAAATCCGCGCGCATCGCCGTCGATGTAGTCGGGGTCTTCGATGAAGCCGCGTCCGCCGCAACAGGGGCAGGCTTCCTCAACGTCGATCAGGTATTGATGAGGATCGCCGGCGCACTCGCCGCAGACGAGAAATCCGCGCTCGACATGGAGCGGGTTGATGCGCGACTGGGCGGGGTTGCGAACCTCGGGTGCCTCTCGAAGTTCCGGCCCGACGTGAACTCCTTGTGCCCTCGGCGCCAGAGTTCCATCTGCGTGATCGAGTACTTCACCCCGGCCTTCGCATCCCGGTATCCCTGAAAGATGATGTCCGCTTGCCAGCTCGGCAGCTTGTGCATTGGCTGTATGGTCATGGCCCACGGCTTCGCTCCGCTGTACGCAAGCACAAGAGAGAAGGACCGGGACGAAGGACGTTGCCCTCATGCCTTGATCGGATCAGGAAGTGCCCACTGGACACCTTCGCTCCGGTCCAAAACCTGGAAGCAGACAGACGGGTGTCGCTCCCAAATCACCGTCTCGATTTCGCTGGATGGCCGGTTGTCGAGGCCGGTGCGTTATCGGTTCGGTGATGTGGAAGATAATTCCAGTTTTTTGGAACGTCAATCTAAAAGTGGAAGTAAATTCCACATTTTTGAATTAGAGAAACAGACTGATTGGGAATCGGCTCTAACAGGCCGGGCGCGCGGCTATCAATTTCCGTGCTGCCGGCGGTAGGCTGAGATCATCTCAGCGGTGATATCGCGCGCGGAGCAATAAACCGTCCATCCGCCGGCCCGCGAATGAGCGCTACGCTTGCCGCACCGATGCCCGCGGCGATCTCTGTCGTCAGGACAAGCGCATGGCCCGGGCCCGCCGGCGCGGTAAGCGGCAATCGACGCGGCGACGAGGGTCGCGACGATCGCGGCGTCGGTCAGAATCTCTTTGGTGCGGTTCTGGTTTTGCGTTTCCGCCGCCGGCGTCGGCGGAGCGACGGCCTGATCGGCAAGCGCGGGCGTGTGCAGGAGTGCCGCGCATAAGATGCCTAGAGATTTTCGATAACGAAACACGCAATACCCCCGGAGCGAGCATTCGCCTCATCTTCGGTATATCGGGAAATTGCCGGAAAACTTTGGATCTGTCGAGATCCGAGAATGCCCGGCGCCGACCGGGTAGGGGGAGCTCTTACGGATAATTCGTGAGCACCTTCACGACCTTGCCGAATATCGTGACTGGCTGGTCAGGCGAGGACTCAATTTCAGGATAGTCGGGATTGATCGGGATCAGCTTGAACCGGCGGCGGTCGTGAATATCGGTAGCCCGGTATTTACGACAGACGCCTGATGGCAAATCCGGAACCTTGGCGACGACCAGTGACCCCGGCTCAACAATTCCGTCATCGACGAGCTCGCAAAATACTGTCGCTCCCCGCTTAATTTCCGGAGCGCAAGAATCGTCCGGCAACTCGACTGCAACCAAGTCACTTGCAACGTCTTCTTCGTTGGCAACCACGGAACTACCCTCCCACACTTTCACTTTAGAGGGGTCGAATGTTCCTATTTCGTTCATGGTCAACAAGGGGATTCTGCTCGTTCTGTGAGCATTTTCAATCTTATCCCCATATTGAAGAAAGAGACCGGTCTGATCGAGCGGTGCGGCAAGGCGGTCAAGAATGTCCCCTCTTGGCTGCGCGACCCGACCGCGAAAATAGGCACGCACCGAGTCGATGCTAATCGGGTTATTTGGAAACATTGCACTCAAGCGCCGGTGGTATTCCGCCACCGACCAACCCTTTGCCTTCAATAAAGCCCGAAGCCTGCTAACCCAATCTTCTGTCATGGGTAATAGCTAGCCTGGACCAAGGTTCCAGATAGATGGAAAAATTGTACTTGAAAAGTGGAATTTACTTCCATATTGTGGATATCCATGAACACGAGCGTCAGCGACCTGATCAAGCGAGCGGGTGGGCCGGATGAGATTTCGGTCGCCAGTCAGAGCACGAGATATCCGATCGGTCCGGACGCGGTTCACAAGTGGAGGAAGAACGGAATACCGGACGTTCATTGGCCGATTTTCATTCGGAAGGCGAGCGCGAAGGTCGAAGAAATCTATCAAGCCAATGAAGTTCTGCGTCAGTCCCGACCGAACCCGATTGAGGTTGGGAGAAAGCGACGATCCGGCGTCGCGGCGTGAGTCTCAGGTGCATTAGTAGCGTTGCGTAACCCGGCGGCCTCTGCTGGGCGGTCATGATCCGTATTGCAACGTTCCCCAAATGGCTTGGACACCCCCTGTCCAAGCGCGGAGTGACTGTCCTGCAGAGTTCGTTGTGAGTACCGGCGCGTAGTGCCGGGACCGGTTGAGGTGTGCCGAACCGTGAGGCCGGCACTAGGGCCCCCGCCCTCTGGAAACCACCTTTGCCGGCCCCTGCAGTGCGCGTTCGCTGTGTAAGCCGCCGTCACACCTTTGCGTGGTGACGGCGGTTGTTAGTTCGTGATTGGCGTTCCGCGCTCCTTCGGCAGGCGGTTCTCGTCCGATGTTTTCGCGTCGGCATCGGATGCTGTGGATCGAGCGCGGTACAGCATTCGCGATTTGTTGCGTCGGCGTGCGCGGTTGCTGCGCTTGCAAGAGCATTTCCTCCCGGACTTGGAGGCGGGTGCTGAGACATCCGCCTTCCTTTCGAGGGCGAGGGATAAGCCTTCGGCGTTGGGCATGACGAAGGCTGTGAGGGTTTGAGTTTTCAAGTTTGTCGAATGCGGGCCTGGAATCGAACCGATTTGCAGGAACGGGAAGACTTTGTCTTGTTTCAACGGCGCTTTGTTGGCGTCGAAACAAGATTGCAGCTGGGGGAAGTAGTGGGCCGTGAATGAAAGTATCTACCCGCTTATCTGGCAGGCGGACCTTGGTGGTACTTGCGCGAAGATGACCGCGATGAGCCTCGCGTTGCTCGCGGATAAAGGTTCGTTCGATATCCGCACGAGCATTAAGAGGCTTGCTCGTCATGTCGAGGCATCTCCTCGATCGATACAGGCTTCTCTGCGGACACTACAGGATCTCGGCGTCATTCGGATTGTTGAGCGCGGCGGCAAAGGACCGAGGTCATATGGTCTTTTCGCGTTCGCTATAGACAAGCTTCGCGAAGAAATAGGCGAGACGCGTCGCCGAGATATCGAAGCCGATGCGAACGCCTACGTGAAGGCCGTTATTCCTGCTTCCCTACGCGTCGCGGTTTTCGCACGCGATGGGCACTGCTGCCAGCATTGCGGTGTCTCAGAAGACCTTTGTGCTGACCACGTCATTCCAGAATCGCGCGGAGGTCCGACAACGTTCGAAAACCTACAAACGCTTTGCCGTTCATGCAATTCGCGAAAGGGAACGCGAGCCGCATGACGGATAAGACGAAAACCAAGACGATCTTCCGCGTCGCGAGCCGGCACAAACCGTATTCCCAGCTCGGCAACGCGATGATCCGCGACAAACGATTGAGCCGAGATGCGCGGTTCGCGTTGATCTTTATTTTGACGTATCCGCCGAACTGGAAATTCAATCTCGAATGGCTGGCAAGCGAACTAGGGATTGGGCGCAACAAAACCTATAAGCTCATCTCTGAGATGGTCGAGCTTGGCTATTGCGCCCGCGAGCCTCAGCGCGATTCCGCCGGTAGACACGTCAAAACTGATTACTATTTCACAGATGAACCCGGCTCGATCGAAGCTGATCCACTTACCGGAAACGGGGAAGTGGACACACCAGATGTTGTGTCTCCACATACCCGAAAACGGGATACCGAAAACTCCACATCCCGTAAACAGGTACGCATAATAAAGAAACAGAAGAACTTAGAAAAAAATATAGAGCAGGAGCTTCGCTTTGATTTGGAAAGTGAAGTGTCCGAGCCAACGGATAGCGCACCGAAGAGCAGCGATGAACATGCGATAACGCGCCAGAGCGCGTCATGGGATCGCTGGCTCAATCATCTCGACAAAACTGATCGACCGACCGCGGATCAGATGCGCAAGGCATTCGTCGTGTTCGTGAGTTCGCGTGATCCGCTTCCAGATTCACCACCGCCTCGAATTCCAGACGCAGCAATCCGCGGCAAAACCCAGAGAGGAAGAGCAGCATGAAGCCCGAAGTCGCAACGTTCGATGCCGAACTGCAAAGCCTGATCCAGAATACCGACGACACCGTGGGACTCGTCAATCGAGCCGGGAACAACATCGCCCACGAAACGAACCTGCTGAACCAACTCAAGGCGGTTTGCGAACAGAACGCAGAAGCACGCCACGATCTGCTCGAAGTTCTCACACGTCCGCAGCGCGTCCCACTTTCGGACACGCGACGCGAGCAGCTCGCATCCTCGATCTCAGGAAACCTGCCGCGCATGTTCGAAGGCCAGCAGCCTCGTTCAGCCGCGCATCAACCGCCACCGGTTCCGGCCGCAGCGCCACGTCACTCGGCATATCCGCAGCCGAACGGGACCTATTCGGGACCGCACAACTAAACGGGCGGAAGTTTGCGTCACGGGTGCGAGAGTTTTGGAATTGAGGGGGAGCGCAGCTGCAATGAAAAACAAGCTCTTAGATTTGAACAATCACCTATTCGCCCAACTCGAACGTCTGAGCGAAGAAGGCTTGTCGGTTGAACAGATCGACAAGGAGGTCAAGCGAACGGACGCCATCGTGACTGTGAGCAAGGAAATCATCGCGAATGCGGATCTTGCGTTGAAGGCGGCGCGTCTGGTTGCCGAGCATGGTGATCGTGTCGGGAATTACCTTCCGATGATCGAAGGGCCGAAGTCATGAAGCGGCGCCGGATTCCCTACAGCGCGAAGGAAATGGCATGGCTTGAGTCCAACTTTCGGTTGGTCATCAGCGATTATCACCGGGCCTTCGTCGCCGCGTTCGACCGCCCTGACGTATCGCTCTCGAACCTCAACCACTTGCGGAAGCGCAAAGGTTGGAAGGTCGGGCGCGACGGCAGCCGGTATGTCGGTCGTCATCGGAGTTTCAATGATGCCGAAATCTCTTGGCTTCGAGAAAACCGCACGATGGTCATCTCCGATTACCATGCGGCCTTTTGCAAACGTTTCAGTAGGACGGACATTTTGCTTCAAAGCCTTCACGCGCTCCGGAAGCGCAAGGGCTGGCGGACGGGAAGGACGGGCTGCTTTGCGAAGGGCCTCATCCCGCACAACAAAGGCAAGCGATGCGCACCCGGCGAAGGCGGCCGCCACCCGAACGCACGGCGGACGCAGTTTCAAAAGGGGCGTCTACCGCATAACACCCGTGGCGCGGGTCACGAGCGCATCGACAGCAAAGACGGTTACGTCATCCTCATTGTCGATGAAGTAAACCCATGGACCGGCGCAGCAACGCGACCAGTACACAAGCACCGCTATCTCTGGGAACAGGCCAACGGACCGCTGCCAGATGGCTACGTCCTGAAATGCCTCGACGGTGACAAGCGGAACTGTGACCCGTCGAATTGGGAACCGATCCCTCGCGGAATTCTCCCTCAGTTGAACGGGCGCCACGGCATTGCCTACGATCAGGCGGCTCCAGAAGTGAAGCCGGTCCTGATGACGCTCGCGAAACTAAAAAGGGCGGCGCGAGAGGCGACGAATAAATCCCGGTCGGGAGATCGCGCATGACCGGCAAGAAGATCGTGCATGAAGGCGGGAGGGTCATTGCGTGAAAACGATGGTGTCGACGATGCGGGATGTCGTGGATCGTAGGCGTCGAATGACCTCGCGAGACACAAGATGGGATGCACTGGTCCTAACTTGTCTCCAGTTCGAAACGTCTGCCTCGCATTGGGAAAAACTGCGCAAACAATCGGCAGTGGAATGGAATGTGGTAGCGGTGTTGGCGCGCTTCTGGTTCGCGATATTCCGCATTGACCGCCGCATTATAAGCCATGGCCTGCACGGCTCGATACGTAGGTGGTTCCTCGGCCGCAATGCGGGACATCGCAGAAAAAAACGTGCGGGCACTATCTGCACGCGGAGCGGCTTCGTCCATTTCGGCCAGCAGCAAATGATAGCGGCTCCGGAAAATGCGGTGCTCGCGCGCCAGCGCGCTGGGGTCGAGAACGAGCAACACGACGCCTACGAGCGCCGAGATCAGCACCGTCCAGGTCGCAGAACCTGGAATTGCATTGGACAACATGGCGATCGCGCTTGTACCCAGCAGCACCTGCACGCCGGTCAAGAGTTTTGCCGCGAACGAAAAGAATTGCTCGCGAGAAGCGTGATACACGACATTCTCGCGCGCCGAAAACCTCGCTCGATGCATCTCATCGGCAATCACTTCCCGTCGGACGGTCTTGACGGAGGCTGTGCCGGCGCTGGCCGAGGCGGCGGAGGAGCAAACGGCACTTCCGTTTTCCTCTGGTCGTCGCCGTCCGTCATCAGAGTCGTCAGCCTGCCCGTCCACGTTTCACCCTCCGCTTGGCTGATTTGCACAGAACTTCTCCTTGATGCGTTGTTGAGGTTATGGCGCATGTCCGGCGTTCTGTCTGATGCGTGCCTAGTCCCACGTCAAGCGGCGCCCATCGCAAATATGGGGAGCGTTGCGCGACAGGCGACGGTTTATTCTCAATCAGGGAGGGGCAGATGACCGGCACATGGACCTGCAAATCCTGCGAAGACCGTCTTGGCCTCGATACCAATGGTCAGGCTGTATCGCTTGCTAGGCAAAACTTCTGTGGTGCTAGCGGACATGTTGTTTTCGAACCGGTGAGACGGGCACCGAGCGCTAGCGGGGTAGGGCGGAGTGCTAGCGTTCCAAAGGTCGTGTCGGAGTCTGTGAAGGCGGATGATAACGGGCAATTGGGGCTGTTCTGATGAGCCAGGCCACAGACAGCCGTCGGACAAAAGCCGCATCGGCGCGCGGCTTATTTCGGGCGACAGGCAAAAAATCCAAGCCCGTGCCGGCGCGGATGCTCGATGGTTCGATCGCCATTGTTGAAGAGCTTGAGCGTGAGGCTGATGAATTCTATCCGACGCCGCCAGAACCTATCCGCGCCTTCCTTCGTGCTGAGATCGAACGGCTCCGCGATTTTGATTGCGTGTGGGATGGCAGTGCAGGCGATGGCGCTCTTGTCCGCGAAATGGAGGCCGTTGGCCTCAAGGTGCATGGCTCCGATCTGATCGACCGCGGCGCGGGATTCGAGATCAAGTGCTTCTATGACTTCGCGTTGGCACCCGCAAAATGCACGGTCCAGAACCCGCCCTTTGCGGAATGCGGCTGGGGAAACGGAAAAGCGCGTTGGCTGAAGCACGCGTTCGAAACGCTCGACCTCGATTATATGGCGCTCCTCATGAATTGGGGTTGGCCGGGCGCGGGTGGCCTCGCACCGTTCTGGGCAGCGCATCCGCCCGCGCGTGTCTACCTCATGCGGTGGAAGATCGACTTCACCGGCCAAGGTGCCCCACCGATGCTCAATGGCTGGTTTGTCTGGGACAAGCAGCATGAAGGCGAAACCGTTCTGCGTATGCTCGATCGCAAGCATGATGCGCGACAGAACGAGTTATTCGCGGAGGGAATTTCACCATGAACGCGGAACCCGACATCTTCGACCAAATCGAAAAAGACGTTCTGGCTGCGAGAGACGAGTCGCGTGAACTTGCGAGAGGTTGGCGAGACTGGACCCGAGAAATTCATCTCTCCCTGATCGCAAGGGAGTGTGCAAACGACCTCAAATCAGCGAGAGAATTAGCATTCAAGAAGTTGGCGCAACGGCTCGGCATTGAAACAAAAGATGTTGCTGCGTTTCTGACCGTTGAAGGTGCCACACCAGAACAAATCAAACGCGAAATCGAGACGATGTTCGGAGACAATAAGTGACGCTCAAAGCGACACCGGCAATGAAACGAGCGTTTGAGGATTATTCCCGCCGTGGGATCATCACGTCGGATGCGTATCATTACGCCGTTGCGCATGGCTTTGCGCCGGAAACGCTCGACAAACTCCGAGAAGGCGTTGAATCTCGCGTCCGAGAAACTCGCGCATCGCTCGCGCTTCAATCCGCGCCGCTACTCTACAAGCCACAACCAAAGCCGTCGAACCCAACCGACCCGACGCCTGAGTGGCGTGCCAAAATGGGCAAGCGGGTGACATCGGAAATCGTCGGCCGTGGCGAGGTCATGGCGCAGCGGCGGTACCAGTTCCGTGGGGTCATCGAACAATACCGCTCAATGCTGTCCGAAGTTCAGAGGGCGGCCCTCGAGCGGTTTGTCTACGACTCTGCTTCGATCCTTCGGATTAAGATCTCGGATCTCAATGCTAGCGGCGGTGGTGCGCCGAACAAGCTCGGAGGCATCGGCAATGCGCCGGACTACAAACGCCGCGCACTCACACGTCACGCCTGGGTCATTGGGTTTCTGAGCAACGAAGCCCGCACCACGGCGAAGCTGCTTGTAACGCACGAACTCTCTCGGAACGACGGCGCGCCGTTGACTATGGAAGAATTTGGTGAGCGGATCATGTCGATCCACATCAAGCATGACCGGGAGCGATGGGGTTTTGCGTTAGGGGCCCTTTGGATACTGGCCGGACAACTCGTGCATTTATACGGGATATGCCCGCACGAGGCACAACCGGTATCGCGAGGCGAGCGAAAGACTTTGGAGGGGTCGCCGGTATGAAGCAGAAGAATTCAAACCCCAAATCAAATGGATGGAAGAAGCCATGAGGACTCTGGCCGCTTGCACATTTTGGTTTTTCGCAGGAATTTTTACGACGGGCGTCCCGGCAATTGGCGGCGAAATCGATGCAGATTTTGTCGCAAAAACCAGAGGTTTTGCGCCAACGGTATGCAATACCATCTTCGATAAACATAACTACGCGAACGAATTTAAGCTGTGTGTCTTGGAGACTTATCGCAGATTCGATGAGCAGCGCCTGCTTCATCCAGATATAAACCCTGCTGTCCAATTACAGCAGGCGTTTACGGATGCTTCCCGCGAAATTGCTGACAATATGGATAAATAGGATTCAGCACCTACACGGCCAGCAAGTCCTGTTTGGTCTTTCCAGATTGCACGATGCGCATCTGGGCTGGGTCAAAGCTCTTAGCCAGCGCGAAGGCATCCGCCGGCGAGCCCGACAGCCACGTCTCGAACTGATCTTCATCCGACAGCAGCACCGGCATGCGTTCGTGATTGATCGAGCGCGTGAGATCGTTCGGCTCCGTCGTCAGGAAGGAATAGAGATCGATCTCGACGGGAGGTCCGTCCTTCTTTAGTGGTCCGTTCCAGCGCTGCCAGATGCCGGGGAAGGCGAACAGCGGCCGCTCTTCGTCGCCGTTCAGCGCGAACCAGTACCAAGAGGCCGGTTTTTCGCCGTTCGGGTCGCAGTAGCTCGACGCCGGCACGAGGCAGCGCCGCGCTTCGAATGACGGCTTCCAGAACCGTGACGTCAGCACTTTGTCGTCGCGAACGTTGGTCACCCGGCGCCATGCCTTGCCGTCGGCGGGCTTGAAGACAAAGCCCCACGACATGTTGACCAGCTCGCGCTCCCCGTCGGCGGCCCTGCGTACCACCGGCGCCGTGTAGCCGGGAAAGATCGATGGCTGTGGTTCTATCGCGACGGCGCGGTTGTGGCCGATCCGAAACAGACGCCGGATAGCTTCGACGTTCCGCGTCTGACTGTACAAATTGCACATGCCGCTGATGTAGCGGCGAG
>Ga0256793_1000164_pt1 | contig 24968 bp, 22 predicted proteins | sample MC6MC0944MT_FD_190208 | JGI IMG/M metagenome (GOLD analysis project Ga0256793, IMG submission 190208) | Metatranscriptome of enriched soil aggregate microbial communities from Iowa State University, Ames, United States - MC6-MC0944-MT... | ecosystem: Environmental > Terrestrial > Soil >... | reverse complement strand
GTTGCTGCCACCGTATTTGATTGGGCTGGTGCTGTCGTTTGCGGTCGAGGCGTTGTTGACGCCCAGGCCGGTCGCGCCATGGCGTAGGCCGGTGGCGGCAGTGGGCGTGCATGTGGGGGTGTGGACGCTGGCGTTTGCGTTGGAGCTGATGCTGTTCCGGCGGCCGTATTTTGCGGTGGCGAACGTGTTGGCGATTGAGTTGTTGATTGTGTTGGTGAGCAATGCGAAATATCAGGCGTTGCGGGAGCCGTTTGTTTATCCGGATTTTGAGTATTTTTTGGATGCGATCCGGCATCCGCGCCTGTACTTGCCGTTCCTGGGTATTGGCTCAGTCCTGGCGGCAAGCGGTGGGTATGGCGCGGCGTTATGGGCGGGGTTGGCGCTTGAAGACTCGGTGACGCTAGGTGCGGGCATGTGGGTGGCCTCGTTCACACAGCTTTCCCAAGAGGGCATGTTCGATCCCGCAGCGCCTGTTGCGCTATTTTTCCTCCACTCGATAGCTCTGGGGATTATCGGCCTGGCGATCGCGTGGGGAGTGGGGCACAGAGTAAGCGTCTCCTTCGATGCGCATGCCGATCTCCGCGGCTTGGGTCTACTGGCTTCTTTGTGGAGATACTGCGCGGCGGAACGAACGGGCATGGATGGGATTCGGGAAACGGCGACTTTTGAAAGATTTTCTATCAGTTCGGTTGGCGGCAATACTGTTTCTCCCGATTTGATCAGCATCCAAAGCGAATCTTTTTTTGATATCCGAAAGACGTTTTCTTTGGTGCAAGGGGATGTGCTGCATAACTTCGATTTGCTTTGCAAAGAGGCTATGCAGCACGGCAGCCTTCGTGTGCCATCCTGGGGTGCGAATACTGTGCGTTCCGAATTTGCCTTTCTGTCTGGGATCGCGCCTGAGACGATGGGAATATTTCGATATAACCCATACAGACGGTTGGGATCAAAGCCGTTTCCTACAATTGCGTCGTTTTTACGTAGCCAAGGTTATCGGACAATATGCGTCCATCCCTATTACGGTAGTTTCTACGGGCGGAACAGAGTACTGCGGCAACTGGGGTTTGAAGAATTTATCGACATCCAGGCATTCTCGGGCGTCCAGCCAGATGGTCCATATATCGGCGACAGAGCACTAGCGCAGTACGTATTGGAGTTGCTCAAGCGTCGCGCGGAAGGTCCCCTATATATCCATGTGATCACCATGGAGAATCATGGCCCGTTGCATTGGGAAACAGTTACGCAGGAGGACGCTACCTCCAATCTGCGTGGAACCCTGCCAAAGGGATGTGAGGACCTAGTTGCGTATGTCCGCCATTTGCGGAACGCAGATGCGATGTTCGGGATGCTCCGAGACGGATTGCTGCAGCATGGCCGGCCTGCGAGCTTGTGCATCTTCGGTGACCATGTCCCGATCATGGCAAAGGTCTATGGCGAGCTGGGCTGCCCCTCCGGAACCACTGACTATTTGGTGTGGGCTAATCACAAGCAAGGTGGCGGACAGCGCAAAGACATGTCGGTTGAAGCCCTTGCGAATGACTACTTATGGGCCTCAATTCCTGGCAAGCCTCTCAGCTCAACCATCTTGTCAGGCTGAAAGATTGCCGAGATTGGTGAGGAATTAACAGCTTCGCGTGTGAATTTTAGTAAAAATGTGGGATAAAGATTAATTTTGATACAAGTATTATAGTTTTGACTCGGAACTAGCCCGTATTGATACGTAGATTTGTTTCCCTCGCGGTAAAATCTGCGCCCCACCCCAAAAAGCGCAACATGAGCACAAGCAAATGCTGCGGGTTTTTCACCCTTGCAGATACATAAAATAACAAATGATCGATTTTGAAAGTTTCAAGACCAGGCGCCTGGCGATTTTTGTAATCGGTCTTCCGATGCTGATAGCTATTCTGTATTACTCGGTATTTGCCATGGATCGGTACGTCAGTATTGCGCAAGTGGCTGTGAGGCAGGCGGGCACCCACGATGCGCCCCAACTTCCTGGATTGGCGGTAATGCTGGGCGGGATCAATCCTACATCGCGTGAAGAGACGCTGTATCTGCGAGAGTTTATTACCTCCAATGACATGCTGAACGTCTTGCAGAAAAAGCTGGATTGGGGCAGCCATTATCAAGGATTTTTCCGCGATCCGCTTTATTGGCTGCCGGTGGATACGACGCGCGAGGAGTTGCTTGAATACTACCAACGTGTGGTAACTGCGCATTTTGACGAGCAGACAGGCCTTCTCACGGTGGAAGTCCAGGCATTCGATGAGGATTTTGCGCAAGAGACGCTGAGGGCGATCTTGACGGAAAGCGAGCGGTTTGTGAACGAACTGTCGCATCGCATGGCAAGGGAGCAAATGAAGTTTGCGCAGAGCGAGTTGGCCAATGCACGGAAGGTATACGAGGATCGACGGGCAGAAGTGCTGCAGTTTCAAAGCACTAACAAACTGTTGGATGCCCAGGCGGCCGCCCAGGCGCGTGCTGATGTAATCGCCGAATTGGAAGGGCAGCTGACTCGTGAGCGAGCAGCATTGAAGGGGTTGCAGGCATCATTGAATGCGGATAGCCCTCAGGTGCGGCAGTTGAAGATTCGCATCCGCGCGCTTGAACAGCAAGTCGATGCGGAAGGAAAGCGATTGGTATCGCAATCCAGCGGCGACCAGTTGAACGTGGTTGCGGCGAAGTTCCGCAATCTTACGATCGATTCCGGTATCGCCGAAGAGGCTTATAAGTTTGCAGTAAGCGCAGTCGAAACCGCGCGTATCGAGGCAAGCAAGAAGATTCGTAGTCTTGTGACTGTCGTTAGTCCGAACCACCCCGAGGAAGCTATCTACCCGCGTCGAATTTACAACCTGATCACTATTTTCCTCGGATTGCTGCTGCTATATGGCATCGCTCGGTTCATTGTTGCAACTATCGAAGACCATCGCGACTAATGCTGACACTCAATAAAATAAATATGGACATGAGTACATTCGGAAAGTCCGGTACGGGAAGTTTTCGCCTTGGCAAGTATGTCGCGATCGGTCTGGCGAGTGTTGCGCTGACCGGCTGCTCTGGCAGCTTGCTGTCCGGAGCTGGTCCGTCAATCAATGCTATTACGTTCAATCATGAGTCGAGCAGGTACGAGATGATTGATCTCACGGCAGAGACCATCGCGTCCTATATGCGTCCTCCGGAAAAACCGTTGACCGATACCATCGCGGAAAACAGCGTGCCGGATATCAAGCTTGTCGCCGGCGACGCGCTGAAAGTCCTGATCAGCGACGATGGGGGCGAAGGTAAGGCGGTATTCGCGCCTTTGTCCGCAGGCGGCACTGTATTCGATAACGTGCGCATTAATTCCAAGGGGCATATTTCGCTGCCATATGTCGGCAGCCAGAGCGTGGCTGGACTTACATTGAATCAGGCGGAAGACCTGATCAAGAAGCGAGTAAGCGGCCGCGCCAGCGAACCGCAGGTACATGTTGAGCTGGTTGGTGATTTGTCCGGATCGGTATTGGTAGCCGGCGCGGTGAAAAGTCCGGGAAGATTTTCTTCATTGCAGGGGCCGTTGACATTGCTCGATGCGATAAACAGGGCGGGGGGGCCAGTGATGGAACCCCATTTGACGCGCGTTGTTCTCAGGACTGGAAAATCGGTCAGCAGTTTCAATTATGCGGACTTGCTCTCCGGTCAAAATCAGGTTGTACCACCGCATTCTGAAATCGTGCTAGAGCGCGCTCGGAAGCGATTCGTGGCCATGGGAGCGTTGGCACAGCCCGGCTTGCACGACTTGCCCTCAAATATGCCAAGCCTGCTCGAGGTGCTTGGGGTCGCGGGTGGCCTTAGGGAGAGTACTTCCGATGCAAGCGGGGTTTTCATCTTCCGTTTGACCGACGGTCAACCCGGCGACCCCTCGGCTCCGCCCAAGGCGGAAGTGTTCCGGCTGAATATGAAGAACCCGGAAGCGATATTCATCGCGAGGCAATTCCTAGTTCAACCGGAGGACGCTGTCTATGTGACAAATGCAGCTGTGTACGAGTGGCAGAAGGTGATTTCGCCAATCGTTCAAGTAATGTTGCTTGGCCGACTCGCCGAGAGCTTTCAATAATTGATGCTGATGAATCCAGAGACTCGCCAACAATCCGGGCAGCCTCAGCGGCCAGCCATTCGCATCACGCTATCGGTGCTGCTGGCGCTGGTGCTGCGCGAAATGCGTGGACGCTTCGGCGCTCACCGTCTTGGAGCATTTTGGCTGTTGTTCGAGCCGATCGCCCATGTGCTGGTCATGGTCGCCATCTTTACGCTAGTGCGCGGGAGGAGTATACCGGGCGTCGAGTTTCCAGTATTTCTCGTGTCGGGGGTGGTTCCGTTCATTCTTATGAAGAATATTGTGCTTCGTACGATGGAAGCGGTCAGTTCCAATAAAGCGCTCTTTTCGTATCGGCAGATCAAGCCTTTCGATACAGTCGTGGCTCGAGCGGTAGTGGAGTTTTTCCTTGCCGCGTGCGTATACCTGATCATTCTATTCGTGCTTGGATTCTGGGGAGGCTTTGACGTCTCGATCCATCACCCATTGGAGTGGATTGGCACGATGGTTGTCTGCGTGACGCTGTCATTCTCGCTGGGTTTGATATTTTGCATCGTCGGAGAGGCGATGCCAGAGGCAAAGACAATTTTCCGGTTGATCTTCTTGCCGTTGTATTTTATTTCCGCAGTGATTGTGCCGATATGGTTGATCCCCGCTGATGTCATGCCATGGCTGTTGTGGAATCCATTTATTCATGTCATTGACGAGTTTCGCTCGGCGGTATTTGAGCACTATCCAGTAATTCGCGGCATCAATCTGGTTTATCCAGGAGCATTCGCAGCAGTATCACTGTTTATCGGCTTGGGGCTGTATCGCGCACGTCGTCTGAAGTTGGTGGCGATATGATCGAGCTCCGCGGCGTCACAAAGTCCTATCGCACCAATCGCGGGAAAAAGGTCATTTTCCGTGATTTGTCTCTCGTTATTCCGAGTGATCGGAATGTAGCGCTGATTGGCCGCAATGGTGCCGGAAAATCGACACTAATGCGCTTGCTCGGAGGCCTGGATACTCCCGACAGCGGACGCATCATCACGAATCAACGGATTTCTTGGCCTGTGGGTTTGTCAGGGGGATTTCAGGGGTCTCTGACGGGGAGGCAGAATGTGAAATTCGTGTGTCGCGTCTTCGGCGCGGATGGGGACGACATGCGAAAGAAGGTCAATTACGTCCAGGATTTTGCGGAAATCGGAGAGTATTTCGACCAACCCGTGAAGACCTATTCTTCAGGAATGAAAGCACGCGTCGCCTTTGGTTTGAGCCTGGCATTTGATTTTGATTATTATCTCGTCGATGAGGCTATGTCCGTTGGCGATGCGCACTTCCGGGAAAAGGCTGCGCAGGCATTCAAGGATCGCGTCGATCGCGCCAAAATCATTCTGGTTACCCATGGCATGGGGCAAGTCAGAAAACTTTGCGACTATGTTTTGTTGGTGAGCGACGGAAAGGTACACAAGTACGAAGACGTCGAAGAAGGAATTGCGGCCTACCAAGCTGGCTAGGAACGACATTGATTTGGATTAATGGGCCTCATGCCACGACTCTGTTTTGTCGCGACGGATGCTATGAAGAGGGAAGAAGTTGCCATTTAATATATTGGTTTTGTCGGATTACGATTCACGCATCAAGTGGGGGCTCTCGCTCGCCTTGAGGGTTGCTGCCCCGTCCTGCATAGATATCGTATTGCGGAAGGACCAAGAATGTAAGGTCGAACAATATTTAGCGGGCCTTCGAAAAAGGATTTTTGCGGTTGATCCGCTGAAAGCGGTTCGTGGAATGGATTTGACAGGCTATGACATGCTCGTCTTTGCGGTCGGCGGCGGCGCGAATGTCAAGGTCCAATCCGTGTTGCGGGAACGGCTTCAAGCAGGCAGTAAGCGGCCGTTGCTAGTCGGTGGATTCAACGGGCTCACGGATAAGTATGATCCAGATCCGATTTTGAATCGCGTGGGGCTGGACGTCGTTACTGTGAATTGCAAAGCGGATAAAGTGGCTTTTGAACGGACGTTGAGACAGGTTGGGGCCGATGCTCCGGCGTTGATTGCGACAGGATATCTGAGGTTGTATCCGGAAAGTGCATTATCTTCCGTCCCGAAAGACGGTCTTATTTTGTTCGCACAGCAGGATGGTGTCCCGAAGTCGCCTAAGGCTTTTTCGTATCTTATCGACAAGCTCGCGTCATTCGCAAGCGTTTCGCCCGAAGTCACGGTGGCGATAAAGTTGAGAGATGAGCGCCGGATTGGAATAAATCGCGGAAATGCGTCCTATGGTGCCAAGACGATTGTAGACGGTGTTCTAAAGCGGCATGGCGCCAAGAATATATACGTGGACTATCGGCATGTCGAAGAGATAATGATGGAAAGCAGTGAAGTCTGGTCGGTGTCTTCGACCGTTCTCCTGGAAGCCTTGGCGCGGGGCAAGAGCGCATATTGTATTTCTGATTTTGGTATATCTCGCTATCTAGGAAATGCCCCTTTTCTGGGAAGCGGGCTGTTTGTCCGATTAGATGAATTGCATCAAAGGCATAAGTTCAGTCCTGATCCGGAATGGATTGACGCCAATGCACCGAAGGAAATCGCAGCGGGTAAATTAGCGGAGTTTTTGCGGAACGAGTTAGAGGAAATCGAAAGGAAGAAATATAACTTCCGTAAGGTCTGCTACGCGCCGAGCCCGTGGCTGACCAAAACACCTTCACGAGGATTGCGCGGAATGTTTGATCGTGTTGTGGGAAGTTTTCGAAATATTCACTGAAGTCTGGTGTTTGGGTGAATTCGTCCGCTAAATTGGAATGACATGGGTTTTTATCGAAAAGCACGCAAGCTGGTTCTGCATCCGAAAATGTTCTTTCGTGACGCAAAGCTGAAGAAGATGGCCAAACAAGCGGGGGTTCAGGTCGCGGTGGTACAGGCACCAAAGGCATTGCCTGCGCCCAAGCGTGCGGTTGCAGCGGCGGCGGCAGAGAAGCCGGACTCGGCCGACTTTGAAATCTGGCTGACATACTCGCGTCTCGTCAGGAACTTTTCGAAAGCGTTTCCCGTAAACGTCATCAAGTACAAGTCCGTGCATTTCTGGCCGGCGTTGCGTTTTTATATCTGGCTTCGCCTGATTTGCGCAATTCTGGGAAAGAACATTAAGGGAAAGAATCTGATTACTTCCTCCCCAAGCTTGAACTGGCGGAAGACGTATGAAGATTTGCATGGGGCAGTATGCGTCGATGATTTTATGGGTGCTAGCGCGCCGCAGGACTTCTTGATTTTTAGCAATCAGAATAGCGTCGATCTGTGTCGCGTGGGCGACCGCTCTTATAATCGATTGAGCGATCCGTTGTTCGAGGTCTTGGAAAATTACGGCAGTGTGCGAAAAGTCGAGTTGCTGAAGGGGCAAGGGCCGTTGGCCAAGCATCGGTACCACGAACCGACTTATATCTTGCCTTCCATCATCCGGACGTCGCGGCATCATCTGCTGATGTCAGGATTGCAAGAGGCAACCGTTTCCATGGTTGCGGCGTTTCCTGCTGCTGAACTGTCCGAGAACATTATCAACATGTTCGTGGACGAGTTCTTCAATCTTAAGGAAACGTACAAGAAGATATTGCTCGAATACAAGCCAAAAGCGGTCTTTTTTAGCCCTGTCGACTATTCGTATCCGTTGATATTGGCTTGCCGCGAATGCGGCGTCGTCGCGGTCGACATTCAACATGGCAACCATGTCGGGTTCAACCTTCCCTATAACCATTGGGACGAGGCGCCGGAACGAGGCTACGATTTGTTCCCGGATGCATTCCTGGCATGGGGATCTCGCGAACAGAAGGCGATGTCGCGGTCATTCCCAAGCACGAAAATCGTTACCGCTGGCTATCCGTGGTTGGACTTTTTCACCAAGTTGATGGAGGGTGAAAACAAGTTGGCGGCGCAAGTGCTGTCGATGACCAAGAATTATAGATTCGTAGTCGCGGTCACGATGCGGGATCAGGTCCAGTTCCCCGGTTTGTTGGCGGATATAATCGCCGACCCGCGCGCAACACAGCATGGCATCCTTTTCGTCATCAAACCGCACCCGAAAAATGATCGTCTTGAGGGGATTCCCGCCTCGACAAATGTCGTATTGCCCAAGGGGATCAAGGAGATGAGCATTGCCGACCTTGCCTCGCACGTCGACCTTCATGTCACGGTCAATTCCTCCAGCATCTTCGAGTTTGAATATTATGGCGTCCCAAGCTTCGTGTTCGGCAAAGAGCCGCTAACCGACTACGAAGACCTGCTTGAAGAGGGCCGTTTGACGTACTTCTCCAGCCCGGGTGACTTTTATCGGGAATTCAACGGACTTGCCGACCGGCAGACTTTTGAGCCGCTCATCGATAATCGGAGCGATCAACTTCACGAGTTCATTATGTCGATCATGGATCGTGGTGAAGTCGAAAATTTGGCAAGTATTCGTTGATTAAAATTTATTTGTATTATTTGTTTATTGGGGTTTTGAATGAGTAAAGTGCTTGTTACTGGTGCCGATGGTTTCATAGGGTCGCATCTCACGGAGCTTCTCGTACGGGAAGGGTACGAGGTGAAGGCACTGTCTCAATACAACTCTTTCAATAACTGGGGCTGGCTGGAAGATGTGGATTGCCTGGATCAGCTCGAAGTGCTGACCGGTGACGTGCGCGATCCATATTATTGCAATCACATCACAAAAGACGTTGATGTGGTTTTCCACTTGGCAGCGCTTATCGCAATTCCGTATTCGTATGTGGCGCCGGACAGTTATGTGGATACGAATATAAAGGGGACGCTGAACATCTGCCAAGCTGCTAAGCAGAATGGCGTAAAACGCGTAATACACACGTCTACAAGCGAGGTGTATGGAACGGCACGGTATGTTCCCATTGATGAAGAGCATCCGCTGCAACCCCAATCGCCCTACAGTGCCTCTAAGATTGGCGCGGATGCGATGGCGATGAGCTTCTATAACGCTTTTGACTTGCCGGTCACGGTGGCTCGGCCCTTCAATACGTATGGTCCGCGGCAATCGGCTAGGGCCGTCATCCCTACGATCATTGGTCAGATCGCGAGCGGCATGAAAGAAATCAAGCTGGGCGATGTGTCGCCCACTCGTGATTTCAATTACGTGGAAGACACCTGCGCAGGGTTTCTGGAACTGGCGCGTTGCGATGCCGCGATTGGCCGTACCGTGAACATCGCTTCCAACTATGAGATTTCGGTCAGCGACACGCTAAAGATGATTCGCGAGCTCATGAACAGCGACGTGGTCTTTTTGGAGGACGAGCAACGGTTGCGTCCTGGAAAATCCGAAGTGTTCCGGCTTTGGGGAGACAACTCCCTGATTCGTGAATTGACGGGATTTGCTCCCCGTCACGATATCAGGTCTGGTCTGCAAAAGACTATCGATTGGTTTACCGTTCCGACCAATCTCGCGAAGTACAAGACTGGCCTATACAACGTCTGAGAGAAGCCATGTTCCAGCAATTCATAAGTTTCGTTCGCGACTATTATAAGACTGACGAGTTGATTCCTCTTCATGCCCCCGTGTTCGCCGGCAATGAGCGTCGCTACGTCATGGAGACGATTGATTCGACTTTCGTTTCCAGTGTTGGCGCGTTTGTAGAGCGATTCGAAACCGACATGGCTCGCTACACCAATAGTCCCAAGGCAGTGGCGACTATGAACGGCACTGCGGCGCTGCATATCGCATTGCGTCTGGCCGGTGTAGGACAGAATGATCTGGTTCTAACGCAGCCCTTGACGTTCGTCGCCACATGCAACGCAATTGCGTATTGCGGCGCCGAACCGGTCTTCCTCGATGTCGACCGGCATACCATGGGGCTTTCTCCTTCGGCCATACGGACCTGGTTGGAATCAGAGGCGCAGTTGGACGCTGAGAATGTTTGCCGCCATAAGGCAACGGGACGTGCCATTCGCGCGTGTCTTCCCATGCACACCTTTGGTCACCCGGCGAATATCAACGGTCTCGTCGCTGTCTGCGAGGAATGGAACATCGTCCTGGTTGAGGATGCCGCCGAGTCGCTCGGAAGCTTGTACGAGGGACGGCACACCGGCACGTTCGGAAAGTTAGGAACTCTCAGCTTCAACGGCAATAAGATCCTCACCACTGGCGGTGGTGGAATGATTTTGGCCGGGGATGAACTTGGCACCCGCGCAAAACACATTACGACGACGGCGAAGAAGCCTCACGCGTTCGAGTATGTCCATGACGAACTGGGCTTCAATTATCGATTGCCGAATCTTAACGCTGCCTTGGGCTGCGCTCAGCTGGAGCAATTGGAGGCATTTGTCAAAGAGAAGAGAGCGCTCGCATTGCTTTATTCGGAGCAAGTCGGAAATGCGGGTTTTCAGTTTTTCCAGGAACCGGAGGGTTGCCGGAGCAACTATTGGCTTAACGCGGTTGTCTGCGAGGATCGCGCCATGCGAGACGCCATGCTGAACGAGACCAATGGGGCGGGCGTCATGACGCGGCCGATTTGGCAGTTGATGAACCGCTTGCCCATGTTCTCGGGCGCGCTGACTGGCGATCTCCGGAACGCTGAATGGTTGGAGGCCCGGGTGGTCAATGTGCCCAGCAGCATTGTGGCGCCAGCCAAGGATATGGCCTGAAATGAGCGAAAAACTCAGGATTCTGACTGAAGCTTCAGGCAGCTTGACTTCGGGATACCTTATTAAGGCGATTCAAGAAGCAGGCCATGCCGCGGTCGCTTCGGATATCGACAGTCAGTGCTTTGGACGCTACCTCGCGGACGACTTCATCAGCATGCCAAGTGCGAACGATCCGAAGCTTTGGGAAAAGATCGAGTCGCTTATGAAAGCTCACAGTGTCGATGTCGTGATTCCATCGCTTGATGAGACGTTGCTGGGGTGGGCCGAGCGCCGCGAGCGCTTTGCCGAGCTTGGCATTCACGTGGTTACCTCTGATTTCGATTCGGTGGCGATCTGCCAGGACAAATGGGAAACGTACAAGTTCTTTCAACGGATCGGAATTGACACCCCCAAATCGAGCCTGTCGCACGACTTCCCGTTGGTCAAGCCGCGCTTGGGCCGTGGGGCGGTTGGGGTTGTCGTTACGGACAAGCCGGTTGCGATGGAAGGCATGATCTCCCAAGAACTCCTGCAAGGGACTGAATTCACCGTTGATATCTTTTGCGATCAGTCCGCGAAGCCGGTCTATATCGTGCCCCGGCGGCGCGAGGGTGTGAAGGACGGAAAGTCGACCGGCGGGGTGGTGGAGGCCAATGACCTGATCGTGGCGGCAGTCGAGCGGATCTGCGCCGCCACGCCATTTCGGGGGCCGGTGAATTTCCAATGCTTCGTGGCGGCTGACGGCGGTGTCAAACTTCTGGAGATTAACCCCAGAATCGCCGGTGGTATGGCGTTGGGTTTTGCCGCTACGGAAAACTGGGTCGGGCTGATTGTAAGCAACATTATTTCTGGGAAGCCCGTTCAACCGGTTGCAGTTCGCTATGGGATGAAGATGCGGAGATATTATGCTGAAGTCTTTATTTCCTGATATCGACTGGCCTCGGGTGCGCGTTGTCGGTTTTGACATGGACGGCACCCTGTACGACGAGGCGGAGTTCATCTGGCAGTGTTATCTGCCTATATCGGAGTACCTGGCCCAGACGATTCCCGGTGGGTCGGCGCGCGGCATTCGGGTCCGCATGTACCGGCGCTGGCTGGAGAAAGGAAGCTCCTATAACCGGATATTTTCGGAAGTCTTGGCGGATGCCGGCTTTCCTGAGGAGAAACAGGATGAGCTGTCGCTGAATTGCGTCGAGATTTTCCGGCGATTCAAACCCGGCTTGAATCTACCTAGTCGGGTACGCGCGCTTCTGGATGAATTCAGGCAGCAATATCCCATTTTCCTGGTCAGCGATGGCTCTGCCGAGCTGCAATCAGCGAAGTTTCGTAGCCTTGGATTAAGCGAATGGTTTGCCGATGGCAATGTCGCTATATCGGGCGTATTCGGACGTGGCTTTCAAAAGCCGGCTGTCGCGATTCTAGAGAAAGTGGAAGTCGTCAAATCCATGGATGACAATTCCGCGGTGGTCTATTTCGGAGATCGCGATGTTGATCGGATGTTCTGCGAAGCAGCGGGCTTCCAGCACGTTCGAGTCAGTTGCATGGTCCCTGTGGGTATTTGAGTGATCTATGAAAAAAATTAAAGTTCTGGGCGTTACTGGTATCCGATCCGAGTACGACATCATGTCGTCGGTATTCCGTGCCATTAATGGCCATCCCAAGCTTTCGCTTGAACTGGCCGTGACGGGCGCGCATCTTTCCGACAGCTATGGCTATACCGTCGACGAGATTAAGAACGATGGATTCGTGATCGCGGACCAGATTGAAAGTCTGCTCAACGGCGACGCGACGTCGTCGCGCGTGAAGGGCATGGCAATCCAGCTTCAAGGCCTGGTGCAAACTGTCGCGCGGGTGCAGCCTGACTTTCTGTTGGTGCTCGGTGATCGCGAGGAATCCATGACAACGGCGCTGGTCGGCGCCTACATGAATATTCCCGTCGCTCACGTTGCGGGTGGAGACCGTGTGGTGGGCAACGTCGACGATCAGATCCGCCATGCGGTCACGAAGTTGGCGCATTTGCATTTTGTTACTAACGCGGAGAGCGCGGAACGGATCCAGAGACTGGGCGAGCAGGAATTCCGGATCCATGATGTAGGCAATCCCGGACTTGACCGGCTGCTGGAAGTTCCCGAATTGACTGCACCGGAGTTGTCGCAGAAGTTGGGCTTCGAGTTAGCTGACGGCGAACCGTTGATCGTCGTCATTCAGCACGTGATCTCCACCGAGGTCGATGATGCCTATCATCAGATGAAGCAGACGCTCGAGGCTATCAAGCGTATGGGGATTAAGACGGTGCTCAGCTATCCCAACTCGGACGCGGGCGGGCAGCAAATGATCCGGGCAATCCGCGAATATGAGGACCTGCCGTTCTTGTATAGCGCGAAGAATATCCCAAGGTTGGAGTTTGTGAACTTGATGCGTCGCGCCGGCTGCATGCTTGGCAATTCCAGCGCGGGAATTCTGGAAGCCCCATTGCTCAAGTTACCGGTCGTGAATGTTGGTAATCGCCAGAAGGGGCGCCTGCACGCTGAAAACGTGCAGTTCATACCCCATGAGCCGGACGCTATCGTCGGCGCGGTGAAGAAGGCGTTGTTTGACGTTGATTATCGTGAATCAGTGAAGGCGTGCGTCAATCCTTACGGTGATGGAAAGAGCTCGGCGAGGATCGCGCAGATCTTGGCGGACACAGTTGTGGACGAGGCATTCCTGATAAAAGACATTACTTACTGAGGCGAATTCATTGTGAAAAAAGTATTGGCAATAGCGCCTCATCCGGATGATGAAACGTTGGGTTGCGGCGGCACGTTGTTGCGACACCATCAAAATGGCGATGAAGTGCATTGGCTGATTCTGACCGCCGTAAGTGAGGCTGCGGGGTTTTCGGCTGCTCGCGTACAGTCGCGGGCAGCCGAAATCGACGCTGTGGCATCGGCATACGGTTTTGCCGGCGTTCATAAGGCGGAATTTCCGACTGCAATGCTGGATACCTTGCCGAAGGGAGATCTGATCGGTGCAGTCGGGCAGGTCGTCAAGAGCGTGGGCGCAGAGGTGCTTTACGTGCCGCATCGCTACGACGTTCACAGCGACCACGCCGCAGTTTTTGATGCGGCCGCGGCTTGTAGCAAAAGTTTCAGGTATCCAACTGTGAAGTCGGTGTACGCCTACGAGACGTTGTCGGAGACAGAGTTCGGCTTGCGCCCTGATGGCGGTTTTCACCCCAATCTGTTCGTCGATATTGATGGCTTTCTCGACAGAAAGCTGGAAATCATGAAGATGTTCGCTGGCGAAATGGGTCCATTCCCATTTCCTCGAAGCGAAGAGTGTATTCGCGCTCTCGCAACCTTGCGGGGAAGCGTGGCCGGTGTTTTGGCCGCCGAGGCATTTATGATTTTGAAGGAAATTCGCTGATGGCTACCCCCGTGTATGTAATCGCCGAGGCTGGCGTCAACCACAACGGTCAACGTGACATGGCGTTTGAACTTGTCGACAAGGCGGCCGATTCCGGCGCGGACGCGGTCAAGTTTCAGACATTCAATGCTCAAAAACTGGCCGCCCGTACGGCACCGAAGGCGGCTTATCAAAAGCGGACCACGGATTCGGACGAGAGTCAGTTGGCGATGCTGAAGAAGCTGGAATTGCCTCTTGAATGGCACGCCGATTTGCAGAGCCATGCCGCGAAGCGCGGCATACAGTTTTTGTCTACGGCGTTTGACTTGGACAGCTTGGCGTTCCTCGAGACACTGGATTTGCCGTTTTATAAGATCCCCAGCGGCGAGATCACCAACGGACCGCTGCTCTGGGAGTTCGCCCGCACCGGCAGGCGGCTTGTCGTTTCAACGGGAATGGCCACCTTGGGCGAGGTCGAAGAAGCGCTCGCCGTGTTGGCGCACGGCATCTGCAATTCTGATCTTCCCAAGTCGTCTGCCGATATCTGGCAATTCTGGGGGAGCCGGGATGCGCTTGAGGCAGTCAGGAACCGCGTCAGTCTGCTGCATTGCACGTCTCAGTACCCGACCGCATTCACTGAGGTGAATTTGGCGGCTATGGACACGCTCGCGCAAGCATTCGGCTTGCCCGTGGGCTACTCGGACCACACCGAGGGCACGCTGATACCCATCGCAGCGGTGGCGCGTGGTGCATGCATTATTGAAAAGCACTTCACGCTGTCCAGAGACCTCCCGGGGCCCGATCACAAGGCATCGCTGATTCCCGGGGAGTTGGCCGAAATGGTGAAGGCGATCCGTGGTCTGGAAGTGGCGATCGGCGACAGCCGGAAAGTGCCTCAGCTTAGCGAATGGGACAGCCGCAAGGCCGCGCGCCAAAGCTTGGTCGCATTGCAGGACATCCGGGCCGGGGACGTCTTCACGCAGTCAAATATTACGACTGCGCGGGCAGGAGGCGGCATCAGCGCAATGCGTTATTGGGATTATCTGGGCGCCACGGCTTCGCGCGAAACGCCGGCGGGCGAGGCCCTTTGATGCCGCTTCCCATGGTGATGCTCGGTGCCGGAGGGCACGCCAAGGTCCTGTTGGACCTTGTGCAGTCGTTGGGCCACCAGGTCGTGGCCGTATGCGACCCGGCGTTGGCATCTGGGGGTGTTACCCAATGGCGTGGTGTAAACGTCATCGGTGATGACCAAGCGGTATTTGGCCTTAAGCCGGATGAATGCCGCTTGATCAATGGCCTCGGAAGCGTGCCAGGCCAACATCTCCGTTTTTTGCTTCACGACAAGTTCACGCAGCAGGGTTATCGATTTGCGACGCTTGTCCATTCTTCTGCAGTCATCGGTGGCGGCGTGGCGCTGGGCGAGGGCGCGCAAATTATGGCTGGAGCTGTCGTCCAGGCGGATGCTTCTATCGGAGCCGGGTCGATCATCAATACCGGCGCGCTGGTGGATCACGATTGCCGCGTTGGCGACCATTGCCACATTGCGCCAGGCGCCGTTATTTGCGGCGGCGTTTCACTTGGACAAAGAGTCCATGTCGGAACCGGGGCCAAGATAGTGCAGGGCATATCCGTAGGGGAGCGTTCAGTGGTGGGTGCCGGCGCAGTGGTTCTGAAAGATATCCCGAGACGCCACAAGGTGCTGGGCGCAGCCCTCAGGGCGGCTGTTGAGATTGAAGAGGATTATTGATATGAAGAATTGGAAAAGTGCGCTGATCGCGCCTTCAGCTTCGCTCAAGCATGCGCTGGAAGTGATGGACAGAGAGGCCCTTCGCATCGCCTTGGTGGTAGATGAGTCGCAGCGCCTGCTTGGCACGCTGACGGACGGTGACGTGCGTCGGGCATTGCTGCGGAGCCAGTCGCTCGATACGCCTGTTGATCAGGTGATGTATTCCACCCCTAGCGTCGCGACGCCTGAATGGAGCACGACGCGCATGCTGGCGTGGATGGAGCGCAATCAACTGCTGCAACTGCCTGTCATTGACGATGACGGCGTGCTAGTGGGCATGGAGACCTTGCATGGGCTCCTGCGTCGCCCCGCACTGGATAATCCGGTGTTCTTGATGGCCGGCGGCTTTGGTACGCGCCTGCGGCCGCTGACGAACCACTGCCCGAAACCGATGCTCTTGGTCGGTGAGAAGCCGATTCTAGAAGTGATCCTGCAGGGATTCATCAATGCCGGCTTCTATCGTTTCTACATCTCGACGCACTATATGCCGGAGATGATCAGAGAGCATTTCGGAGACGGGCGTCGTTGGGGTGTCGAAATTACGTACATCCACGAGGATGAGCCATTGGGAACGGGTGGCGCCTTGGGGTTGCTCCCGCATGAGTGCATAGATCGGCCGTTGTTTCTGATGAACGGAGACTTGCTGACGACATTCAATTATCTGTCGCTGCTGGCATTCCACGAGGAGCATGGTGGCAGTGCGACGATGTGCGTGCGCGAGTTCGAGCATCAGGTCCCTTACGGTGTGATTCAAGCCGAAGGCAGCCGCGTCGTGGGCATGGTCGAAAAGCCTGTTCAGCGCTATAGCGTAAACGCCGGCATCTATCTCCTTTCCCCGGAACTGGTCCATAGCGTTGAACGCGGCACTAAGATCGATATGCCCAGCCTGCTTGCGCGCGAGATTGGGGCGGGGCGCAGCGTCAATCAGTTCCAGGTAGACGAATACTGGCTGGATATCGGGCGCATGGAAGATTTCCATCGTGCTCAGAAGGATTTTGAGTCGCTTGGAGTCCATTGAGCATGTTTTCCTCGAAGACATACCGGAATTCAGCCACAAGATCGGAAAGGTAATGGCAGAGGCGTTTCACTTAGTTATCGGCAGCGGCAGTATTGCGCGTCGCCATATCAGGAATCTGCAGGCCTTGTTCCCGGAGATTCCGGTCGCTTGCGTATCGGCGTCCGGCCGCCCTTTGGAACCCGAGGAGTGTGGTGCCGACAAGGTCTATCCCGATTTGGCCGCAGCGGTCGAGGCGGGGCCGGCGATGGCCATCGTGGCGTCACCTGCACCGTCGCATATGCTGCAAGCCAGCCGCCTGCTGGATGCGCGAGTGCCGATGCTTATCGAGAAGCCGCTTGCTCACTCTCTGGCAGACATCGTCCCCGTCTGGGAGCGGCTGGTGGCCTCTGGCGTGCCTGTCGAGGTGGGATACAACTTGCGGTATCTTCCGTCGGCAGTGGTAGTCAAGGAATGGTTGGATAGTGGACGTTTGGGACGCGTGTACTCCGTAATGGCGGAGGTCGGGCAGTATCTTCCAGATTGGCGGCCGCAATCCGACTACAGGAAGAATGTGTCCGCGCAACGTCGGTTGGGGGGAGGCGCGTTGCTTGAGCTGAGCCACGAATTCGACTACCTGACCTGGCTTTTTGGCCGATTCGATCGCGCATACTGCGTCAGCGCCAAAGCGAGTTCGCTCGAGATCGACGTGGAGGATCGCGTAGATGTGGTTCTCAGCCGCTCCGAGGGGTTGGTCGCTACCGTGCATCTTGACTTTTTGCAGCGGGTGACGACTCGAACGTGCAAGATCATCGCTGAAGAAGCGACGCTGCTTTGGAATCTGGCCACGAATTCGATTTCGTTGCTGGCGCCCGGAAAGGAACCTGAGGTGGTCTTCAACGATCCTGGTTACGACCGCAATATCATGTATCTGGATGAATTGGATAGGTTCCGAAAGGTCGCCCACAGGCAGGCCGAGCCGGCGGTGACCGTCGGCGAGGCTGCTTACATCGTGTCTCTTGTCGAGGCATTGAAGACCTCTTCGCAATCGCAGCAGGCTGTTTTGATCAAGGAGTTTGAGCTTTGACGACTTTTGCTTTCGTCTTTGCGCGTGGCGGTTCCAAGGGACTGCCGGGGAAGAACATCAAGCCGCTGGGAGGAATACCACTTCTTGGGCATTCCATACGAATTGCGCTTGCGACACCCGGTGTCGAGAAAGTGTTCGTATCGACTGATGACCAGGAAATCGCGGATGTCGCGGTGGAGTATGGCGCGGCAGTCATCATGCGGCCGCCTGAACTGGCCACGGACACCGCCTCCGAGTGGCTGGCCTGGCAGCATGCGGTCAACTACGTGCGCGCAGAATTTGGTGATTTCCAGACGTTTGTGAGCCTTCCCGCAACGAGTCCGCTAAGGGCAGTGGAGGACGTGGAGAAGTGCTTGGAGGCACTGACTGAGGGTGTTGACGTCGTCGTTACGGTGACTGAAGCGGCACGCAGTCCGTACTTCAATATGGTCGTCAGGGATGCCGAGGGTATCAGCTCGGTCGTCCTCGCCAACTCTGGCGTACGCCGTCGTCAGGATGCGCCCGCGGTGTACGACATGACCACGGTCGCATACGTTACGACGCCCGATTTCATCCTCAAGACCCAATCGTTGTTTGAGGGCAAGGTGCGGTCGGTCATCGTGCCGAAGGAACGCGCCGCCGACATCGACGACGCATATGATTTTCTCATTGCAGAGGCTCTGTACGAAAAATGCCGATAGTTAGTTTGGACAAAAAAACAATCATATTGGTGGGTGCGGGTGGGCAGTTGGGACGCGTATTGTCGCGGTCCCTGCTGGACGCGGGCGCGAATGTCCTTCTGGTCGATTCGAACCCTGATGCCCTTCAAAGGCTTGAAGTGGATCTTGGCGAGCAAGCTAAAGTTCAATCGATGTCTGCGGACATCACCGATCGCTCGTCCGTGCAAGCCGCATTTGAAGCAGCAATCAAGTGCTTCGGCGGGGTCGATGGGGCGGTCAATTGCGCATATCCCAGAAATCCCAACTACGGCAGGAAGTTCTTCGACGTCGAGTATGAGGACTTCGCGTTCAATGTCAGCGCGCACCTGGGCGGGTATTTCCTCTTCATGCAGCAATGCGCCAAGTATGCGATTGAGTCCGGCAGGGATTTCTCGCTGGTCAGCATGTCGTCTATTTATGGTGTGATGGCGCCTCGCTTCGAGGTGTACGAAGACACGCCGATGACGATGCCGGTCGAGTACGCAGCGATTAAATCTGCCCTTCAGCATCTGACTTCGTACGTCACGAATTTCACGCGTGGATCGCGCTTCCGCGCGAATTGTGTGAGCCCTGGCGGAATTTTTGCGGAGCAGAATGAATTGTTCCTGCAGCGCTATAAGGAATTCTGCCGCATCAAGGGAATGCTCGATTCCAAGGATGTGGTCGGCGCAGTGCTATTCCTATTATCTGACGCTGCGGAATTCGTTTGTGGGCAGAATATTGTCGTGGACGACGGGTTTTCATGCTGAGATCGTTCAGGAAAATACGATTCTGGCTTCAGGCGGAACGTATTGGGCCGGATATGCCGCTGACGCATCTTCTGCTGTTTTCGAAGCGGGCAGGCCACTGGCTTGCCCGCAAGAAATTGAAGGTGTGCGAGGCTGGAGCGGAAATCCGGCCGCATGCTTATCTGGTGGAAACCAAGCATATTTCGCTGGGTAAGAATGTCGTCGTCCGACCAGGATGCAAGCTGTTCGCCGTGGCTGACTCCCAGGGCCGGGGACAAATAATACTGGACGAGAACGTGTTGGTTGGATCGGATGTTCATATCTACGTGTCCAACCATACGTTCGGCGATCCCGACCAGGACATCATCTACCAAGGCCATGACACGCCAAGTTCCGTGCACATCAAACGCGGAGCTTGGATCGGGGCGGGCGCGATCATTCTTCCGGGAGTTACCGTCGGAAGAAACGCAGTAGTAGGGGCCGGCAGCGTCGTGACGCGTGATGTCGCGGACAATTCCGTGGTGGTCGGTTCGCCAGCCCGGGAAGTCAGGCGGTGCACCAGTGGCCGAGACCCGTCCGCCTCGAATCCGCCTGGCGCGATTTCGGCATAGCCGGACTAGTTGCATGATAGGCATATTCTCTAAAGGGATACTGAAAATCCCGGGACTTGAGGCATTTCTCGATGAGCCTGTAATGAGGCTTGGATTGTCTGGTGGCGGGGCTTCATTATCAGCCGTGGCTGGTTGGGGGCGCAGGCCGTCGACCGTGCGTGCTCGTGCCTATGCGGCACGTAGAAAGTACCCATTTATCTCGCTGGAAGATGGATTCCTGCGCTCGCTGAGACCCGGCGCTGAGAATCCTCCATTGTCGATGGTGATCGATCGTACTGGCATTTACTACGATGCGACGCGATCATCCGACCTGGAGAATCTGTTAGAGAGCGGCGGCGATCTCTTGCGCGGCCGCGAAGCAGACGTTGGCGAAGCGATTCGGTTGGTCCTGGCGCATCGCCTGGCGAAATACAACAATGCACCTCTTGCCACGCCATCGATGGTTAAAGGCGAGGGTGGCCGTCGAATCCTGGTAGTGGATCAAACGGCCGGAGACGCCAGCGTTGTTTATGGCGGGGCCTCAGCGCGCACCTTTACGGATATGCTGAAAGCCGCACGCCAGGAGAATCCTGGTGCGGTCATTTTCGTCAAAACGCATCCGGAGGTTTCCAACGGAGCCAAGCAAGGTTATCTAACCGATGTGCAGGACGATGAAAATACCGTCGTCCTCCGGGAAAGCGTAAATCCGACCAGCTTGATTGAGCACATGGACCATGTGTATGTCGTGACATCTCAGATGGGCTTTGAGGCGTTGTTGGGCGGCAAGAAGGTCAGCTGTTTTGGAATTCCGTGGTACAGCGGCTGGGGCGCGACGGATGATAGGCAACACTGCGCACGCCGCACCGCAAACCGGTCCATTCAAGAACTCTTCTCGGCCGCTTATTTTGACTACACCCGTTATCTGGATCCGGCGACCCTGAAAGCGGGCACAATCTTCAACGTTATCGATTGGTTGACACGCCAGAGGTCATACCTACGTGATGCGCCGGGACGCACCTTTGCTGTCGGCTATCGTAGATGGAAGGCGGCGAACGTGCGCCCCTTCCTTGAATTGGACGGATCGGAGGTGAAGTTCGTGCGCGATGCCGAGAGGCTCGCACTATTTTCTCCATCCAAGAACGACAGGATAGTGACCTGGGGTGTCGATGCGCCTGTGACAGTCCGCGAAGTCGCTGATCATGCCGGAAGCCAATTGCTACGGATGGAGGACGGGTTTGTTCGGTCCGTCGGTCTGGGGTCGGATTTCATTAGCCCGATGTCGCTGGTGCTTGATTCCCGGGGGCTCTACTTCGATCCGCGGCGAGACTCGGACCTTGAGGAATTGCTGAATTCCCGACAGTTTTCGGAAGGCGAGTTGGCGCGGGCCGCACTGGTGCGCGCCTACATCGTCGAACACGGCATCACCAAGTACAACATTGAGCAACGTGGCGGGCCGCATTGGAATTCTGGTGGCGCCGAAGTCGTGCTGGTGCCTGGTCAGGTCGAAGATGACGCGTCGATCCGGTGGGGCTGCGAAGACGTCAAGACAAACCTGGATCTTCTGCGGCAAGCGCGTTTGAGTTGTCCCGACGCTTATATCGTTTACAAGCCCCATCCGGACGTTGCAGCAAAGAATAGACGAGGATCCGTTGATTGGAGCGACGCCCTGCGCTATGCAGACTGCGTAGAAGCCAGTTTCTCGATCGTCAGTTGCATTGATGCGGCGGATGCCATACACACCATGACTTCCCTGTCGGGCTTTGACGCGTTGCTCCGGAAGAAGCGCGTTACGGTTTACGGAAGGCCATTTTACGCAGGATGGGGGCTGACCGAAGATCGTTTGCCTGCGCGTCGACGTCAGCGTTCATTGAGTCTTGATCAATTGGTTGCCGGCGCGTTGTTGCACTATCCACTCTATTGGGATTCGACGCTGAAGGGGGCGACCAGTTGCGAGGCGGTTTTGTCCAGACTGGTGGCGGTTCGGCACGAGAGCGAATCGGCCAGGGCAGGCATTGCTGGCAGGTTTTTCCCAATACTGGATCGATTTATTTTAAAGAGCAGCATGTGGCTCCGCGGGGAGTTCAAAATCGCTGACACTAAGGTTTTGTCTTGATAAAAAAAGTAAACACTGGAGTTTCCGTCATGGGGCTACCAAATTGGATCAGGTCCGCCTGCATGTGCGCGGCGGAGCGGATTGGCGGCGAATGACGCGGTCATTTCTCTTCTTACAGGGAGTGTGTTCGCCTTTCTTTAGAGTGCTGGGCGAGCGCTTGTCGGCGCAAGGTCACGACGTCGGTAAAGTCAACTTTAATGTCGGCGACTTTTTCGCATGGAGAAAATCGGGGGCATACAGTTATCGCCGGACGATGGGCGAACTGCCCGACTTCTACAAAGACACCTTCAATGAACGTGGCATAAGCGACATTGTTCTGTTCGGAGATTGCAGGCCAGTCCATGCGCCCGCCATCGCCATTGCCCGTGCGCAGGGAATTCGTATCCATGTGTTCGAGGAAGGATATTTCAGGCCTTACTGGATTACTCTGGAACGTGATGGAGTGAATGCCAATAGCCGCCTTTCCAAAGATCCTGAATGGTTCAGAAGCGCCGCAAAGAAAGTTCCGAAGTACGGTAACGGCACGCCATTCAATTCGAAGTTCTGGGTGCGTGCGGCGCACGACGTTGCATACAATTTCTGGGCTGGATTGAATTTCATATTGCATCCGGGTTACGAAAGCCATGTCCCGTATAGTCCCGCCTCTGAATATCTGCACTACATCGCTAGAGCGGCAAGGGTAAAGTGCCGGAGCGAGAAGGACGCGGCGACCGTCACTCGGGTGGTCTCGAATGCTGATTTGAATCCTTATTATCTGTTGCCATTGCAATTAGGTTCCGACGCACAGATCAGGCACCACTCTGCGTATGAGGATGTGACGGACGTTCTTTCCTCGGTGGTGAAGTCATTTGCGCATCACGCCCCCCGGAACTCCAGGCTGGTGGTCAAGAATCATCCGTTGGATCCGGGCTTTGTGGACTATCTGCGAATTCTTTCGAAAGTGGCTGAAGCGCACGCAGTTGGCGGCAGGGTCGACTATCTGGAATCTGGGCATCTGCCGACACTGCTATCCAAGACGCAGGGAGTGGTGACTGTGAATAGCACGGTCGGCGGTTCGGCGCTTGTTCACAACTGCCCAACCATTGCCTTGGGAAGCGCGATTTATGATTTAGCTGGGTTGACGTTTCAGAATGGCTTGGACCGCTTTTGGACGGAAGCCGAAAACCCGGATCGCCATTTATTCGAGTGTTTCCGAAACATCGTTATTCATACGACCCAACTGAACGGTGGGTTCTATTGCCGACGAGGCATCGAAATGGCGGTGGAGAATTCCTGTCCTCGGCTCACGAGCGAACATTCAACGTTCGATGGACTGTAAGAGCGCCTTGATTAACGGTGATTTCCATGTAATTTCCGCATGTCGGCACATTCTCGGGGTTGTCGGTTTAAATAGTTTCTTTGGCGTAAATGAAGCAGATCAAAGACATATATCGATATTTTCCATGCCCCGGAAGCGATGCGCTTGTGGTGTATTTCAGTGCGGCCTCGGATACGCGCCTTGACGGTATCCGATTGCTGAGAAAATTCAAAGTCAACAAATTGTTTGTGCGGGATCCAGGCCGCACTTGGTACAACGGCCAGATTCCGCAACTGTCCACGGACGCTGACCATCTGGCCGCTGTATTGGACGAGGTGGTCAGCAAGTTCGACCGGGACAAGGTCACGTTCATGGGCAGCTCGATGGGCGGCTACGGGGCGCTGCTCTTCGGGTCACTGCTCCAAGTCGGAAGAATTCGGGTTGCCGGGCCGCAGGTGGTGTTGGATCCAAAGGTGCCGCGTTCACCCAAAATCCCGGTGAAGTACGCCGATCTGACAGACGTGATCCGACAGTCGACGTCGGACATAAAGATCTGGTTTGGATGTGGCGAACTACTTGATGCCTATCAAGTGATGCGGTGCAGCCTTTTGCCGGGGTGCACGGTGTATGCCGTGCCGAAGGCGCTGCATAACGTTTTGGCGCACTTTAAGTCAGAAGGCGTGTTGTCCGGCTTCTTTGATTTCGCCATTCTTGATGTGCCATTCGAATATGACTATGGCGTCTTGACGGACCTGCAGCTCGCGAAGATTCAATCGGCGATGGATAGCCTTTACTTCGATGCGGATGTGGCCAAAAGCACAAAAATTCTGCGCCAAGTGAAGGGCGGTTTGGTTGATAGTGCCTTGAATTGTCAAATCGGCGAAAATTTACTGAAGCTATCTCAAGTCAAGTCAGCCATTGAACATTTGTTGAGGGCTGTAGAGGCGAACGCAGGGAATTACGAGGCGCTTGCTTTGCTTGGTTCGACGTATGTAGCTGAACGAGACTACGCTAACGCAGTAACGTTTTATGAGCGTGCCATTACAAGCTTTCCTGGGAAGAACGTCGATTATGTGACGCAGCTTGCCGGGGCGTATAGGTTGAACCGGGACTTTTCAAGGGCGTTGAGCACTCTGGCGCAGGCGCATGAAATCGCCGAGTATCCGAAGACGCACTACTACGCTGGATTAACATATCGCGACATGGAGAGGTTCCAGGACGCGATACGCAGTTTTCAGGCGGTGCTTGCGTTACGGCCGGACTTTTCGCCGGCAATGGCACAAATCAGGCATTGCCTGGCGCAATATGTCGTGAACGAGGCCAAGGAACGATTCGGCTTGAATGTGCGCGCCGAGATCGACATCTGCGACGCCTCACCAGAACGATTCCAATAGCGGCAACCGTTCCTAGAGGCTTTGTATGGTTCGTATTGTTTTGGCGATCTGCTCTTCCGTATGCATACAAGAAATAAAAAACCTCAACCTTGCCGACTTCTCCGGCACCGCCGGATACAGGATCGGCTGCACATTAATCCCGTGCTTAAACAACGCCGCTGACATCCGCGTCGCCTTCAACGAACTCCCCGTAATCGCCGGCACCACCGCCAACCCGGTG
>Ga0256793_1000123_pt1 | contig 31321 bp, 46 predicted proteins | sample MC6MC0944MT_FD_190208 | JGI IMG/M metagenome (GOLD analysis project Ga0256793, IMG submission 190208) | Metatranscriptome of enriched soil aggregate microbial communities from Iowa State University, Ames, United States - MC6-MC0944-MT... | ecosystem: Environmental > Terrestrial > Soil >... | reverse complement strand
TGCATCGCCGTTCTTGCCGGCTTGAAGATGCGCGCGGTCATCATTCAGTCCTCTGACAACACACAAGAAAATTGGTCGGGGCGACATGATTCGAACACGCGACCCTCTGCTCCCAAAGCAGATAAATTCGCGCTAAGGTATTGTCAACGCGACACAAGTTATTTGCACCGGCTGCGGAACGTCTTGAGACTCTTTCGAGAACCTGCAAACACTACCACCCATGAGAAACGAACCTAAGCGCCCCTGGAAAGTCAGCGAAGCAGCCGAGTGCTTCATCGTTGAAGACGCTCACGGGATATACCGTATCGCCTATCTCTATTTCGAGGATGAGAACCCAACGAGACGGAGCGATACGAAGCGACTGACGAAAGAGGTGGCACGAAGGATCGCGGATGAGATCGCTGGTCTCACACCACAACAATAAACGTCGCGACGGCGAGGCAGGCGATGAAGACTCTGGTTCCGGGACAGAGCGCGGCCATTACCTGCTGCCATAGAGATGGACGAGCGCCTTGAGAAAGACGGTCCCTACGGCGGTCAGGCCCGACCTCTCCGACAGGGCTCCGAGCACGAGGGTAATCCCCGCGCCAGTCATCAGCCAATCGCGCGCCAACCACTTGCGGGGTCCGCCGGCCCTGTCCGTAGTCTCGTTGAAAGCTCTCTCTTCCAGGCGCATGAGGCGCCATTCGACCCGGTAGGGCCAGGGCCAATTCGGCGGCGGCTCGCGCGAGTGCTTCTGCATTGCTCATGGTTCTTTCGTTCCGATGGTTGGAACGCGGCACACGGTTAGTAATCCAAGAGAGCGTTTCTCGGCTCTTGGTCTTGATAAAGAGCTGACCCCCATAGCGAGGGCCGGCCAGTGTCGGAGAATAGGGTTTCGCCTGTTGTGGCGGAGCGGATCGAACCCGGCTTAAAGACGTTCGTGACGTTCATGTTGCCGGATTTGCCCGGAACATCCATCGCAGCGCCGCTGTAGCCTTGGTCCATCAGGGCTTGGATTGTTGCGGCTTGATCGGGAGCGGCCGCGCGCGCAGAAAGGTAATCGTCATACGTCGCAATTGGGCCTGACACATCCACCGGCATGATGCGCGGGTTGGGGCCGTTGTTCGCCCAGGGCAACGTGGTGTCGGGTTCTTTTGAGAGATAGACGCCCGGCCCGAGCGATCCTTTGGCGCTTGGCTGGAACGTTGAAATGTCTTCCGGAACCCCGGTGCCGTGATACATGCGCTGCGGAGCCGCTTCCGCCGCCTCGCGCACGATGCCAGATGCCAAGCCGCCTTTCGGGATCGCGGCGGCCGGGTTCAGCGCATTGCCCCCGTACATGGAAAACAGAAGCGTTCGCATGTCATCGGCGTTTGAGCCGTAGTCTGGGCCTTGGGCGAAGTTCCCTGAGCCGAAGAGCCGAGTAAGAGCGTTGAGCGGCTCTTCGATCATGCCGGGCGCGGCAAATTCCAGATGCTCCCCTTCCCCGTTGTCGTTGGGGTAGGTTGCGAAGGGGAGCATCGACATTCTGTAGGATGGCTGGCGGTCGGCCATGTCTCAGAGCCTCACGGATAGTTCGCTGCGGTCAGGCTTGGCTTAGGGCAGATCGCCAGATACGCCTTGTTGTGGGCGATCACCTGCCGCTGCGTCGGGACGGTGTCGTTCTTCGACCAGGTGATCGGAGAGAACGCTTTGCAGCTCGCGTCCGTCGGCACCGTTGAGCAGCCGCTAATCGCGACGGAACTGATCGTTAAGCTGATCAGCAGGAATGTCCTGCACAGAGCGGCGCGCGGCTTGAGCTTTTTCAACATTGGCTGATGTCCGTTGTTCGATTTTTTCCAGAACGCGAGACTCACCGATTTTCTTGTAATGGTGCGCAAACCCTGCCCATGCGGCGATGAGAGCTGCGAGGATCCCGCCCGCGACAGCAAGACGGCCCGGTATGGTGCCAAAAAATGCGATGAGCCCAATCATGCTGTTTTCCTCGGAAGGTAATGGCAGAGCGCCCAATAGAGCCCACCACCGACAAACAGAGCGGCAAGAACATATGGCCAGCCTGCGAGTGATAGTGCGGAAGCCGCGAGGTCATGCCCGCCCCGTCCGACGCCTCGGATACGGTTTCCGGTCGAGACGAATTGCTCTGCGGTTGTCAGAGGGTCGGCCGGCATCAGTTGCGCCACACCCATGCCAGCGGCGGCAACCGTTGCGGCAATGGATTTCCGGGAAGGAGGTTCGGTTGCTTTCTCGACCGTCTGCGGCATGGCGGGAAGTGGTTCCGGGGCCACCGGCTTGAGGAAGATCGTCGCCTCCGAGGCGCGCCGCTGCGTCAGCCCTTTCACCGGCTTGTGGTTGACGTTGTTCCAATACTGGAACTGATCGGCAGCGCCTTTGTAATCGCCCTTGTTGAGTTTTTTCAGCAGCGTCGATTTTTCCAGAGCATCCGTCCCGCAATTGTAGGCAAACGAGACGAGTGCATCATATTGGTTCTGATTGAGATCGACCGTCACCATGCGATTGACGGCTGCTTCGAAGGTTGTCAGCTCTTTCAGGAAGGCGTCATCGGCCTGTGCGCGGGTCCACACGAGGCCTTCATAGACACCGGACGTGCAGCCGAATCCGATGGTCCATTTGTCCTTCTTGCCATTGTAGGTGCGCTGGTAAGCCTTGCACGATCCATCCGGCAGGGCATCATGATAGCCTTCGTACCCGGCGATCCGGTCAAGGCCGTCTTTCGAGAGTTTCATGCCGATTTTCCCGCTTTCACACCTTGCAGGTACTCGGCAACTGATGCCTGCGTGGTTTTGATCTTTGATTCATGGTCATCAAGCGCGTGGGCCTGCTCAACCAGCATTTGGGAATGTGCTTCGAGTTGGTTTTGAATCTGCGTCAGGTCTACGGTTTCGCCCCCTGCAGGCCGTGTCGCGACACGCTTTGGTTCTCGGGCTCGCACGTCGCGGGAAATCTGCGCCGCTTGTGCTGCGGTGATCTCTTTCGCACCTTCCGGCATTAGCCGTTTGATGCCGTTCACGGCGCGCGGAAACCCATCGCTTCCTGCAACCTCATACCAGCTCATCTCTTCAGGTTGTCGCATTGAAAATCTCCCACATGCGCGCTTCATCGATGCGCTGCGCTGTCTCTTCATCAATCCAGATTTCGCCGCCGTTGGTGCTTCGCCGCCAAGCGTTGCGATACGTCCGGTCTGTCGGGATCTCGGAGACGTCGACAATCTCAATGGCCGTTCCCAGATGCCCGCAGTCTCTTGCAGCGATGATCTCGATGGCTTCCCGTCTTGAGCAGCCGCCCGTCACCATCATCCTTGCGTATCGATACGCAGCACCCGGATCGACGCCTCTGGCGAGCATGCTGTTGAACTGGATGATCCAGTAAAACCATGATCTCCCATGCCAGGGATGGAAGGGATCAGAGGCGCCCCGCATCAAATACGAGATGCCGGATTCGGCTGGGCAGGTGATCGCGACCGCTCCACCGGGACGGGTGTCGAGAATACGTTCTCGGGTCATTTATTGGTCGCCCGCCAGCATCCATGACCACGACGGCGGGTCGGAAAGGTTGTTGGCATAGGTCCATGCCCCAACGGACCACTGGCCCGCGCTGTGGGTGGCGGTTCCCGCTGCCATGCCCGCGTTGGAATTGATCGAAATGTTGATCATCGAGGCATAGTTCACACCCGAAAAGTCCGTGGCGATGTTGATGCTCAGCAAGCCCGTACCCCCATCGGTGATGCTGGTCATGTTGTAGGAGGCTGAGAGAGAGGGCGAGGTGCCGCCATCGGCGTAACCCCAGACTTTCACGGCCGAGGGATGGAATTGCTGCGTTCCCGGCGTGACGGCGACGGTGTTGTCAGACGCCGCCTCTTGCAGCGTCTGGGTCGCCATCTTGACCATACCGGCATTGGATGACGTCGCTCCCGCCACCCACGCGGAATCCTGATACGTGTAATACTGGTTTTCATCCTGAACGTAGGCGATCCATCCGCAATCGGTCGGAGGTGTCCAGTTCACCCACCCGGCACCGGTATATTGAACGATATCTCCCGACGTGAAGGTCGAGAAATCCCCTCCCACACCGGTCAGAAGATAGAAGGCCCCGGCCTGCGGTGTTCCGGGAGACGTTGAAGCGCGATCGACAACCGGGATAATGGAAACTTTCGGAAACGGCAGGGTATGTGATGAAACCCGCCAGTTGCCGCCATCGGCCGTGATCTCGCAATCTTCGCCATTGAGAGCCAAAGCAAACGACGATCCGCCGTAGGTTTTGGTGCCCTCATAAATGTTCTGGCTGGAGCCGGATTTGACCTGAACGATCGCTTGATTAGCCGATCCGGCGTGCTGGACTTTGATCTTCCAGCCATTCGGAATGTCATCATCCGTTGCCGAAGGGAGCGTAAGGGTAACGTCACCCGATGAGCAATTGACGAGGAAGGTTGAGTTCTGATCATCGGCATCAACCGTGTAATCGAGAGACTTGGTGACGACCGGGAATGTGGCTGTAACGGAGACATCGACCGAGGATGCAGAAACGACGGCGCCGGGGATGTTGTCATGGGTGACGATCGTGACGTCGTTTTCGTCTTTAATCACCAGCTTGTAAGGGGCCGTTCCGACATAGATCAGGGTGCGGGTTGAGCCGTCCGAGGTCGGATATCCGAGGGAATCGGTGACAACGCTTGTCCCCAGGGAGGCGGGATTATCGCCTTGATCAAGGTCCGCAGTGGCGTAGACTGTGCGCGGGGTAGTCGTTCCGGCGTCGTAGAAATAGATGGTCGCGCCGATGAGCGGTGCGCCGGTTGCATCGTCGGTCAGCCGTTCGCCAGGGGCGAAGACGTATTTGGAATCAGCCATGCGGGGGAAGTCCTAGATGAAGCAGGAGATTTTCTGGCAGGTGTTCATCGGCGCGATGTTCGCCAATCTCGCGTTCTATTTCTTCGCGAAGTACTTCTTACAGTGAACTGATCCGCGCTCGGATTGCGGACTCGTCCTCACCCGTTTCCTTCGACACGGAGCGCGCCAAGCTCGCTGCTGCTGCGGAAACCGCTGCGCGTGTTGTTTGTCCCCGAAGGAAGCCTTCTATCGTTCTCGAATAGGCCGTGACGTTCCGCACAACAGCCGGCCGCGATAGCAACATGCCGATGGTGCGGCCGCCGAGTGCCGTTGCCAGGGTCGCGCCCATATCGCCTGATGCCGCGCCTCCGAGCGCTGCTAGAAGCGCTGTGACACCGCCTGTCCCTGATGGATTGCCGAGCCGGTTGAACCGCTGCAACCGGCTGGAAACCGCCGCCAGTGCATCGAGTGCCGGCAGAAGGTGATTGTCGCCCGTCGATCCGAATAACAGTTGACGGCCTTCGGCTGAGAGTTGGCTATAGTTTTTCAGGAAGATATCGGCGGAAAACTCGTTGCTTTGGTTCCTGCCGAGCCTCTGAATGGCATTGCCGGCGACCTGCCGCCAGCCGTCGGCGCCAATGACTCGACGGGCTTGGGTAAGCCGCGCTGCGTCCGCCGAACTCTTGGTGCTCGCCAGCGAGACGATCTTGTCGATAATGCCTTCGCCGGCCTTATCCCCTTCCGCTCCGACGATCCGAGCCACGGTGTCGCGCCGCTCTGCAATCTGCGCATTGATGGCATTGGCGCGCCGCCATGCCTGTTGCGCTGCCTGACCGCCGCGCGTCGCAAGCGCCGTTTCCATATCATCCGACAGAGCACGATAGATCGCCTGCAAGCCGGCGCGCGCCGTGCGGTTTGCCGGATCGATGCTGTTGTCCATCATCGCGCCGATCTGCGACCGGAGGCGCGTGATGCCCTCGAACGTCAGGCCGTTTGGCGTTCCAAGCGCTTGCTGGACTTCCGCCAACGCGCGCGCGTGCATCGGGTTTGCTGCAACCGTTTGCTGGCGGGCCAGTTCGTTTGCTGCCTGCTGGGTTGCCGAAAGCGGAACTTGCAGCCCTTGCGTGGCCTGGTTGACCGCTGCATAGGCGCGATCTTGAATTGCCCGCGATCGAGGCCCCGCGAAATCGGTCATAGCCGTGCGCGCCGCTTCGCCGGCTTCCCGCGCGGTGGCGCCGCCTGTCACGGTGTTGGCGATGCCTTCCGAGACGTCTCCTGCCTGGTTGCGCGCGCGCGCGACGCTGGCATTGATATCGTCGCCCACGAACGGGATTGCGCCGAGCTTCGACGCCATAGACTCCGTGGGGCGGAAGCCGTCCATGAACCGCGGAAGCTCTATGCCCAGAGCGTTCGCCTGCCGCGAGAACGAATTGACCGGTGTGCCCGCCGCACGGTTAGCAAGACCCTGCGTCGCGCCACCCAAGACTGTTCCGAAAGCGGTGGCGGTGGGTGTTATCTCTTTGGCGTGTTGAAGCCGATTATCAAAGCCGCCCTCCCCTTCGAGAAAGGCCGTCGGCGCGGCCATCAATGCCGCGTTAAATCCGCCATTTGCCGCTTCCGAGAGCACGCCGGTGTTCGTCGTGCCGAAGGGTCGGAAGTAGGGCAGCGCGCGCGCCGCGACCGTGCCGCCTGCGAGGGCTTCAAGAGTGTTGCGGATAGGGTGTTCGGCGTCTGACTTCTTGATGGCCGCGCGCCGGCGCTCCAATGACGCATCATAGGGTTCGCCAATCCGGCCGCCACTGACATAATCGAGCGCCGCATCACCGGCGGCACCGATCTCATCCAGAGCGCCGCCAAGGATCGGCACGCCACGCAACGCGCGTTCGGCGGCGCCCGGCTCTTGCAAGGCCGTGATGCGGGGGTCCTGTTCTGGTTCCTTCGGCGCGGCGGTCTTCGGGTCTTGGAATTGCTGCCCAACGAAGTCCATCACTTCCTTCTCAGGAACGTGATCCGGCGCTTCGATCTGGTAGGTGCCGCCGTCGGGGCCGGTGAACTGATATTTTGCCATCAATCCACCCGCTTGAAGGTCGATTTCCAGTCATCCGCGCCGCCGCTCTTTCCATCAAGAGCGCTGTCGAAGTCGCTGATGCTGTAATTGAGTTTGCCCTTGAAGCCTTTCAGCGTGCCGTTCTGCTCGAAGTATTGCGCGGCCTCTTTTTTGGCCTGCAATGCCTGCTCCATCGCGCCCAATAGACGGTTCAACCGCTTGGCATTGGTTGCTTCGTCAAGGGTAGGGTTGTAAGCACGCTTGATGAGCGCGAAGCCTTCGTTTTGCGTGAACTGCGCGCCGAGAATGAGCCTCAGGTTGCGCTGAACAACTTCCTCGACCTGTTCGCGGGCGTTCACCGCAGATGGGTTTGTGAACGTCGCGATCGCATCAGGAACGCGGCCAAGGATAGGACCGGTAAGGTTCGGGCCGTCCTTCTTTTCCAACTGATCACGAACCGTTCGAAGCTGACTTATGTTCTTTTCGGCGTCCGCCAGACCGCCGCTCGCTACGTCCGACTCGTAGGACTTGGCATAAGCGCGATCGACCGCCGTTTCAGCCGGCGTGTAAACCGGCTTGGTCGAGTACTGGCCGGTGAGCAGGAACGCACGCCCTTCCGGTGACGCAGGATCGACGCCGGCTGCTCGAAGCTGACGTGTCCGCATTTCGGTCGGATCATCGACGCCCTTGTTGACGCGCGCCGTCTGCGCCCGGAGCAGGTCCAGCTTGGCTTGATCGGTCTGGCGAGCCAGCGGATCCACGAACTGCCCCGCCTGTGCCGCCATCAGTTTCGGTCCGGTCACTGGATCAAGTTCTTCCGGGGTCAGTCCGGTTGTCCCATGTCGTGCAAGGATGGAGTTCCATGCCGCTGCCCGTTGGGGGCCCTGCATCTGATCCACGGCGGTGGCCTGTTTGCCGTACATCTGCACCTGTTGAACCGCGTCCTGTTTTGCGTCGCGGCCGTGCTGGTAGGTTCGTTCGGCAGTTTGCGCATCGATCTGCTGCTGCTGCATGCCGAACTGCCGGTTGCGGTCGTTCTGCTGGATGATGGAATCGAGCGCGTTGTTCACCGGCTCAAGGTTGATTCCGGGTCCGGGTTTGTAGGCCGGGAGAGATGCCAGATAATTGGCCATGAGCTATTTGATCCCGTTGTAAGCGGTGACGGCTTTCGCACCCGTCCCTATGATGTTCAGGATATTGTTCAGACCGGCGTTGCGGGTCTGCGCCATAGCGTTCCCGTAATTTATCGAATTGGCGGCTTTCGTCGCGCCATAGCCATAGGCGTTGTCGCCTTGTCCGGTGAGAACCCCGGCTTTCTGTCCTGTTGCCGACAGCCCTTGATTGCCGAGCCCTGCATATCGTGAGAGCACGTTGTCATAGTTCTGGGCGAGCACACGTTGTCCGGCGAGCGCGGCTGCACCTGAGGCTCCGGTTCCTCGTGCATTCAAGTTGCGCAGTACAGCGTTGGTATCGGCAGAGAGTTTTCCGCTCCAGAGAGGATCGGAAGTGACAATCCCCTGCGCTGCGTCGCGTGCATCCGTACCGTTGATGCCGAGCAAATCCCCGTACATCTTTTCACCGGCTGCACCGGCTGAAACGAAGGGATCGAACGAAGATGAGGCTTTGTCGTAATAGCCCTGCGAAGTGTCAAAGCCGGTCTTCAGAGCCTTGTTTGACGAAGCGTAAGACTTGTTGATGTCGGACCGCGCTTGCGATCCGTCCCAGTCGAAAAAGCTCATGTCTTTGCCTTATCTGAAGGAAGCTGCGGCGCACGAAAAAGCGTTGTTGCCGGTGAGAGTGACGGTCAGACTCCGGGTCACTGCTGATGTAGCAATGTACTGACCAGCCGAGTGAAGCTCAAAGTTCGAAGGTCCGCCGAAGCGCAGGTTGAGGTCCACGGTCGTCAATCCCGACCATGATGCTGTTTGACCTGCTGTGGTTGTGGCGCGATAGGCGGTCGCGAGAAGGAACCCTTTCTGCGGCACATCCACCGACATGCTCAATGGTGACAGGCCGAAGTCTGAATCGGTATCGGAAGCGGCCCCACTGATGAGGTTGATTGCCGCATACAGAGCAACAGATGACACGCCATTGGCACCATTCAACGTAACACTGCCGCTTGTTCCGGTTGGGACAAGCGCGCTGTAGATAATCGAGCGAACACTGCCGAAGCTCGAAACCGTCTGCACGTGACGTGTCGCCGTCACACCGCCGATCGTGCACGAAGATGGCAGGTCTCCGATGACTCCGACGCAAGCAATCAAGTATCGTTTCGCATTCGCAGGCCCGAAATTCATTCCGGGATGCGTGCCTGGATCGCCCTCGGTGTTCTGCTTGTTATCGACGTAGGTTAGAACGATCGGCGGTCTGCCATCGTATCGTGCAAACAGCCCCACCTTACGTCCTCGTATAAGCGATAGTGAATATCGCTTTTTCACAAGATGAGTTGGAACTGATGGTGCAGGTCAGGTCGTCTCCCACCGCAACCACGTTGTCAGAACTGTGCGTTTTCGTTTGTTCAGTCGTGGAGACGGAATTAGCCCCGCCTCCCAAAGCCGTGCTGCCAATCTTGAACGTCGCGGTGCACGTTCCGGTGCTGCATTTCGACGTGATGCTGTTGATCGTGAACCCGAACGGAGCATTGATCAGAACATTTTCCGTTCCATTATCCGGGTAGGCAATCGAGAACGTGTCGCCAAAGGTCTGCCCTTGCACGTCGGAGATGTTCGTAAACGCCGCCGAAATGCCCTTAGGGATGCTGCTGAGCCACTTGTAGAAATGGTCACTGATCTTGCCATCCGGCCCGAGCAAAGCCCTCGGAGGTGGTGGCGCAAGCGGCGTATCACTCATGCCGCATCCATCGTCAGATCAGCAGAGACAGCATACATCGCTCGGTCCACTTTCGCAGACCATGAGAACCGATACACCCGGCCGTTCTCCGGGGCTTGTCCGAGCCTATTGGTTCGCACCCGGGTCAGGTTCTTGCCCTGCTGTCCGAGCTTAACCGATCTCTGGGTTTTGTACGTCTCTCCCCCGTCATGAGACCATTCAATCATGAGTTCCGGATCGATATCTTCGGGGACGCCCTGCCCCGTTCCGACGCCGCGCTGCACGTCGATATAGAGCGCGTTGTGCGTCACCCGTTGCGGGAAAGCATGAACGGTTGGAGGAATGATGGAGGACACCAGCGGATCGCCCGCGTCGTCCTTGAACGTTGGGGACATTTCAAACAGAGCCCCGGTGTCCGCATCGCCTGCGATCAGTTTCGTTCCGAACGCCACAACAAAGGCAATGCGCCAATTCTTGCGGCCGTAGGTGATCCGCTCATGCCAGCGCTGCATCCGCGTGTCGTAAACATGCGTCCATTTCGGGCAGGTCAGAGCATAGAACGTATGCCCCCGAGAAACCCACGATGTAGCGCGAATGGTCGAGGGGTCGGCAATCTCCTGAATGTCGCTCTCGACTTTCGGTGTGGAAATCACTTCTGCCGAGTCCCCCGAGCCCAACAATCGGACGGTTCGATCATGGGCAATCCAGGCAAACGTTTCAGCAACCGTGGCAACTGAGTTTGAAGCCAGCAATCCAATCGGAATGACAAACGATCGGGCATAGGGGAAATCCGCGTCTCCCGTATCCTGCCAGACTTCAATGGTGCGTTCCCCGAAGAGATAGAACTGCGCCTGCAAAGCCGCGATGCGGATCAGAGCATCAGGGTCACCATCTGCCGTCGCGAAATCCAATCCATCCCACGCGCTGGCGTCGTCAATCGATCCGATCTGCCATTTGTTCTGGGCTGTCGTGATCCCGAAATACCCATCCGAAAACGCCAGCGTGAGCGGGGACAGCAGATCGGAGTCCGTCACCTGCGTCAGCACATCGCCCCGGCAGTAGTACATCAGACCATCGCAGACGATGGCGATATCCGGGGTTGATCTCCGGTTGCGCTCCATGAACACCGGGGCCGTGGTGGAGATGTTCATCGACCCGATCAGGGTCTGGTTACCGGTGGCGGAAACCTTATAGAGCGCCGTCCCAGCCACGACATAGAGCGCGCGGTCGACAACGATTCCTGCCCGGCACCCGAGACCCGAGACAACACTCTGCAGGAACACAAAACCCTGCAACCCATCTGACGAATAGATGGCGGATTTGACTTTGCCTTCATCTCCTATGGGAGAGAGGTAACAGTTGATGAGCTGCGCTGCTCCACCCTGATTGAACCGGGCTTTATTGGAGCCTGAGGGCAGCGCGAGAGGGACGATTCCCATCAGAAGTCCTCGGCATAGGTTGTGGTTTCTGCCGAGCGCACATTGGTTGTTCGGCGCAGCAGGCGGCGCAGCACCCGGAGCCCCTCGTCCAAGCTCTGCGCATACTGCGATGGCGTCATGCCGGCGGGCATTTTCCCGAACGGCGCCATGACGATCAGCGCCATCATCTGCGTCAAAGGTTCGAAGATCGCGGCCGGAATCGCATCGACGGCCCAATACGTCTCATCATCAACGCTCATCGTCTCATAGAGATCGGTATAGCGCTTGATGACGTACTGGCTGTCGGTAGGAGACGGCGTTTCCTCGGCTGCAATGATGTTCCAATGCAGCAGGACGTTGGTCGCCAACTCAAGCGGTGTGCGCGTTGTCGCCATCGGCCGCCACGGTCTGAGGTTTCTTGCTGGATTTCTTCGCCTTCGAATCTTCGGCGCCGAGCTTCTCGAACAGCACACTGTTGGAGAGCTTCCGAACCGCGTGCTCGTCCGTCACGTCGTGTTCGGTGCCGGGATACCATTGGAAACCCATGAAATGGGAGGGCTCCTGGCCTATGAATTTGAACTTCATCTCGTCTCCTCAAAAAGAGAAAGAGCGGCAGTTGCCCGCCGCTCTCGTATTCCGTTACGCGGCGACAAGCGCCGTGGTGTCGAATTCCTCGTCCACGAAGCCTTCCAGCAGGAAGCTGATCGTGCCGGCCGCCTCGGTATCGGCCGCGGTGTTGACGTAGGCCTTGATGAGCGTGCGTTCGGTGTACTTGTAGAGGAACCCGGCCGCCGCCAGAGCCACAGACGAGCCGGCAGACTGACCGGTGGTGATAGCGGCCAACAGACGATCCTCGTCGCCGTCATCACCGACGTCGAACTTGATCGCCGCCGTGCCGGAATCCAGGTCGGTCGCATAGAAGGCGACACCTGTGACGACGAAGCCTTTCGGCACCCAGACAAGACCGACTTCGTCATCGGCGTTGTCGATCATTGCCGTCGTGATCGCGACCTTGGCGACAAGCGCGATTTTCTGGCGGGCAACGCCCGGGCCATATGTCGGGCCGGTGAAGGCCGACAATGCGGTGGTATATTTAGCCATTGTTCGGTTCTCCTTAGGCCACGGCCGCGTGATAGACGGTCACGATGCCGACGTCGGCGCCGTTATTCTGACCGCCTGGGTTGTTGTTCCAGCGCAGCTTGTCGATGCCGTGCGCCAGTTCGATGCCGACGCCATCAACGAAGCCGTAGTCGTCCTCTGCCTTCTTGGTCGGCAGCGGCGCTTGCTTGTTGACGAAGCCGATCGCCTGCGCACCGCACAGGAACGAGGCACCGCACTGGATGGTGCCGTTCGAGAAGGTCGTCTCGGGATTGACGACATCACCCTTCTTGCGCGGCTGGTAGAACTCCGGAATCTCGCGGAAGATGATGCCGTCATAGACGAGATCGCCATCCTGGAAGATCGGGTTGGAGTCGACGTCGCGGGCGCGCGCATCGCGGTTCGCCTGCTGCATCACCGTGTCCTGCTTCAGATCGCGGAAGCCGAGCGGGTGGCAGAACATGACGTAGTATTCCCGGCCCTGCGTCCCCGTCTTGAACGGACGGATATGCGGGTCCGCCTGGCGCGCCATGAAACGTGCCAGAGAAGCGACACCGGTCGACAGCTTGTCGTCGGTGTTGTCGAGCGCCGTCAGGCCCGTCGCATGCGTGGCGGAATAGTTCGCCTGCGTCTTACCGAACAGGATGCGATCCTTGTTGTTGGCGGCGAAGGCATTCCGTGCGGTGGCGTCGGCGGCCGAAAACTTCACGCCGTTCGTCATTTTGTGCAGGCTGTCGATGATCTGATACTTGATCAACTGCGACGCCCATTCCTTGAGCAACGGACGTGCAACGCCCATCAGCTCAACGGCGGACTTGTTCTTCTCTTTCTTCGTGGCCTGGACCGCCTGACGGAAAAACTCCCAGGACAAGTCCTGGTAGTACTGGTCAAGCGGAACTTCCGAGCCCGAGAGAGAGCTATTACCCGAAACGCCGTCACCCTGCAGGCGACCGACGAGCGGGATGCGGATCGTATAGCCATCCGTCTTCAGGTCGTTGACGACCGAGATGATGTCCATTGGGCTATCGCCCATGTAGGTGTCGAAACCAGAATCGCGGATGTATTCGCGCGCGAACTGGCCTCGCCATTTTGTCAGTTCCAAGCCTGACAAGACTGCGGTGCTGGTCATGTGATTGATCTTTCGTGATCAGGGGTTGAAGGCTTTCGAAGCCCCCTGACGCGGGCTTACCTGCGCTTGCGGCCAGAGCCGAAAACGGCGCCCATGACGGCTTCATCGGTGAGTTGCGCTCCGTTCGGCCCCGATGCCGTGGCATCTGCGAGGCTTCCCGGAAATTGTTGCGCGGCAGGCGCCGGCGTCGTGCCCGGCATCACCGCACGGTTCCCCGTCTTCAATTCTTCCAGCACCTTGGCGCGGATTTTTTCTTCCAGCGATTTCTCGTAGGCATCGGGATCTTCACCGACACGCTGCAACACCTGCTGGTGTTTGTGCCAACGGAGGATTTCGCCATAGCAATCTCTTGCCTGGACGAAATTCGCGAGCACGCCCGCCTGCTGTGCAGCCTGGAACGCGGCATCGACGGCTTGATCGCCGTGCTTGTTGCGCGCCATCATTTCCGAGAAGTTCAAACGCTGGTTCAGCATCGCTTGCGCGAACTGCTGACGATCGTATGCCAAGGCGCCGGCCGGATCGAGGTTGGGATCGGGCGGCGGTTGCTGAGGCTGTTGTGGCGCCTGAAGTCTGCGTTCGAGATCGGCTATGCGCTGGTCGTACCGTTTCGCATTGTCTTCCGCCTCTTTGCGCAGGCGAGCCTCTTCCTCACGTGCTTTTTCCGCCGCTTGGCGTTTTTCACGTTCAGTCGTCAGCTCTTTGAGAGGGACAAATCTCCCGGTTGAGGGATCGCGGTATCCTTGTGGCTTCGATCCATCGTCCTGACCTTCGACCTTCGCGTCGGGCTCTGCCGCCTTTGGCGGTTCGGCTTCGGCTGCGGGGTCTTTTGGTTCGGGCGGTGTCTCGACGGGAGCGGCGGAATCTGCCCCCCTGTCGCGGCCTGAGGAAAACACGTCATTCAATAGGGCATCGTCTGCCGACTGTTCAGTCGTCATTGTCTCTCTCCGCAGTATCGTTGCTGGTCACGAAAGCAGCCGATATCGCCCGGCTGGTGCGAGGTTCACCCGATTACGCGCGGATGAAGCGCGGGACGCCGCTTGAGGCGGCGAGTCTGACGCACGTCTACAGACAAGCCTATTCGGGCTTGTAATCCTTGAACGGAATGTCGGTGTCCTTGCCGACAACGCGGGCTTTGCCGCCGCCGACGAGATCGCCTTGGTTGCGGCCTTTGATGAAATCGAACAGCCGCTGAGCTTCAGAGACGTCGCCTTGCGAGAGCTTCAAGCATTCGAGTTTCAGAAGTTCATCATCCATCATTGCATTCCTGCGAGAGCGGGGTTGACGGGTAAGCCGCCGGTCGTCTGCGGCGGTGGCAATTGCTGTTGCGGCAACGGTTGCCCTGGATTGCTCTGTTGCTCATCCGGATTGGGCGGCGCCTGTGGCGGTGGTGCGCCTTCGGCATATTGCTCGATTGTCGGTTGCCGATAGTTGAGAGGGAACATCTGCAAGGCCTGCATGGCGGCAAGCATGTCGGGTGCGGCCGGCGGCGGTGCCTGTATGACGTTCCCCATTGCATCGGTCGTCGGTTTGCCCTGTTGAGGCGTGAAGGCTTTCGCCAATGCTGCCACGGCCTGGGCTCGCTGGTATTCCGCGGCCGCTACATTCTTGTCGACGGTTGAGGCTTTCTCAAGCTGCTCAAGCCGCGCCAAGCGTTGCTGCATCTGGGCAATCATCGGATCCGGCTGTGTCGCCTCATCGATCATTTTGAACAGCCGGTCTTTGTTCGGTGCGTTCGAGAGTTCAATCAGCACCTTCGGAGGAACGGCATTCGGTCCGAGCTGCGACAGGGTTTGCAGCAGTTCTTCGTTCATGGTGATGACGTCCGGGCCTTCCTCCATGATGATATCGACGTCGATCATGGCGACGACGTTCTGACTGATCGCCTGCCCGGTTTGCGGGTCTATTCCGTACTGGTTGAGCCCGATGAATTGTGGAGCATCGTTTTCGTCCGTGACCCGAATCCACTTCTCTGCGGTCCACGACTGTTTGATGCGTGACCAGAGCTTGCGATAGATGCGGAGCTTCCAATCCCGGTTGCGCTCGAACACCGGGGAGAGTTCCGTCATCCCCGAGTCACGCTGGGCGAGAATGGCCCGGCCCGACTGATCCGCGATGCCGCCGCCCTTACCGATGAGGCCCGGATTTGGCCCAAGATTTTCGAGTGAAGATTGCGCCTGCTCGAGGAGCTGCATCTGACCGGCGACATCCATCGAATGATCTACGATGCCGATCTCCGTGCCCCAATCCCCATCATGCTCAATAAACCCGTCTGGCTTGGCTAGCTGCGTGCGAGCCTCATCGATGTCGCTGAGTGTGCCAGTGCGGAAATGAAGTTGCTTTGTCGTATAAAGATGTAGCGATTTCGAGCGGCGATGATTGCACTCATCCTGCATCGGCTTCATGTTGCGGATCGGGCCATAGCGGTTGCCCTTCTCATCGATATAGGGTGACCATGCTACATAAGGACAGTCCGGCCGGCCGTTTCGGTCCTCGCTGTAGTCGAGATACGGCGAAACGCCGCTTTCGAGGTCCACTTCCCCGACGAAGTAGCTGTAGCACCAGCCCAACACCTTGCGGGGCTGGGTCATGGACGTTGAGCCCATCATCTGAGACTGCGGCATGGCTTGCGGCACCATGCACTTTTCCCAGAATTCAATGACACGCACCCGGCGGCTTTCGAAGTCCGCCCATGCCGTCTCATGGTTCTGATCCGAGAGCGCGAGCACGCTTCCGGTAATGGAACTATCAATCAAGGCGTCAAGCTGCTCGCCCTTGCCGGGCCATTTCTCTTTCGCCTCGTCAATGTCCATCCACAGATGCAGGCCCATGTAGCGGGCATCTTCGAAGTCAGGACGGACAGAGCGCGGATCGTAGAAGAACCGATCCACCTGGACCGATTTCAACTCAGGGTCGGGCCCTTCGATGTTCGACTTGATGCCGACAAAGCAAACTCCGATCCCTCGCACCAAGCCGTCATGCGTGCCGGCCGAGCCAACAAACTCCCAACGGTTGAGATCGCAGGCATACCGCATCCCGGCCGTAGCGACATCGGCGGACTTCTCATCGTTCGGTGTGCGTGGGTAGGCCTTCGGGTCGCGCCGCATGCGCTGCTCGATACCGACAAGGAAGTCGATCTTGCGCCCGATGCGGTTGTCGAAGATCGGCGCCTGGCCGCGCTTGGTGAGCTTCTTGACTTCTGCCGCCGACCATTGGCCGAGCCCGTGATAGTAGCCTTCCGAGGTCAGTTGTTCCTTGATCTCGTCCTGCTTGTTCGTCTCGTAGGCGGTGAACCAGCGCCGATACTTCGTGAGGTCGGGCTTATAGCCCTGATCCTGCGCCATATCTGGAGTCATTGAGACTTCCATTCGTCGCTGTTCCTGTCCTCACTGTAGCGTTTGTACCCACTGGCCTGCGCCGTGGTCGGGGCTTTCGGCTTTGATGCCGGGATCAATTCGTCGAGCATCCGGCCGATGAGCCCGAAGGCGTCCACCTGGTCGTCATGCTTGCCGGCGGGGAACACCAGAAGCTCTTGCGTGAAGTCCTGTATCCAAGGCGCTTTCGACGGCAGATAGACCTTGCCCATCGACGTGCGGGCCTGGATCGATCGTGACCGTGTGGGCTTGTCGGCGGCCGACGCCACCTGTTCCCGTCGGCAATAGACGCGCTCTTCGCGCATGCGCTTTTCGATGAACGGGCCAATCGACTTGATGATCTGGCCCTGTTCCTCGACCCACATCAGCGGTTTGTGCATCCGGACGAGGTCGAGCCATGCTCCCACCCAGGCGTCAGATGCGGTCTGGCCGCGCCAGAGATCGAGAATGTAGATGTTGTCGTCGGGATCGATCCCAATAACAATGTGAACAGTAAAATCGCCGTCGCCTTCGGTAACCGCATAGTCGGACGCTCCATAGATGCGGAGCTGCTTCGGCTTTTCATCGTACCAGCGGAACCAATCCCGCTTGAAATAGGCCCCTTCATCCGGCGCCGGCCGCTGCTGATAGAGCGCCGACCAGTCCCGAGGCAGCGTCGCGCGCTTGATGCGCTCCAACTGTTCGAGAGGATAGAACTCTGGCCAGAGCGCCTGTCCGTCAGGGCTGATGGCGGGCAGTTCGAGAATATCCCACTTATCGCCGCCCCGGGCCTGTTCTTCCAGCAACCAACCCGTCAGGTCGTCTTCATGCCAGCGGGTCTGCACCACGATGACAGCGCGCGGAAAGCGCGAGAGAACGACTGACGAATACCATTGTTTCACCGTTTCACGAGTGCGTTCGCTGTCGGCTTCCTCGCGATCCTTCAGCGGGTCATCAATCAGAACAATCGGGCCAACCGTGCCGCGTCCGGTGAGCGCTGTGCCGACACCAGCCGCGATGTAGAAACCGCCCTGCGATGTGCGCCAGAAGCCTTTCGCTCTTGTGTCTTCCTTCAACTGAACATTCGGGAAGAGATTTCGATAAGCTGCACTGTGGACGATATCGCGGACTTCGCCGCCGAATTCCTCTGCCTTGTTCAGGTTGTAGGAGGCCGACATGATTGTCGCCTCTGGATTGTTGCCCAGGAACCAAGCCGGAAAGCGACGTGATCCGAGCTCTGACTTCCCGTGCCGCGGCGGCATGTTGATCATCAGCCGGTCGATATCTCCCCGCTCAATGGCTTGGAGCTTCTCGGCAATCAACCGATGATGCGGAGCCGTCCGGTAGGCGCGGTTCGTGTATTCGGTGAACTCAATTAGCCCGCGACGGGCGTGGCGCCGCTTCAGCAGTTCCGTTGCCGCTTCCGCGGGCGATATTTCCAAGTTCAGCATCGCTCAGATCTTCGACACTCTGCTTGTGTGTGACTTCGCGCTTTTCAACGATGAGGCCATGCAGCTTGGCCAGACCCATAACAGCCGTGACCGCGGCGCCGCTCTGTGCGTTCTGTCGGGCCAACTCACGATCGGCCTTCAGCATTTCTGTGATGGAATCGACCGTGATTTCATGGCGCTTCTGGTGTTTGAGTTGCAGACGCTCCACAGTTAGTGCGACGTTAGCGTCTTTCAGAAGTTTGCAGGCGTTCACCTTGATCGCTTCGGGTTTCATCTTCCCGGCGTTGTAAGCACGTCGATAAGCCTCGCTCGCGTTGCCTGTTTCGACATAGGCGCGCGCAAAGGCCTCTTGCTTCGGAGTCATCGGTAATCCCACGCAAATGGATAGTTGCAGTCTTCGAACTTCGAGCGTTGAACGTTGAAGTTCCCTTCCACCGCTCCGGCGCCTGATCCGGTTGAAACCCAGCGATAAAACCAGCGGCCGCCGTGGTTCGGAGTGAGGTCGAGGAAGTAATTGCCCGTCGAGGCTTTCTGCAGTTCGAGGTCTGTCCCGTAAGTGTACGTGATCTTGTCTCCGCGGGGATTGATGATCTGGGCCTCTACTGTGTCCGGGTCGACGTAGTTGCCGGTTGCAGCATCCTTGAAGCAGGTTGTCAGCCGCATGGGCTGACCGGGGGCGATCTTGCCGGGCTCAATCACCGTCTGCCTCCTGAAGCTCTGAGCCGGGTCATGCCGTGTCCGTCATTACAGGGTGCATGGGCGTATCCACCGGACCTGATATGGGCGAGAACGCGGGCTGCGACATGGGCGGCCGCAACCAGTGTCACATCATCCAGAACCGTGCCTTCGGTTCCGTGGATATCGAGAATGCCCGTTGCTACTAGGGTTGCGTCATCGAGGACGATTGCCGCTGAACCCGAGAGGGCAAGTGTTCCGGTTGCTGTAAGGGTGACATCGTCAAGGATGACGTTGGCTTGCCCTGCAAGTGCGAGGGTGCCAGCTGCGACAAGGGTAACATCATCCAGAGTAACGGCGAGAACGCCGGTGTTTCCAAGGTCCTCATTCTGAGGGATTGCGGATATCGGGGCCGCTGAAATAGGAGCGGAGGAAATCGCCATGCCCTAGTAACATCCTCCGGAGATATCCATCATATGAACGCCGAAACCGATTGAAACTCGGATTCTGCGGTAATAGCGTGGCGCATGCCAAGAAAGAGGTGGTCACAATGCTTCTATTATCGAGACACGATTTCCCGGAAATGAACTCCGACGAATTCGAGTCGATCAAAGAAAGTAAAATCTTTCAGCATCTATTTCTACAGCGCGAGATCGCGGCCTCAGTAACCGACAATTCCGCAATCGCCGACATTGGCGCTCAGCGGTTCTTTCACTTCCTCACCGGCTCTCCCGCAAAAGTGAAAGCCGTAATCGATCCCTACGATGGCGCTGGCGGTAACGGCCTCAAGTCTGTCCCGCATTTGCCAGAAGGCCTTACTCTGTATCAGTGCGGGCTCGGCATGAAGGGCTCCGAGATCATCCCGGACAATATGTTCGATGTCACGTTCAGCTGCTCAGTCCTCGAACACATCGGACAAGCCGAATGCAAGTATGACTGCAACCCGGTGAACCCGCCACCCGAAGCTCAAGAAGCTCCTCGCCGCGCTTTCGCGCGCGATCTGTTCAGGATCACCAAACCCGGCGGCGTGACATTCCACACGATCGATCACGCCGCCCGCAATCTCACATGGTTCGATAACTTGGAAGCGGCTGGCTTTGTGCCGACGTTCAAAGGCCGACGGCCCACGGTCGAGGATGCGCTAGACGGACCTGACCTTGTTCGAGAACGTCTGCACTGGACCCAGAAAACGCCCTTCCCGCCCGAAGTGCAGCGGCTGCATGGCATCCTTTATGTGCGCATGCGCAAGCCTATTTAGGCTTGCGTGATCTTGCAGTTCCGCCCTTTGGCTGTGATCTGACTATTAATCGCACCGGTGCTCGTCGCATTTGCGAGGGTGACCGCAATGTCCACGCCGTCACCATTCGGAGTAAACACCAGCACGAAATCACCAGATGCAATCGACACTGGCCCGACCATCGAGGCCGCATTCCAAGTTGTGCCGTTCCAGCGCAGCATCATGATCGCATATGAATACCGGGCGTTCGCATGAGATTGGCTGTCGGCGGTAACCTCAACGAGGATTGAGCCGAGCGTCTGAGAATACGATCGCTCGACGCGCCAGATGTTCGTTGTCCCGTTGCCCGCTGTCTTGCCGAATAAACCCCTCCTGATTTCGGCCGCGCCCACGTCACGCAAATCGACGTTATAGCTGCCATCCAATTTCCAGCCGTTTGTAGACCCGGCAAGCTGCGTGTTGACGATGAGCGGGCTGTCGAGATCAGAAAGCCAGCCGATGCCATCAGTCATCACATCGATCTGATTGCCGACAAACTGGCAGTTTCGCGAATACGTGGAATGGTTCGTCGGACCCTGACAGCGGATGCCGTAGGAGCCGAGAACCAAATGGTTGCCCGCGATAATAAGATCCCCGAGCATCGCAGTGCCGTCGCCGCTTTTCCAGCAATAGCCGCTCGTCGCATCAGCACGGAGTTCGCTATCGACCAACATGCAGTGAGGGCCTTGCCCGCTGGCGAAGTTGATGACAGCAGATGGATACCGGGTGTGCTGCGGGATATGTATCCCTTGGAATTTCAGGAAGCCGTAGAGGCCCGGCGTATTATCGAAGCCGCCCGATGTGACCAGTTTCGTCGCCTGCGCATCGAATAGCTTATCGCCGCCGCGCATCGTGATGTTGCGGATCGTGCTGTCACGAAGACCGCCCGCGACGGACGTATTCGCCAGTACCTTAATGACGGAAGTCTGGTCATAACTCGTGGCCGTGAAATCGACCGAAAAATCTCTGAACTCGTGGCGATACTTCTCTGCTGAAGTGGTGTCGATTTGAAATAAGGGCTCGTTGTCTGTGACAACGATTTTGCTGGCCTCGCCTTCCCCATAGATGCGGATATCGCTCTCGTTGAGGGTCGTTGTTATCTCTGCCGCTTCCAGATAGAGCCCTGCACCCGGCGGTATGAAGAGAGGAAGATTGTCCGAGAGAACGGCCTGAATGGCGAGGTCCATCGCCTGACCGTTGCCTGTCGCATCAGCGCCGGAGCCCATGACAGCCCCAAAGGCTGAGTCCCTTGGGTCAATGCGGTCTAGGGTATTTATGTTGATCGTGTTCGCGAGATCGGCAGTGAGTTCGTCCGTGCCGATATTGGTAATCGTGTTCTCGGCAGTATCGATCGACTTGTTTTTGAGCGTCTGAACGCGATCGACATCAACAACCTTATCCGCTGCGAAATCAATCCAGACGTCTTTCGTGCCGGCCGAAAAATCAACCCGGCTTCCTGTGGATGACGCAAGCAACGTCCCGCGCGCAATAACGTTCGACCCACTATAGGTTGCTTCGCAGACTTCCCATTCGTCGGCGGTTTGATGCTGAATGCAGATGACGGTTGTGTCGCTGGCGGACATGACCGCACTCAAGGTGCGTGAGCCCGTCGGTGCCGTTCCCGATACGGTCAAATCACCTGTGCCGGTGCTCGTGCTGGTGTCACGAACCCGATCCTTGATGATCAAGCCCACGAGTTAGGCGTTTCCATCGGAGAGCGTGAACCCGGTCACCGTGAAGCTCTGCCCCACAGCGAAGGACACGTTATCGACGGTCATGTTGCCACCGTCGCCGGTCGCCGTGACAGAGCCCTGAATGTGCTGTGTCGTGCCGTCAGAGGCATAGATGCGGAAGTGCGCCGCCGTGCCTGTGTCATCTGCTGAACTGTCCTGCCACGTGCCGGACTTGGCTTTCGATCCGCTCGCGGCTGCCGCCATCCAATCCGATGGCAGACTGAGCGTCGCCAAAACCGTTCCTGAGTCCGCATCGGTGATGTTCGCCGGTGCTGCACCGGAGCGGATTTTCAGAACAGGCGATGTCCCGATCGCCGTTTCAATGGCGTCGAGACGGGCGTTCCTGACAGCGACGGAGAGCTTGAGCGCCATCAGATGTGCTTGATCAAAAAGCCAATGGCAGCGATCTCAAGACCGCCGCCATTCAGCACGTTGATATTGACGCCGAAGAACTTGAGCGCCCCGACGATGATCACGGCCGAGCCGATAAACGAGAGGATCGGCCGTGCTTCCGAGAACACTTTGTCGAGGGTCATGCGGTTGCTCCCGAAAGAACGGCGAGCGCCCGGTCCGCATGCGAGGCCAGCTCTTTCTTGAAAGCATTGACCCCGCGCTCATCGTGGATGCTGATTTCACTGTGCAGCCGGCCGTTGTTGGTGAATCCGCCAGCCGGACCGTGTTCCAGAGATTTCAGCGCCGCGACTTCACCGGCATTGCGCTTGGCTTGTCGTGCCCAGATGTCTTCGGGCGCTTCGTCCTTCTCACCATGTATCCAGGCATCGAGCACACCCGGACGCCGGTTGAGGCCGGCCGCGAAGTAGAACATCGGCGCCAGAAGCAGGAACGCCAGCGAGCTGATACCCATGATGCCGGTGTTCGTGGCTTCCCGTTCCGTCACGGTGACGTTGTTGACGAAATCGCCGCGCAGGAAGCTCACCGCCTTAAACAGGGTATCGGTGTGGTTCACCGCCGTAGATGAGACGTAGTTGGTCGCCTTGGCCGTGGCGCGGGCTTTGTCGAGGCCGCGCTGTGCCGCCAGCAGCATGGATTCATGCGAGGCAAGCTCTTCGGCCTTCCCGGCCCGTTCCATCGTGTCGGCAAGCTCTTTCTTTAGAGCTAGGCACTTCGGACCGCAGCCGCCGCGCTTGGCTTCCTGCGCAATGGCTTCCTCCAAGGCCGGTTCCTGGGCTTTCAGGCCATCGGCGGAAACCGACGTGATCCAGGGGTTTGCGGCTTTGAGAGAAGCAATCCGATCGGAAAACTGCTTGATCCGGGCCTGCGCATCGGTGACGGCGGCGCGGGTGTCCTCGTATTTGACGTTCGAGACGTCGGACTGCTGCATGTCGCCAACACGGATCGAAGCCGAGTAGCCAACGTGCGTCAGCAGCGCGACAAAGCCCAAGGGGACGCAGGCCAGGCCGATCCAGCCGGCCGTGGTCTTTCTCCCCTTACGGAATTCCATCGCCGCCACATCGGGGAGAATGCAGAAGGCCAATGCTACAAGGCCGAAACCGAGGGCATGCAGATAGCTCAGCGTGGTGCCAAACTCATAGGAAATCCCGGCGTCAACGCTGATGGCGAAGAGCGAGAGAATCCAGAGCATCTGGCCGAACGGGGTGTACTGCTTCCACTGGGTTGAGAGGAAGGAACCGACGCCGACAATGACGGCGGCGAGGCCGCGCGGGATGGCTTTGAAAAGCTGCCAGAGGGATGCGTGTTGCATGGGGTGTTCTCCCTTGGGGGAAGGGTGTGCATTTGCGGGCATGAAAAAGGGGCCCTGCCGCGTGCGTCATGCGGGCGAAGCATGTTCCGGCGCGAGAAATGGGGGTTCGTCGCTGATCCGGTATCAGGAAGATTCGCAGCGGCAGGGGTTCGGATATGGGGGGGGTGTAATTTTGCTCGCATTTCCGGATTCGGCGGCCCGGATTGCGGGTACCACCGTTGGAAATGCGAGCCTGGCCTTGCAATACTGGGCTTTATTAAGCTCGCGGTCGGCCGACAAAAGACAGCAAAGGCCGATACGCCACGATAGATTCTACATTAGCAAAAGAGTGATTTGTCTTGTCAGTCAAGGGCATTCAGAGCGGGCCGCGACGCACGCCATACATCCGTGACATTGCATCAACAGGTCGGTTTCTTAGCTTGGCGCAGAGTTCCTTCTTCTTGATCGAAGGCGGCTTGTACTCTCCAACTTCCGGGCGCGCGAACTCTTTGAAATGCTTTTCGGCTGCCGCCTTATAGGCCTCTGCGGCATCGTTGAGGGTTCCGAACGTGCCGAGGTATCTGGTCTTCCCGGCTTTCGTAATTTTAGCTCTAAATCGGCTGCCGCATCGGGTCACTCCTTTGGCGCCAGACGTGTTATTCGATGCAATCTTTCTGTTCTGCTGGTTCTCGGAGCCAGTAGCAAGGCGGAGGTTGTCTAGTCGATTATTGGAGGGCTCACCGTCGACGTGATCAATCTGGGCTGGCGGCCATTCCCCATATGTGTAGAGCCACGCAAGGCGATGCGCCGGGTATCTCTTTCCGTAAATGGAAATGTACGTGTATTTGCCCGTTGTCGGTGAACAGACCACCGTCCCCCGCCTCTTTCCGGGGTAGTTCCCCGTCCATAGGAAAAGCCCGCATACCGGGATGTACTTGATCACGCTCTTGAGTTGCTGCTGAGTCAGTTCCCCAACGAGCTTCATCTGCGCTTCCTCCCTTTCTCGATCCAATCCCGGTAGACCTCTGAGATTGACACTCCGCGCTTGCTAGCTTCCGCCTTCGCGGCCTCGTGCTGCTCGGGCAGAACCAAAATCTGAATCCGCTCAATAGCTTCGAACTTCTTGGGGCGGCCCGGTGTCTTTGGCTCTGTGTCCTTCATGTCACGTTAATTACATATGTAGGAAAATAATGTCAAGTCCCTTGCGCCCGTAATTACATGTGTATATATTGGAGATGTTACGAAGCGGCCCGACGCAGTGTGCAACCACTGAGCCGGGCCTGATCTGAAACCTTCTCTGAAAAGGAAACAGACTATGAATTATCTACACCTGATCCCGTTACTCGTCACCGCGGCGCCAGCGATTGTTGTTGGTATCGCCTGCCTGCTCTCGGGCGTCGAAACCTCGATCCGGGAGTCCATCGGTCAATGAAGCTCTCTTTTCATGGCCGATTGTTGGCCGGTGTCGCTGGCTGCGCCTTCGCCGCCGGTGGCCTCACCATCCTTCTCGGGTCCGATCTCACCTCACCCCGAGACTGGCAAGCCTCGCAATGGCTGACCATCCTCACCGTGTTCGGCACGATCGCCGCTGGACACCTGATGGCGGACGCCCTGCGCGCCCGGCATGTCTTCGCAACCGTCGGCTTCCTCGTCCTGTTTCTCTCGGGGACTGGTCTGGTTGTGTATTCATCCGTCGGACGCCAGGTCGAAACGGCGGGCGTCACGACCCTTTCCGTTGAAGACGCGAATGCCCGTCTCGCTGATCTCAAAGCCGAACGTCAGAAAGCCGTGGCGCGCCGGGACTGGGCCGATCAGCAGGTTGCGTTTGAAATCGCCGGACGCCCCGACAAGCGCGGCCGGCCGACGGTGAAGCCCGGATGCGGGAACAACTGCCAAGACTGGAAGCAGAACAGCAGCGACGTTTCCGCCAAGATCGAAAGCATTGACCGGGAGATTGCCAAGATCGGCCCGGCCAAGCCCGTCAACGCTCAAGCCGAAGCGATGGCGGACATTGGTGTCCTGTTCCATATCCCGGCAACCAAGGAGCAGATTGTTGCAGCGTTGCTGATCCTCATCCCGTTCGGCAAGTGCCTGTTCTTCGAAGTCGGGTCGATTGTCTCCCTCGGCTTCGCATTCCGGCAGGGCAAGCGTCCGGTCGTCATTTCAGTTGCAAACGATTGCCCGTCAGTTGCCGACACCCGGCAAACGTCTTTCTTTGCTGAGTTGCCGGATGATGAACCGCCGAAAGGAACGAAGCCGCGTCAGTTGCCAAAGGACGTGATCGAGTTCGCCAGCCATCCAGTCATCAAAGCTCTGACGGATGCCGGCGGTTCGGTCCGGTCACACCGGGAACTTGCTCAGTTGCTCGGCATTGATGAAGGCGCGGCAACCCGGAGACGGCATGAAGTCGAGGATCAGTTACAAGTCACCCGCGTCGGCAAGCAATTGCGGATCGCTCTGAGAGCGTGAGGCAAATCACCAGATCACCGAGGGCGGCTCTTAATCGGGGCCGCCTTTTTTTCAGAAGAACTTCATTCCAAATATTGCTTCTCCGAGACTTGCTGGCCGCACACTGCCCCAAGCCTCTTTGCCGCTCTCAACCTGATGGAAGGCTTCTGCCCAAACCCATGTTGGAGGAGTATCCTCGGCTTTCCACCCGTGCGATCGGACGAGATCAATTGCGCGCCGAACCTTCTCCGGGCCTAGGCGATCTTCCCATTGTTTCATCGTCTCGGGCGTCATGCCGCCTCCAAATCTGCCACTGGAATCTCTGTCAGTGTCGCATGTCCGAATAGGCTGACAAAGATCTTTGCTTTCCTGCCCTGAATGCCTTTGATCTCGACCACCTGTCCAGCGAACGGCCCCACCGCAATCTCTGCCATTTCACCGACGCGCAACGCCCTATGCGGATTTACTGATCTCCGGTGTGGCACCAATCCACCGGACATGGCCCGGAGCTTTTCCATCTGGGATTCCGAGATTGCCGCCGGCCGACGGTTGCCGAATTCATCTGGAAAGCCCACGACGCCGGTGATGTGGGGCTCCGCCATCAGTTCGAGCCATGAGAAAGCGCCGCCGACGAAGATGTATCCACAAAACATTGGGTAGAGCACCGGAATCGAAACGCGACGACCTTTCTTGATGGTCTTTCGGAATTTCGTCTCCGTCGGGCAAAAGACGCTCGCATAGCCTTTCTTTTCGAGAAGGCCGGACTTCCACTCTCCAAATTCATCATGGCGTCCGGCGAGCAGGAATTCGCGTTGTGGTGCGGTGCGGATGGCGTACCAGGTCAAGATGCCTGCTCCATGCTTTCTGACGGTCCGCCGAAATACTTTTCCCAAAGCTCCTTGTCGTAGTCGGCCCCAAATGGAATGCCAGCGATCTTGAATTGAATCCCGAGCTTCGCTGCGTGTTCAGCGAGTTCGATCACCTTCTCATGGTCGTAGGGTTGAAGTTTCAGGTTGTTTGGGTGGTAGCTCATGGTGTCCTCTTTATCGGCTTCGTTTTCTTCGACTTCCGCTGCTTGATCTTCGCAGACGTGTTCAGGCCGTACCCGGAGATCTTCTCAATCTTGCCGTTCTTTAGGCGGTAGCCCGTGAGTTTTTTGCTGCTCATGGTTTTCGCCAGCCAATCGTCATCGGGTGCCACGCGCCTTTTCCTCGATCGCATCCAAAGCAAAGGTCAGAATTCTCCGGCATTCCTCGACGCTGAGAGGGCGAAGGATGCGCAGAACCTCCTCCAGCGCGACGATCTCTTTCGGCCGCGAGGCGAGATCGATAAGCATGACTTCGGAGCCGTCAAACGTGCGCTGGACGCCATCATCTCCGTCGATTGTGATTTTCATTCCTTGCTCCGTTTCCCGCCTTTGATCGCGTCAGCAATGATCAGCCACACGACATAACCTCCACAGAGAAAGGCTGAGCCTAAAGCAGAGAAAATGATCAGGTGCTTGATCACGCTGCTTCCCTCGCTCTCCATGCGATCCACAGATCTCGGGCCACATAAAAGAAGAGCGCGACAACTGAATAGTGCGCCAATTCAAGGAAGAATTCTTGATGCCACGCGAATGGCGTGTAGATCACAGCCGCCATTCCCTGCCCAAATAAAAATCTTGTTTCAGGGCTCACGCTGCTTCCCCTCTCCGGTGCAGATCAACACCTGCTTTCCAAGCGTCCATTGCTTCCTGTTCTGCGAGTTTGAGAAACATCAGCAGGCTCGAAATCGTTGTGCCCGTCCAATCGACATAGATTGAACCGTCCGGCTTCACGCCGATCACCACCGCATCACAGAGCTGAGTACCGGCGGCGGTTGCGAGAACGCGGGTGGTGGCTTGGCTCATGGCTCGTCCCTCAGAAACGACACGGCAGCCAAAGTCACCGGCACCTTGCGATTGACGATGCTTGCGTTCAAAGCTCCGCGCATTTGCCCACGGCTGCGGCCGGCAGACTGCTTCTCAAAATTTATCTGGAAACCCGCCCGTCTCGCCGCATCGAGAAGGTTGCAGGCTTGAGCCTCGGTGATGCCGAAGTGAACGGAAATGGAAACTGTGTCTAAGCCTTCGCGAAAGAGCGAGAGGACTTGATGGGGATGGATCATCGCTGCGGCAACTCCCAAAGCTTCTGATTTCTCGTATTGACCGCCCAACGGCGTTTGCAGCACGAGCAAGAGACGATCTCGAAATACTGGATCGGAGGATGCTCAATGAATTTGTGGAAGCCCCAGAAGCAGAGGAACGAGCGGAAGCGGGTCATGCTGCTTCGTCCTCCGCGCTGCGGCGGTTGTTATCGAGTAGCTTGGCGAGCCACCCCGACATGTCGCCACCGGGCCTGTTTTCCTTCTGCCACTCCGCTGCTTTGGCGAAGCGCGCCGCCTGTTGCTTGGCGGCTGCCACCCATTCTTTCGGCGGCATCAGCTCGTCGATGTCGTTATGCTGCAGGCCCAGCATGATCCGGCGCTTCACCGCCAAAACCAAATGGCTGCGAAGCTCCTTGCCCCAGCCTTCTGCAACCGCTTCCCGAACCCATGGATGGCGCAGAAAGTGCGGAGCGAATTCGCCCGCGGCCGGTTCCATCTTTCCCGTCGTGCCGTGGCGCCTCATGCCGTTGACGAAGCAGCGCGCGTTCCAATCCGCCCGTTCGGGCGTCATCTGCTCAGTGGACGTGTTCATCGAGCAACCCTTGTGACTTCGCCCAGGCGATATTTTCCTGGTAGATTTCTTCCTCGGACTTGATGCGCGGTCGCGGTTTCAGCAGCGCCGCCATTTGTGAAGCAGCGGGCTTGGAACTGGCACTGTAGGCGCCGTCATGGACCTTGGCGAACGATGAGGCTTGCAGCAGAAAATCGAGGCTGGCGCGCCATTTGCCGTCGCCACCTTCGCCCTTGAGGAACGGCGATCGTTCGATATTTTCGAGGGACCGATGCCAGCCATCCAGCCCGAACTCTTTCAGCCGAGCGACGATCTTGCGCTCCCGGTCCGGCGTCATCCGTGACGCTTGCGGCAGACCGCAGCGCAGCGCCGTTTCGTTGTAGGCGTGGAAGGCTTCCAAGGCTTGCGTTCGGCCGAATTCCGGCTTCGCTTTCGGCTTTGGGGGATGGAGGGGGTTTTTATTTTTAATAACTACTTCCGAAGGAAGTTCTTTAGTCGGGCGTGTAGTTATATCCGTGGGCGCGGGAGTCTCGACTACGCAGATTTGCGGGGTCTCAGTACGCAGATTTGCGGGATTTTCTACGCAGATTTGCGTGTTTCCGCAGTTCTGCGTACCGCACATTTGCGTACCCGCAGATTTGCGTAGCGGCCGAGATTTACGCAATTCTGCGTAATGGCGTTCGACGGTGCGAACTTTTTTATTCACAGCTTTCGCGATTTCATCGGCGCCGCGGCAACCGAGCAATTCAGCAATTGCGGCAACCTTTGCCCCGTCACTCAAATCACTGGAAAGAACTGCCTTCAATTCGCCATTCAGATCGCCGATATTGTTCTCGGTGACGTTTGGTGTTGCGTCTGTCGATGTCATTGTTTTGTACCCCCAAAACCTAGTGTCTGAGCTCGGTCTGTCAGAAGCGGACCGAGCTCTTTTCATTTGCGTGCTCGCTCCCTAGGAAAAGCCCGGAGCCCAATCGGAAAAGGCTCCGGGAAGTTTGGGGAGGAACAAAACGCCCAAGGAGGCGGCAACACGCGGCACATCGCGGCGCACGGGGCAGGAGTCGGCAGATACGCGCCTCTGTGCCGGTGTGAAGGACACAGTTCCCGTGCGCCCGGAAATGACGCGGGCGGCGACACAGAACGCGACTGAAGGACTTGAAAACGCGGTTACGCGACGGCTCGGGCTTCTGCCCGACGTTTAGGGTTCGGCTTTTTGTCTTTGACCTCCTCGATCCCGAACAGCGCTCGCTTGTCGATCCGCAGGCCGCGGCGCTGGCATTCGAGGTAGACTTCGAGGTGGTATCCACGGGGCAATTCATCGTCCCGCAGCATGTTGCTGACGTAGCTCGGCACGACATTGAGGAACTCAGCGAACTTCCCGGTTCCCCCAAAAGCGTCGACGAGATCACGTACTGATGAGATCGGATGCACGTTCATGATTGAATAATTTTCATGCTTCATGAATTTTGTCAATCGGGGTCGCCTCTCGCTATGCACAGCTTTGCAAAAGACCCGAACATCGCTAAGCGAAAGGGTGGAATGTCCGAGGGGAAGTGCGATGGCGAAGGCGGCGAAGAAGAAGCCCGGCGTCGGGAAGAAGATCGTCGACGAGGCGCCAATTGACCTATTCACGGCTCGCAGCAAAGAAGGCGTCGCCTATCGCATGCGCCTCACGCGCAACGTTTTAGGCGGAAACCAACGGGATTTTGCTGCTAAAGCCGGGGTCGGACCATCGACCTACAATCAATATGAGACCGCCACGACATATCCGTCTCTCGAGGAGGCGCACCGCCTCTGCGACACGTATAAGCTAACCCTCGACTGGATATTCCGCGGGAACGCATCGACACTCCGCCGCGACGTTGAGAACGCCCTAGAGGCGCTCCACCAAGCCAAAAGAAGTATAGACTAAGCCAAAAGTCATATGCTCATCGGCTGTGAATTTTGTCCAGCAAGTTTCCCGGCTCATCTGACAAAGTGATTTCGCGCCTGCGTGCGCTTGATTTTCCGCTCCGCAAAACCTCTCCGTACACGCCGCGAATTATTTTCACGGCCCGTGACAATTTTACCTGTGCATAAAAATTCATGCTCCGTGAACTTTTTTCTTGACGTATTCATGCGCCGTGAATTAGTTTCATTTCATCACCGGGGCACCTACTCCCAAAGCGTCGCTTCCTCGACAAACGCTCCCAGTGATCGACCGCTGCCGGTGGTGGCCCAATGGTGGGCTTCATCGTCTTCGCAAACATCCCACCGGCAGCGGTCGCTTCTTTTGAATTCACGCTTTCGCGCAGCAGCAGTTCCTAGGGGGCACTGAAACTGCAGCGGGGGTAGCGGACACGGTGATCGATGTATGTGGTCACCGTGTCCCTTCAAAATCACAAGGGGACAGACCGGCTATGACCGATCCTGCAGTCACAGAATTCGAATGGCTCGAAGACGCCAACGGCAACCGCGCTTCTATTGACTACTTCGGATCGAAAGAAGCCGCACAGGCGGCGCTCGATAGCCTGGAGAACTGCAGGAACACGACCAACTGCTCGCGCTGCTCGCGCTGCTCGGACTGCTCGGACTGCTCGCGCTGCTCGGACTGCTCGGACTGCTCGGGCTGCTCGCGCTGCTCGCGCTGCTCGCGCTGCTCGCGCTG
>Ga0256793_1000078_pt1 | contig 45426 bp, 41 predicted proteins | sample MC6MC0944MT_FD_190208 | JGI IMG/M metagenome (GOLD analysis project Ga0256793, IMG submission 190208) | Metatranscriptome of enriched soil aggregate microbial communities from Iowa State University, Ames, United States - MC6-MC0944-MT... | ecosystem: Environmental > Terrestrial > Soil >... | reverse complement strand
GCTGCCGTAGCTGAGGTACAGAAAAACAAGAATTTGTGCTCCGGACTGTCGCGAACTCATTTGCTGGTGGAGAGGAGCTGAACCGACGGCTTGATACTAGGTACGATACCAGTGAAGACCCGGATGTTGAGACTTTCACCCATGAACGCTCGCACGCGGACATTCCCTCAACATCCCGTGGCGACAGTCCTGTCGGGTTGTGGGCCGCTTCCGCCAGGCGATCCAGCCAACGACTATTAATAGTGTTGCCACGATAAGCGGTGGCACCCCGTGCCCGTATTCGCCGTGGAGGGTGACGGTCGCGAGTGCCGCCAACATCACGGCGCAGCCGAGCGCCGCGCCCCACAGCCGCGTTCGTGCCTGCGCCAGCAGAACGGCGGTCGTGAGTTCCAGCGATCCGGTCACGAAATGGAACCAGTGCGGGTATCCCCACCGCAGATATTCCTCATAGATAGACCCAGGGGCGAAGATATTGCTGAACGATCCCGCGACGAAGAAAGCTGCAAGCGCCAAAGCTAAGACTTGGTGCCAGGAAATCTTTGACATTTGTCCAACCTTTCTGATGTCGGCGCGTCGCGGCCGGCCGTCTCTAGGCGCGACGCATTCATTCCGAAGGAGATGCGAATTTCCGGAGCAGATCCGGAATCGCATTTCATCGCCGATCCGCGGAATTACGCCGTGGCCGCCTTTTGGGCCGCCGCGAAGACATCGCGGGGAAGCGTTGTGCCGGCGACGTGCTCCGTGCCAGCGACACCGAGATCCATCCAGCCCGCGTTGACGGCCTCGAACATTGCTTCAGCCGGTCCGGTTTGGCCCTTCGGGATGCCGAACTGCTCGAATGCTGCCGACCACTCGGCTCGTGGGACAGCGAAGGCCTTGACGTCGCGCTTCATGACTTCACCCAATTGCGCTGCGACTTCATCCGCGCTCACCATCGAACCAAGTTCGACGACGCGACGCCCCGACCACGCCGGACCGGTTAGGAGGGTCGCCACCTCGGCACCGATGTCGTTCGTCGCGACCATCGTCGATTTCCGGCCGGTCGGATTGTAATAAACTGGGAGCGTGCCGCCTTGGGCGACGTGCAGGCCGTAAAGGAAGTTCTCGAAAAACCCGCCGGCGCGCACGAAGGCAATCGGGGCTGTCAGGTTGCGGAAGCCTTGCTCCAGCAGCGACAACGCGGTGATCATTCCCAGTCCGCTGGTCCGGTTCGCGCCCATTGACGAGAGCGCGACCACGCGCGGCGGTGAGGCCTTGGTCAGCGCCTCGACGTAGTTCGCGATGACGCCCTTGGCTTCCTTGAAATCCGGCGAGGGGGCCCAGACGGCCGGCAGCATGACGAAGGCGCCGTCGACGCCGCGTAGTGCGCGCTCGATCGCTGCCGTGTCGTTCCAATCACCGTCGAACAGTTCGACGCCCTTATCCGCCCAGCTTTTCGCCTTCGCGCGGTCGCGGACCAGCGCGCGTACCTTCTTGCCGCGAGCCAACAGATGCCTGGCCGTTGCGCCACCAACTTTTCCTGTAATTCCTGTAACGAGAAACATACGTATTCTCCCGGTGTGCTAAATGGTCTACATTCTAGGGTAGGTCTCATATAAAGACCTTAGACCTGCACCGTAAGGAGGCAGCTTTTTGTAACCAGGAGAGAAAAAGAGAACCCGCATGAGCGACGCATTGAGCGCGATCGAGCGATTCAGCCGATATCAATCGGACGATGCCCAGCCAGCGGAACCCGTACATTGCCCGGTGCGCGACGTGCTCGACCGCATCGGCGATAAATGGAGCATGCTCATGATCATGACTCTCGCGACGCGACCCCGGCGCTTCAGCGAGCTTCACCGAGCCATCCGCGACATCTCCAAGCGCATGCTCACCCAGACGCTGCGCGACTTGGAACGCGACGGACTGATCACCCGCCAGGTCTTTCCGACCAAGCCGCCGAGCGTTGAATATGGCCTTTCCCCGCTAGGTCAATCCTTGCTGGACCCGATGGCGAGCCTCGTCGATTGGGCCGAACGTCGTTATTCCGACATCCATGCCGCGCGCGTTCGCTTTGACGAAGCACCCAGTGATGTCCGGCGCGATTGATCGGACACAGGAGTTAGCTCATCGCATGTGTGAGGTCTGGCGGAGGTGCTTCAGATGGAGATACCAGCGGCCGGCCAACGCATGCAGGCCGTCAGGCATTCTTCAATAAGTCGGGATTGATTGGCGTTTTTCGAAGGCGGACGCCGGTGACGGCAAAGACGGCATTAAGGACAGCGGGCGCCAAGCATGACGTTCCAGGCTCGCCGATGCCGCCGGGGTCCTCGCTGCTTTTGACAATTTCCACTTCGATTGTCGGGGCCTCGTTGATCCGCATCACTCTATAATCGTTGAAATTGGATTGTTGGACGCGACCATGCTCTAAGGTGATGTCGCCCCATAACACAGCGGAAATACCGAAAATCACGCCACTCTGCATTTGTGCCACGACAGTGTCGGGGTTGACCACGACGCCGGTATCAACCACCACGATCACGCGATCAACATGCACCTCTCCGGTCTTCGAGACCGTTATTTCCGCGACCTGGCTCATGTACGATCCGAATGTGTTTTGCACCGAAACGCCCCGGCCCCGTCGTTCGCCAAGGGGCTTTCCCCAACCGGACAGCTCGGCAGCTCTGTTCAAGCAATGGAGCGCACGCGGGTTCTGCGTGAGAAGCGATCGACGAAACTCAACCGGATCTTTTTTGGCGACGGCCGCGAGTTCATCGATGAAGCTTTCGACCACGTAAACATTGTGGGTCGGACCGACACCCCGCCAGAAGGCCGTGGGAATTCCCGGGGGTTCTTCACGAATGAATTCCACACGCTTATTTGGAATTGCATACGGCATATCGATCGCGCCGTCGACGCCGTCAGGATCGATGTTGTCCTTGTAAAGCGGTGGCGCCCATCGCGCCATTATGGATGAGCCGACGATGCGATGTGACCACGCGATCGGCATCCCGTTTTCGTCGAGGGCCGCTGCTATGCGATCGTAATAATAGGGCCGGTACATGTCATGCTGGATGTCTTCCTCCCGGCTCCAAACGACTTTAACGGGGTGATCCAGCTGTTTGGCGATTAATGCAGCTTGTACGGTGGAATCAGATTCGAGGCGGCGCCCGAACCCTCCACCCAACAAGTGATTGTGCAGCCTCACCTGTTCGGTCTTTAACCCCAAAGCGGCGGCGACCGCTTTCTGACTGTTAACGGGAATTTGAGTTCCGACCCAGATATCGCAACCGTCCGTCGAAACCGATGCGGTGCAATTCATGGGCTCCATAGTGGCGTGAGCGAGAAACGGCGCCTCATAGATCGCTTCGATTTTATGTGCGGCGGTAGCCAGTACGGACGTGGCGTCGCCGTCGTTCTTGGCGACCCCACCGGGTCTTTCCGACGCTTTCGCGAGAGCCGCAACGACATCGGCTGTCGTGATTGCTGCATTGGGACCGTCATCGAAAACCGGAGAGGCGGCCGCCAGTCCCTGCTTTGCCGCCCAATAATGCTCTCCGACAACAGCGAGAGCGTTGTCTAGTCGAACGACTTTGAGAACGCCAGGTACGTTCATTGCCGCTGACTCGTTAAAGGACGCCAATTTGCCGCCGAATACCGGAGACGCAGCAACCGTTGCGATCTTCATGTTCGGGATTTTGACATCGAGCCCAAACACCGCTGAGCCGTCGACCTTGCCCTTTACATCAAGCCGCTTGGCGGGCGAGCCAATGATTCGAAACTTGCTTGGATCCTTCAAGGCAACATCGGCTGGAACGGCAAGCGTCGCTGCCCGCTCTGCGAGCTCTCCGTATGACAGGCGTCGCGCGTTTGCTGAATCGACAACGAATCCAGGTTCAGTCGTGAGAGACTTGGAATCGACGCCCCACGCATTTGCTGCCGCTTTGATAAGCATCTCTCTTGCCGCTGCCCCTGTTTTCCGGAGCGGCAAGTAGAACGCGCGGACTGACGTCGAGCCGCCGGTGATCTGCGCGCCACCGATTTTGGGATTTCCGTAAAGTGCGTCGCTCGGCGGCGCATGGCCGACCGAGACTTTCGACATGTCGACGTCGAGTTCTTCCGCGACGAGCATAGGCAACGACGTATATGTGCCTTGTCCCATCTCGCACATGGGCGAAACAATGGTAACCGCGCCGCTCCGATCGATGTGGATGTAAGCACTCGGAGCGAGCGGCGGTCCGTGTTCGACCTCAGCATGAGCGCTATCGAATGACCATCCGATGATCATGCCACCGCCGGCCGAAGCACCGGCAACGAGAAACAGTCTCCGCGACAACGCTGTTTGGCTTTGAAGCGTCATGATCTCAGACCTCATTTTGCCGCCGCTGTTTTTGCCGCTTCTTTGATCGCTTGCCGGATCCTGACGTAGGTTCCACAGCGGCAAATGTTACCGGTCATGCCGGCGTCGATGTCGCTATCGGTAGGCTCGGGTATGGAGTCGATGATTGCAGTGGCGGTCATGATCTGGCCGGACTGGCAAAAGCCGCACTGCACCACCTCGAGCTGCAACCAAGCCTGTTGCACGGCTTTGCCCGTTGCGGTGGTGCCAATGCCTTCAATGGTTGTGATGTTGCGATCTGCGATTTCTGCTGCTTGCGTAATGCAAGATCGACGAGGTTCGCCATCAACGTGAACTGTGCAAGCCCCGCACTGGCCGATCCCGCAACCGAACTTCGTCCCGGTCATCCCAAGAACATCGCGAACGACCCAAAGCAATGGCATGTCGTTCGGGACGTCTACAGAAACCGGTTTTCCGTTGAGCTTAAAGTTTACCATCTCGACCTCGTGCCTATTACGGAGCGGGACAATGTGCGCCGGTTTTTACCCAGAGCTTGATGAGTTCGCCGAACTCGGCTTGAGTTCCCGGAACCGGCGTCCGGCCGGCGTCCGGCTTCCATCCCCAACCGACCAATTCATCAGTCGCCATGTGATGCACGATTTGATCCAACGTCCGCCCGCCGTTGCGCGCAGGGTCTTTAAGTTGTTCGCAAATCGTCCCAAGCGACTTTCCCACCCAAGCCATCTCGATCGGAGCCGTATGCCACACCGGATTTCCAGGGATATGTGCAGCATCGAAATTCGTTTGGCCGTGGCACGTGGTGCATCGCATGCCCACCGCGCCAAAATCATCCGCGCCGCGGGTAACGGGCGGTTGGTGCGGGTGACTGTCGTCGCCTTGGAACGGGCGATCACCGGCGGGGTGGCAGTTCGTGCAACGTGGGTTCTGGATGACTTTTCCGGCCTCGTTGAAGAGTGCCAGCGAGCGTTCTCGCTCGTCCTTGATAGACGCGAACGAGTCTGCCGACTTTAGGCCGCTGGGAGTCGCTTCCACGGAATAAAAGAGTCCTGCAGCAAACGCCGGAAGCGAGGCGAGTGCGCCTATGCGCAAAAAAGACCAGATGTCTGAACTCACGGCTTGCCTCATTTTTGCAAACGCACCGGGCACAACCCCGCGTTGCTTGTGAACGCGCCTTACCGTTTCATTGTTCCGTGACTACCTCGCTGACGGCCGGAACTGAAAATCCCGACATCGAAATGGGTGCTGTAAAGATGATTAAAAAGGACGCGAATTCTCTTAAAATCGCGGGCATTGTGCTACTCCAACGCAAATACTCCAGCGGCAACGCTGGAAGCGCAGTAGCTCCTCCCGTCTGCAATTAATCTCTATGCTGCTCGTAAAGCAGTCAAACGAAAAACGTCGCTCCAAAGCGAAATCGGTGTTTTGTAAAATCCAAATGAACAGGCAAGGGCTCGCGGAGCAAAATCGACGAGGATCGAATTCAGAAGCTCAATTGAAAGGCTGCCTTTTAGAAGGCGTGCAGTTACGGCCGACGCACACGTTGCCTCTTCGGACTGCCAATAGGTTTAGGCCCCCTTCTTCACGACATGCATGGAGCACTCGAGGAGGTGCAGTCAGCCTACTCAGGCTCTGCAGCGCATTTCTCACCGTGCTCGGCGTAAGGTTGCGTGAACTACGATCGTGCCTGGCGAATTGAAAACCGATCTAGCTGTCGTTATCTTTATCTTCGCGACACGCCCATCAAGCGACGGACGTCGCGGACCGCAAATGGATGAGGAAATTCGTGCAAGAGCCTCCGGATCAAAAGGACGAAGCCGCCCCAGATCATTTGAGTGTCGTTTTGGGGTTTACCGGGATGCTGTCTGGCGGCGGCAATGCGGACGATGTGGCACGCTTCGCAACGGATCATGGGTGGATCGACACGAATGGCCAGCTCACCGCCGCCGGAGACCAGCTTGCTCGCGCGCTTCTGCAACAAAGCGGAACGCGATCGGTGTTTCGCGTTTAGCGAATTCATTCCTCATTAGTCGTGCCGAGCACTCCGGGCCGCGCGTATGGTGGCAAATGCGGCACGCTTTCCGGTTCCTTGCGGGATAACCCGGTTTGCGGCTGGCGATTCCGTTGTCGCGGGGCGCGCGCTCAACTAGTTTCCAGGCCGGGGTAGCTCATTCTTTGGAGGGGCAAATGCGGTCTTTGAAACTAGGCTTAGCCGCCGCGGCGGCAATCTGTGCACTTTCGGTGACGGCTCAGGCTGATTGCAGAAAAATTGGAGCGGTCGGCCAAGCTATGACCCACGATATCGCCAAGCTCTTCTCTACGCACGGCCTTGCAAACGTCATCTATGGGCAAGGCCGCGTCGGCAAGGGCCCGGTCCACACGAAATGCGAAGACGGCTCAGGTACGACGACGTGTCACTCCTCGCAGACGGCGTGCAAAGTGACGACACCCAAGAGCTGCTTAGGCGCATGGCTCTGCTTGCCCATGTGACCCCGCTGAACTTCCTTTGAAGAGAAGGCGTTCGCGAAGCACCCAAACCCTTTCACGGCTTTGCCGGCGTCGGACCCATAGAGCCCGACACCGGCAGCAGGTGGCACGTTCTCTCTTGCGATTATGCGAGAACGATGATGTCGACGACCTCATATGTGTCCGGATCGATAATTGCGATGCGATTGTCATCCAGCACGATGTATTCGTAGTCGCGATATGCGGGCACGATTTCGATGACATCGACCGGCACAGGATACAAGTGCACCGAATGTGGAATTCGGACACCGACGTTGACCGCGATATTTAGATTGCGGGCGGGTTCGACGCGGTGACGGGTGAAGACCGAACCGACCTTCGTTCTCTGTTCAGTCGTCACGCTTGTGATTGAACCTCGCTTGCTGTCGGAGCGTCCTTCCGTACCTTCACTGGCGCCGGTCGATGCTCCGCCGCGATCATTTGTGCGTGCCTCGTTCTTGTTGCGATCGTTGTCGTTCTTGGCGTTGCGGTTCGAGTGATCTCTGTCGCGATCGCTCCTGGCGTTGCGATCGGACTTCCTCTCACCGCGATCTGCGCGATCGCTATTCTTAGCGTTGTGATCCGCCTTGCTTTCGGATCGTCGTTCCGACTTGTCCGAGCTGTCCTTCCGATGTCCCGGTGAATAATCCTTAGCCGAGCCGTCGGACTTCATGTGCCCTGGCGAATTTTCGCTCGCCGAGCCGCTGCCTTTTTGATGTCCTGGGGCAAAATCGGACGCGGAAGAACCCGATGCGCCTTCGCTCGCGCCTGAGGATGCGCCGGAGCGCTCGTGCGATGCTCCGCCAGATTTCAAGCCGGACGAACCTGGTCCGGAAGAACTCGGGCCGGAATTCGACATTCCCGCTCCTCCGCCGTTTTTACCCATATCGCCGGCGCCCTGCGCGAATGCCATCGGGGCACCAACGAGAAGGGCGGCAATTGCAACTGAATACTTCAACATCTGCGTCTCCTACGCCGAATCCATTCCTCCGTGGTTGGATTACAGAACAGTCCAAAGCGTGTGAGTGTTCCGCGCGCTGTGCTCTGACAGCGGAGTTTGCGAATGTGACCTGTCGTCATACCGTTTTGATGCGTAAGCGGCGGATATCGAATTATGTCGGGCTGCGGGGCAGTTAGTGAGGCCAAGATTTGTCTACGTGAAAATTCCGGAACCTGATTGCAAGCGTACGGAGTATTTCGCGTGAGATGGGCTCGTTGAGCGGATTCGGCTTTGCGTGGGGCATTTGCGAATGAGGTCCAATTGGGGAACTGAAACCTTCCGTGCCGGGCCACACGATGCCTCAAGGTCAGGAGAGCTTTTTTTCGAGCCACTCGGTCAGAGCAGCACGGCGCTGCGGTGACGTTTTTGCAGCTGTCGCGTTCGCGAGGTCCGCAATTGATACGCTTTTTAGCTCAGCGCGCCACGCAGCCTCGGCTTTGTTAAAAACCGCATGAATTCCACACGGCTTGCGAAAGTCGTGGGCGGAGCCTCCGCACGGTCCTTGCTGTCGAATTTCAGTGCATTGAAAGGCTCGCTCGTCACCTTCGATTGCGGCGACGATGTCCCAAAGTGAGATCTCCTTTGCCGGGCGACCTAGGCGGTATCCGCCGGCCGGCCCTCTCAACGATTCAACCACGCCCGCGCGCGCAAGCGCCTGCATGTGCTTCGCCATGTAGGCCGGAGCCAGGGCATGAAATTCCGCCAGGGCGCTTGCGGGCAAACCTGATCCGGGAGGCAGCGTCGCCAAAAGAACGCACGCATGCGCCGTCCACTCGACCCCTTCACTCATTTTCATGCCGCGCTGCTCCAAAGAATCTTATTGCGGACATTTAGCATCCGGAATATATCGGATACAAGATGTCTGAAATAGAGAGTGAGCGAGATGACGACTGGCACCGTGACTATCGTAGGGGGCGGCATCGCCGGCCTGCTTGCTGCCGTGGAATTGGCCAGAAAGGGCGTGAAGGTTGCTCTCTTCGAAAAGGCGTCCGAGCCAGGAGGACGCGCGCGCACCCGAAACGTCCAAGGCTTTCTGCTTAATCAGGGACCACATGCGCTCTATCGGAATGGCGCGTTCAAGCGGGAGTTGGACCGTCTGGGTATTCCCTATTCGGGTGGCCGCGCTCTTGCTGGCACCCGCAAAGCGATCTTGCGGGGTAAGCTCTATGAGCTTCCTGTATCGACCGGCGCACTCGTTCGTACGAGACTGTTTGGTATCCGCGATAAAATTTCATTCGCGCGCTTGCTCAAGGCGGTGATGGGTGGCGCGACCGGTGAGGGTTCGTTCTCCGATTGGTTGGATGCGCAGGCCGTGTCGCCCGCAGTCAGAGCCGCCGTGGAGGCCTTGGGGCGCTTATCGAGCTACGCCAACGGATCATCATCCGTTGCGGCTGCGAAAATGCTGGAACAGATAAGAATTGGATTGGGCGGGACGCTCTATCTAGACGGCGGGTGGGCGTCATTGGTGTCGGCGCTGGCGGAAGCTGCCATCAAATCCGGGGCGCGGTTGAACTACGGTGTTATCGCTGTGGGAATGACCACATCGGGCGGTCGCACCAAGATCACGCTGAGCGATGGGCGCGAAGCTATTGCCGATGCTGCGATTCTGGCGCTTGGTCCGTGCGAAGCGTCAACTCTCGCGCCGGGAATTTCATCGCTGGCGGTGGAGGCACGTGAGGCCATCCCGGTGCGGGCTAACACTCTTGACCTCGCGCTCAAGCAGATGCCGGTTGGCGCGCATGACTTTGCCCTGGGTATCGATGCGCCACACTACTTCTCCCTGCACTCCGGGTCGGCACAGTTAGCGCCGGAAGGCGGTGCCCTCGTACATATTGCGAAATACCTTCCGATCGGTGAGGGGCCTCGTCAAGATGCGGGCGAAGAGCTAGAGCGCGTCGCGGACCTCGTGATGCCGGGTTGGCGCAACGAAGAGGTTACCCGTCAACAACTCCGTGGAATGACCGTTTCCAACGGCCTGCCGCGGGCGGATCGTCCCCGGCCTTGTGTTGCCCTGCCAGATGCGGCGGGCGTGTTCATCGCCGGCGATTGGGTCGGTGATGAAGGCATGATTGCGGACGCTGCGGCGGCGAGCGCAGTAAAGGCGGCGCACTCCGCGATTGAATGGCTGTCGGTGAAAGAGAGCGCATATTCGGTCGCATGACGGCGCGAGTTAGCTACTAATGACAAGATCCGCCAGCCGGTCTGGCACTTCTGAACTCATTCCGGCACACCCAAGAACCGGTTGCCTCGTTGAAATCGGCGGCCGGTCTGCTAAGGTTGAGCCCGATGGGGATGGGGTTCCCCCGATAACCGCCCGCAACGGCTGATGACTCCTAATCGACTGCACAACTCCGCCATCCCGGCGGATTTTTGATGCTGCGAAAGGAGCGGAGAATGTCCTTCACCACGTGTCTTGTCGTGATGCTCGGCGGTGCGCTTGGCACACTGTCCCGTTATCTCGTCTCACTTGTCGCGTTGCCGATCAGCGGCCAACTTCCGTGGGGGACGATCATCGTCAACATCACGGGATCGTTCATCATCGGATTTTTCGGCACGCTGACATTGGCTCACGGGCGATATCCGGTTTCCGAAGATGTGCGCCTTTTTGTGATGATCGGGATTTGCGGCGGTTACACCACCTTCTCGTCTTTCAGCCTGCAGACGCTCGATCTTCTCCGGAGCGGTGCTCTGACGCGAGCCGCGATCAATGTCCTGCTGTCTGTGCTCCTGTGCATTCTCGCTGTCGCGGCTGGCCACGCGATCGCCGCGTATTTCAATGGCGGGGCAACCGAGATCGCCCAGATCGAAATCGAGGAAGAGGCGTAAGCCGCGCTTTTACATAACGCCGAAGATGAGTGACACCTTCGCTTTGAGAGGGTGCCACTACGGAATGCGGACGCCGTCCGGCCCGAAAAGATGCAGCCGCGCGGGATCGGGCCGGAGGAAAATGCTCTCTCCCTTACGGGGAACCGGCGCATCGGCGGGATAGCGAACCGCCAGCGGACTTTTGTCGGAAAGCGCAGCCTGGACCACGCGGGATTCTCCAAGGTCTTCGACATGAAGAACGCGGGCGCGCAGCGTTCCCGGTTGCTGGGTCGTGGCCAGCGCGATATTTTCGGGCCGCACGCCGATGTCGGCAGAACCGTGATGTTGACTTGCGACGGACAGGTTCTCGCCCGAACGCAGAGTTGCTTGGCCGGATTTCAATTGTACCGGCAGAATATTCATCGGTGGTGCGCCCATGAACTCGGCGGCAAATCTCGTCGCCGGGCGATGGTAGAGATCAGCGGGACTACCGACTTGTTCGATCCGCCCCTTGTTCAGCAGCACAATGCGATCGGCGAGCGTCATCGCCTCAAGCTGGTCGTGTGTGACGTAGATCATCGTTGACGACAGATCGTCATGCAGGCGCGCAATTTCGAGGCGCGTCTGGGCACGCAATGCGGCGTCGAGATTCGAGAGCGGTTCGTCAAACAGAAAGACCTGCGGCTCGCGTACGATCGCGCGGGCGATCGCAACACGCTGACGCTGGCCGCCGGAGAGTTCGCGCGGACGCCGCTTCAGAAGCTCATCGATCTGCAACATCTCCGCGACCTGCTTGACGCGCTGGTCAATGGTTGCGGTGGCGGTTCCAGCCGCCTGCAAACCGAACGCGATGTTGCGGTAGACGTTCATATGCGGATAGAGCGCGTAGCTTTGGAAAACCATTGACACGCCGCGTTTGGCGGGTGGCAGACGTGTGACGTCATTGTCCCCAATGTAGATCGTGCCGGACGTGGCCTCCTCGAGCCCGGCGATCAATCTGAGGAGCGTTGATTTTCCGCAACCGGACGGGCCGACAAACACGACGAACTCGCCGTCTGCGATATCAAGATCGATCGCACGGATCACCTCGATCTCGCCGAACCGTTTGCTCACGCGCTCGAGCCGTACGCCTGCCATCCCCTTACCCCTTCACCGCACCGGCCGTCAGGCCAGCTACAAGACGCCGTTGAAAAATCAATACGAGAATCACGAGCGGCACAGTCACGATGACGGAAGCGGCCATGATGTTCCCCCACGGCAGCTCGTACTCGCTGGCGCCGGTTATCAGGGCGATGGCGACCGGCACCGTCCGTTGCTCGTCCGACAAGGTGAAGGTCAGTGCGAACAGGAATTCGTTCCAGGCTGCGATAAACGCGAGGAGACCGGTCGCCACCATGGCCGGCGCCATGAGCGGCAGGAAAATGTGCGTGACGATTCCGACCGGCCCCAACCCGTCCATGATTGCCGCTTCTTCAAGCTCGACGGGGAGATCTCGCATGAAGGTGGTGAGCACCCAGACCGTGAACGGCAGCGTGAAGATCATGTAGGAGAAAACGAGGCTGGCGAGATTGTTATAGAGACCGAAGATCCGTATGACCTCGAACAGACCGGATAATACCGCGACCTGCGGGAACATCGAAATCGCCAGGATCGTGTAGAGCAGCGTTTTGCGCCCGGCGAAGTGAATACGGCCGAGTGCGTAGGCGGCGGCGAGGGCGAGTCCTAACGACAACGCGACGACAGACGCGGCGACGATCACTGAGTTGAGAATGTTGCGTGCGAAGTGCTGTTCGGTCCAGACACGCGAATAGCTCGTCAGGTCGATGTGGGTCGGCCAATAGGAGACTTTGAACAGCTCCGAGCCGGATTCGAACGACGTCAGCACCGCGTAATAGAGCGGGAACAGCAGAAAGAACGCCAGCACAAGACAGGCGAAAGCAAGAGCGGCGTTTTTGAGAAAGCGCGTCATCGTTGACGGGCTCCGAGATCGAGCCGCATGGCCATGACGTAAATGGCAGTCAGCAGCGCAATGATAAAAAAGACCAGCATCGACGCCGCGGAGCCGTAACCGACGTCCTGGAAGCCGACGAGTTCGCGTTGCGCGAAAACCGATAGCGTCATTGTCGTGTCGGTGGCGCCGGTCATGATGTAGACGAGGTCGAACATCCGCATAGCGTCGAGCAAGCGGAAAATCACAGCGACGGCGAGAGCCGGAGCAATCAACGGAAGCGTGACCTGGAAGAACACTCTGACCGGGTGGATGCCGTCGATGCGCGCCGCCTCGTAACAATCTTTTGGCACCATCTGTAAGGCGGCCAACGCCAGCAGAGCGATAAACGGCGTCGTCTTCCAAACGTCGACCATGATGACCGATGCCATCGACAGGGCCGGGTCAGCAAGCCACGCGACCGGTTCCGAGATGACGCCGAGCTTCATCAGCATATCGTTGATGACGCCGAACTGGTCGTTGAGCATCCAGCTCCACATTTTTGCCGAAACAACCGTCGGAATGGCCCAGGGCACCAGCATGGCGGCGCGCATCAGGCCGCGGCCCGGAAAGCGCGTATTGAGCAGCACGGCAATCAGCACGCCGAGAATTGTTTCCAGCGTCACCGATACAATCGCGAAAACGAAGGTGTTGCGAAGGGCTGTATGCCATTGCGGATCGCTCAGGATGCCATACCAGCGGCCGTTGTCGTACGTGAGATAGTTGGACAGCCCGACGATGCGATAGTGGCTCATATCGACCAGTGTCGCGTTGGTCAGGCTGAAGTAGAGCGTTCGCGCTAGCGGCCAGAGTGCGACGATCACAAGGATTACCAGCATCGGCGTCAGGAACAGCCAAGCTGCGCGTGTTCGCTCGGAGCGCATGGAGCGTTGTTTGTTCATTGCCATCCCGCGCGGTACTTAAGCCTGTCGAGATCGTTCGCCAATTCATCAACACGCTTGTCCGGCGGCGCGCCAGTGAGGACGTCATGCGCGGCACGCCAAACATCGTTCGACAGGCGGTTGTAGTGCGGCCCGGCGATGCGCGAGGGGCGGGCGACGGCTTTGCGCAAGGGTTCCAGCAAATCGGCCAGGAAGGGATTGGCGGCAAGGATCTCCGGGTCTTCGTAGAGCGCCGGTAGCGTTGGATTGTACGATGCCTCGATGGCCCGCTTCTTTTGTTGCGACGCGCTGGCGAGAAACAGGATCAGGTCGGCGGCTTCCTTCGGATGCTTGGAGTAACGGGATACGGCCAATTGCCAGCCGCCCAACGTGCCCGTCGATTTTCCGTCGGGACCGCCGCTCGGCAACGGCATGACGCCGACTTTACCGCGCACGGGGCTATCAGGGCTTTGCGCCAATGAATAAGCGTAGGGCCAATTTCGCATGAATATGGCGTTGCCGGTTTGAAAAACGCCGCGCGCAGCTTCTTCATCGTAGTTCAAAACACCCACCGGAGAGATGTTGCCAATCCAGCTTCCGGCCAGAGCTAGCGCGGCGACAGTGTGGGGATTGTTGACGGTGATCTTGCCGTCGGCATTGACGATTGTGCCGCCGCCGAAGGAGCTGATCCACTCTAGCGCATTGCAGGTCAATCCTTCGTAGGCCTTGCCTTGAAAAACAAAACCCCAGAGGCGCCGGTTTCCAGCCTTGCGCTCGGCATTCTGAATGGTGTCGGCAATGGCGGTCATCTCTTGCCACGTGCGGGGCGGAGCAACGCCGTACTTCTGTAAAAGATCCTGGCGGTAGTAGAGCACGCCGACATCGGTCCACCAGGGCAGCGCCACGAGCCGGCCGGCAATCGTGTCATTCTCGATCAGCGCGGGAAAGTACGCTTCGGTCGCGTTTCCGACATAGGGATGCAGGTCGGCCAGATGGCTGGCGAGAATGCCGGCCCACACGACGTCGATTTGCAGCACGTCGATGTCGTCGGCTCCCGATGCCAGCATCTGCAAATAGAGCGACAGCCGGCTCGTTGATGAGTTCGGAGTGGTAATGATCTTGACGGTGTTCCCGGTCTGGCGCGACCAGGCTTCAGTGGCTTGCGTGCATAGCTTCAGTTCGACGCCAAGCGCGCCGCAGGCAATGGAGATCGTCGCCGCCCTGGCCGGAGACTGCCCAATTCCAAGCAGCACTCCGAGCGCCAGTCCAAATCGGGCGGCTAGAGTCCGCATAGCGCCGCCGGCGCTTTCTTCCCACTGCGGGAAGCGGCGGTGATGCCTTCGAAATGACTAGCGACCTGTCCGGCCCAGCGTTCCAAGTCGTAATGACGTACGACTTTGTTCATTTCCGCCATGCGCGTACGCGCTTCGTCCGCCGGCATATCGATTGCCTCATCAAGGGCGCGGTCCATCGCCAGATTGGAGTATGGGTTTGTCAACACGGCCTGCGGCAGCTCCACGGCACAACCGGCGAATTCCGAAAGAATGAGCGCACCGGGCAACCCTTGCTTCGCCGCGACGTACTCCTTCGCCACCAGATTTAGCCCATCGCGCAGCGGAGTCGTCAAGCAGACGTCGGCAATGCGGAAATAGGCGACGAGGCGTTCGAAGGGGATCGCGTTGGAGAACAACACGACCGGTGTCCAATCGAGCTTCGAGAACCGGCCGTTGATGCGGCCAACCAATGCCTCGATTTCTTTCTGCGTCTCCTCGTAGACTTTCATCGTTGAGGCGGCCCGCACCGAGGTGACGAGCATCTTGATTTCGCCGATCAGCTCGGGGCGCCGCTCAAGCAAACGCTCGAATGCGTAAAGGCACTCGACCATGCCCTTGGTGTAGTCGGTGCGGCCGACGGTGATCAGCAGCCTGCGCCGGCCGAGTTCGTCGAGGAGCTGGCGTTGCAGCACCTGGCTTTCATCGGAACTTACGTAGCTCTGAACGAGGTCGGGATTCGTTCCGACCGGCGCGACGCTGATGTGGACGGAACGCTTGTCCGTGAGGATGGCGGTCGGCACGTTGGGTTCGGATAGCGCGGTGCCGGTAGGTGAAAGCCCTTCTTCGACAGGCTCGGTCGCTTCGACCTCGGCGCGATTGAGGGCGCGGGCGACATCAGCGAAGTTCTTGGCATAGCGGGGAATGTGAAAGCCGACCAGATCGCAATCGAGCAGACTATCGACGATCTCCCGCCGCCAAGGAAGGACGTTGAAAACGTCGGGGCCGGGGAATGGCGTGTGGTGAAAGAATGCGATGCGCACATTCGGCTTGATGCGGCGTAGATAGGCGGGCACGAGCCACAGATTGTAATCGTGGACCCAAACCAATCCGTCGTCTTCGACTTGCTCGGCGGCGGCCTCGGCGAACAACCGATTGACCTCCTGAAACACTTTCCAATCGACGTTGTCGTACTGGAAGAGGCGCGGGAACGAGTGAAGGATGGGCCACAACGCCTCTTTGGATGTGACATGGTAGAAGCTCTCGACCTGTTCGGCGGTCAAGGGCAGGCGCGAGACGACATAGCCGCCGTTCGGGTCATCAACGTGAATGACGCGGTCGAAATCGGCGCCCTTCTCGGGATCATAGGTCTTCCATGCGACCCAGGCACCCGCCTCTGGCGGCAAGCGGTGGAAGAAGCTCTTCAGCGTTGGAACGATGCCGTTCGGGCTGCGATGCGTTCGATAAACGACGCGCCCATCGATAACGACTTCTTCGTTCGGCTGGCGGTGATAAACGATGACCAAAGATGATTTTCTCATGACTTCGATCCTCCATTGAACTTGAAGCGATTGATGGCGTCTGAGATGCCGGCGGTTCCGGGCAATGGGCTGCAGTAGACATTCGGCATGTCGCGAACCGCTGCCCTGAGACGCGGTTCGGAATTGCCAACGGCCACACCCTTGAACCCGGTTTGGAACAACGACAGGTCGTTCATGGTGTCGCCGGCAACGAGCACGCTTTGCCGATCAAATCCGAGTGTCTCGACGAGTTTGATCAGCGTCGGACCCTTTGAGACGCCCTTGGGCAGAACATCAAAAAATCGATCGGCCGAGAGCAGGCAATCAAAGCCTGCGGCTTCAACTTTTTCGATGCTGTGCTGTGAAAGAGCCGCTGGCTCGTAGTCGTAGCTCACACGATGGCGGAATGGCGTATCCTGAAGTTTGAGACCGGGATCGCCATCGAGCATCTGCATAACGCGCGCATTGGACCCATTCCACTGCGTGGCGATCGAGGCTTCCAGCTCGCGGACAGGCTCAAGACGTTCGCCATCGTAGATCGACGTGCCGACGTCGCCGACAATATAATGCGGACGCGGCATGCCGGGCGTTGCGATGAGCTCGGCGATGAAATCGATGTCCCGGCCCGTCACGAAGATCAGGACCACGTCGTCGCGCGCCTTCAGGCTCGTATAGAGCGCGGTGCGATCATCCTTCGATCCTCCGAGAAACGTGCCGTCGAGATCGGTGGCGAGAACCAGCTTCGCCGTCGTCATGCGGGCACGGTCTCCTCTATACTCCCGCGAGCGGGGTGGGGAATGCGCGTCGCATTTTCGTGCGTATAGGGTTCGGCGCGAAGGTCGGACGTCATCAGGCTTTGGATCGCTTGCTCCACCGGATGGCCGCGAAGAACCGCTTCGATCGCCGTGCAGATCGGCATCTCGATGCCGACCGTTGCCGCGAGTTGGATTACGGAACGCGCATTCGCCGCGCCTTCGACGACCGGACCGTCGGCGCGGATCTCCGGACGTTGTCCCTCGCCGATGGCTTTACCAAACGAGAAATTGCGCGACTTTTCGCTTGAGCAGGTGAGCATGAGATCGCCCGCGCCCGCCAAGCCGGAGAGCGTGTCGGCTCTGGCACCGAGAGCACGGCCCAGTCTGATGGTCTCGGCGAGTCCGCGTGTTACGATTGCGGCGCGCGTGTTGGCGCCCATGCCGCGACCGGCGGCAATACCGCAGGCGATGGCGAGCACGTTCTTGACCGCGCCTCCGATTTCGACACCGGTTACGTCGTCGGAAAGATAGGGCCGGAACGTTTGCGTGGCGAACGTCACCGCGACGCGAGACGCAAGATGGTCCGGGCCGAAGTTGCGGTTGCCTGCGAGAGGCGCTGCGACCGTCGCTGCCGTCGGTTGATCTTCCGCGACTTCTGCGGCGAAGGTCGGTCCGGATAGGACGGCCAATGGGCGGTCGCTCATCTCATCGGCGACAACCTCGCTCATCAATAGTCCCGTGCCGGCTTCCACGCCCTTGCTGCAGATGACGACCGGAGTGCCCTCGGCCAGATGCTGCTCGACCTTGCGCGCCATTGTACGCAAGTGCTGCGAGGGAACGACGAGCACGACCAGCTCGGACCGCTCCAGCGCCTGCTTCAGGTTATCCGTGACGACGATGCCATCCGCCAGTTTTGCTGACGGCAAAAATGGATTGCGCCGGGTGTCGGCAACGGCCTCGACGACCGATTTCTCGCGGGCCCAAAGGACGACATTGCGCCCGGCCCGTTGAGCCGTGATGGCAAGTGCCGTGCCCCAGGCACCGGCACCAATGATGGTGACATGTTGAAAAGCCGTCGGTCCTACGTCGTCGTTACAGAACCGCGTGGCTGCTCCGTTGTTTCTCACGGTAGCCCTCCGCTGTGTGTATAGACGACTCACTCGCCGCCAGTTGATCCGAAATGGATTTGAAAGCCCCGGTTGACTTTCTTGATTATAATTTTGATGCCACCTAATAGCTGCATGATCAGTTTATGTCAACCCCAGGACGCAAGCGCCGCAGGGCGTGAGTTATACTGTAGTTATTTTCGGGTATTCGGCAAATGTGAGAATTATGTGCGTATTATATCGGATAGTTGATCGTGTACTTCGCAACTATACTGTATTATGTCTTGTTAAATTGATTTGAGCATAAGCGGGCATTGCGACATTACTGCAACCGGGGCGCGGCTAGAGTCACCAGGGCGGCGGCCGCCGAACAGGAAGCGCGGGCACCGTCGGATGCTCGTCGCCACCCATTGGATGAGCCGAGACGTCCCCAGCGAGCGCGCTGAGCCTCGTCTCAGAACGGCGGCCTCACGTCGCTACCATCGATAGCGTAGGCTGCCGAGAATTGTCCGCCCTTGGTCCAGGTAGCAGTAGTCGAACGAGCAGACGTCGTCGCGGGTATCAAACAGATTGTTGACGTTCATCTGCAGCCGGGCGCCCGTGAACTTCGGGTCGAGCTTGCCCAGATCGTAGTGCGCGGCGAGGTCGAACAGCGTGTGGCCACTGTTCTTGAATGTGTTCTCGTCGTTTCCGAAACTCGATCCAATGTAGCGGACGCCGAGGCCGAAACCGAGACCGGCGGCGCGACCGGACTGCATGGTATAATCGCCCCAGAAGGACAACGTATTGAACGGGACGCTCGACTGGACATTGCCCTCCGTCCCGGCCTCATTATCTTCGATCCGCATGTCGATATAGGAATAGGCGAACAGCAGGCTCAGGCCGTTATCGAGCGAGGCCTGACCCTCGAGTTCGAAGCCGCGCGAGCGCAGAACGCCGGCTTGCACGGCGCCATACTCCTCGACTCCGTTGACGTCGACGTTGCGAAAGATCACGCCCTTCGTTTGCTGAATGTCGAACAGAGCCGACGTGATCGATGCGTTCATGCCGGGGATGAAGTACTTCAAGCCGACTTCCTTGGATTCCGAGGTCGTCGGATCGAGCGGCTTGCCGGTGCTCAAATCGGTTCCGGCATTAGGGACGAAGCCCGTACCGTACGAAATGTACTGCGCGATGCCGGAATCAAACAGGTAGCTCAGTCGGCGCGTCCCGTCCAAGCGCCGTCCTGCTGTTTTTCGACATCGCCGTCCGTGTTCGTGCTGGTATCGACCCAGTCGCGGCGTCCGCCCAAGGTCAACGACCATTTGTCGAGCTTGATTTGGTCCTGGAGGTACGCGCCGACCATGAACTGCTTTTGTGCGGTTACCGTCGAAATGGGCGGCGTCGGAATGTGCTGCTGGCCGTAGTTGTAATTGACGAGCGGCGGGACGATGCCGCCGTCTTCGATTGGATCGCCGTAGCCGCTGCCTTCCCAGGACGAAACAAACGCGCCGTCGATACCGGCGAGCACGACGTGTTTGAACGGGCCGGCCGTAAACCGTGCCTCGGCCTGGTTGTCGATGACGAAGCTATCGACTTTGCTGTAAATAACACCGTTGTTGCGTGTGAAGACGTCGGGAGAAATTTCCTCTAGGACGTCAATATATTCACCGACAGCCGAGAGGTGCGAATAACGCGCCTTCTGGCGAACGGTGAGGATGCCGTTGACGCGGTGCTCGATCTCGTAGCCGATCCGCTCCTGAGTCTGGTCGAACGCATTGAAGTTCGGATCTCCAGACCAGATGTCGGTGCGCTGTGCATGGCCGCTGCTATAGTCATTATACCAAGCCATGTTGCCACCGGTCTGGGCATCCATGTACTCGCCTAGAATGGTGATCTTGGTATCGGGATCGATCTTGAACGTCACGGCGGGTGCAAGATAGAGGCGGTCGTCGGGAACGCCGAGAGCCTCGGTGTTGCTGTCGCGAACGATGCCGGTCATGCGGTAGAGAACATCGCTGCCAGGAGCGATCGGGCCGGAGAAATCGAAGTTGCCCTGAAAGCGATCGTGGTTTCCGGCAATAAACTCGACCTCGCGGAACGGCGTCTCGGTCGGCCGCTTGGTGTACATATCGACGATGCCGCCAGCGTTGCTGCCGCCGTAGAGGGATGATACCGGCCCGCGCAGTATCGAAATGCTGTCGAGGCCATACGGCTCGGTGCGAAATTGCCCGAAACTACTGGTCATCTGGCGCAGGCCGTCGCGGAAGACGCCGGTATATGTCGCGTCGAAGCCGCGGATGTAGAAGTTGTCGAAACGCGGATCGAAACCCGACATGTTGACCCGGACGCCAGGAACATATCCGAGCGACTCATTGAGGCTCTGGGGTTTGCGATCCTCGAGCTGCTGGCGGGTGACGGTGGAAATCGACTGGGGCACTTCAACAAGCGGAGTCGCGGTTTTGGTTGCGGCGATCCCCTCTTTGGCGACGTAGCCATCGGTTGCGCCGGGTGGCGTGCTTGCGCCATCGCTGGGCGCGGCCGTCGGTTCGTTCAGAGGCATCGCGGAAGCGGCTTGGACGGAGGTCGTCTTCTTTTTCGTCGTCCGCGTCTTCTTGCGCGTCGGCGTTTTCGGCTTGTTTTGCGATTGAACGACGACTTCCGGCAATTGCGTCGACGTTGCTTGCCCCGCGTCAGGTAGAGGCGAAGCCTCTTGTGCCTCCAGGGTGGTCGTTACAATGGACGTGGCGCACGCAACCGCCGTCAGCGCCCCAATGCGGGCGCGCTTTAAGACTCTCATTGTTTATGCCCCCCGGCACACTCAGCCGGTGGGCGAATGCTCAACGCGGCTATCAATCTCTCTGATGTTTGTATATCAGAACAGTAGACAATATAAAGTCAAGCGAAGGTGCGACATGGGCGTCATTTGTCTGCCCGTGTGTTTTACGTAGGCGAGGGGCGCGGTGCGCGGGATTTTTGTTATCGCTCACCGATGGGTTGGGCTGTTCATTGCGGTTTTCCTGTTTGTCGCTGGTCTGACGGGGGCGGTGATCTCGTGGGATCACGAACTTGACGGTTGGCTGAACCCCGAGTTGTTCACCGCCAAGCAAACGGGCAAGCCGTTGCCGCCGCTGGAATTGGTCGCGAAATTCGAGGCGGCACACCCCGAAGCTCAAGTCATCTATTTCCCGCTGTCCTACGAAGCCGGCGAAACCGCCGAGATGTTCATCACGCCGCGCATCGATCCGGCGACCGGCGAGCCGTACGCGCTCGAATACAATCAAGTTTACGTCGAGCCGGTGTCGGGCGACGTGGTCGGCAAGCGCTACTGGGGGCGTATCTCTCTCAGCCGCGCCGATCTGCTGCCGTTTTTGTACAAGCTGCATTATTCAATGCATGTGCCGGACTTCTTCAACTTCGATCGTTGGGGAGTCTGGTTGATGGGTATCGTCGGCATCGTGTGGATGTTCGATTGCTTCGTCGGCTTCTATTTGACGTTGCCGTCGCTTGTCCGCAATGGAGGTCAAGCTGCGCTTGCGATGCCGAGGAGCCGAGCGCGGGCGGGCGCCACGTTCTGGGAGCGATGGAAGCCGGCGTGGCGGATCAAAAGGGGCGCGAGCACTTATCGGCTCAATCTCGATCTTCATCGCGCCTTTGGGCTTTGGTTTTGGCTGTTGCTCTTCATTCTTGCATTCACTTCGGTTTCCATGAATCTCGGAACCGAAGTCGTGCGCCCGTTGCTTGCAACCGTCTCGACCCTTACCCCCGACGTTGACGACACTCGCACTCCGGCTCCGCTCAACAAGCCGATCAAGGCAGATCAGCCGTTCGCCCATGTGATCGATGAGGCGCGGAATGAAGCGCAACGGCGCGACTGGAAAGAGCCGCTCGGCAGCGCTTTTTACGATCCGCAGATCGGTGTCTATCAGGTCAGCTTTTTTCAGCCTGGCGACGAGCACGGCAGTGGCGGCATGGGCGTCAAAACGCTCTATTTTGATGGGAAAAACGGCGCATTGCTCGGCGATCATGTGCCGTGGAAGGGAACGGCGGCGGATGTCTTCATGCAGCTTCAGTTTCCGCTGCATTCGGCGCATTGCCGGCGTGCCGGGACGTATTGCTTTGACGATTCTGGGGTTGGTCGTCGCGCTCCTTTCCATTACCGGCGTCGTCATCTGGTTCAAGAAGCGGCATGCGAGGCTGAGTGCCAGAATTCTGAACGGCAAATCGACCCCCGTGATGCCGACCCCAACGCCTAGATCGCTTGAGGTCACTCAGCTTGGCGTAAAACACCTTATACTCGCAGCGACGAAAGCGGGCCGCGGCCGAGATTTGTGATCGCTTGAATATGGGGCTTCCGTCGAAGCCGGTTTCTTGGGCGCCTGTCCTTCACAGGACTGGGGATTACGCGCGACAGAATCATGACGTGATTTCGCACGATACCAGACGCGCTGTACGTTTGGTTTGGCAACTCACGGGGAACGCCAATGATCGAATGGGCCAACAGGGAGCTTTCGACCCTCGAGGGTCAGCTCGCGTTCTGGAAGACCGGCGTCGCTCGGCTCTTCAATGGACCTGCCAGCGACGACGACATCACGCAATCGGTCATCGATACGCTCGAAAAGCACGTGGCCGATTGGCGTGAACTGATGGCGCGGCATCAAATTCCAGTTCAGCAGAATTTACCCGGCTCCGCCGAGCACTGACGCGGGCGGCGAGACGTCGTTGCTTGCTGGATGAGATCGAGGGAGTCAAAAGTCGGGGGCCCGGCGGGGGGATGCCGGGCCCCTTCAATCGAAGCGGCGCTTGGGATGGAGATGAGAGACGGCGCACGTCTTCGATGAAATTTTCCTCGTAAGCGCTGCACGCGCCATGCGCCGCAGTTTTCGCTTGGATAAACGATCAGGCCTTTTGGCGCGCAAACTCGGAAAGCCGAACGTCATCCAGGATCTCGATCTGGAAAGCGTTCGGAAGCCGGATCACGTTCTGGTCGATCAGTTCGGCAAAGCACCGTTCGAGCGCCGCCATCGATATGCCGAGGTGAAACGCGATCTCCGCATCCGAGCGCCGTATCTCGACCATGTCGCGATCACCGCTCGCGCTATTTCGGCCGAGGTGATGGTGGTGCTCGATGAACGTTGCAAGTCTGGCGATGTGGGGTGAAAATCGCGGGTTTGCGTTGTTCTTCCGGGCGGTCGAGTTGGCAATGTTTTGAGACGTCTGCATCGGTAACTCCTGCTAACACTCTCGCGAGTTGAGCTCCCGGGCGGGACCGGTTGCGTGACGCGAAATACCTGCGCCCGACGATGCGCAGATACCAGTCAGCAGTGCGGCCTATGGCGCGCATTTTGCCAATTAGACCAGATGGCCTACCTCGATTTCACGCTCAAATGGCTGGTGAAGCCCAAACTTTTGCGTCATTTGGGCGAGAGAATTTTACAGAACTGCAATTTGAATTCTGTGCCGAAAGGGGCTTTAGGTTAGCCCAGTCATTACGGACGGCTTGATCGGATGCGGCGCGTTTCGTTGAAGGTGTTGATTGCTGCTGCGATCTCGCTCGTATCGCTGCTGCTGACGGCTGCCGTTTCCTACGTGATTGCGCATGACGCCGTAGCTCGTCTCGAACTGCAGATCGGACGCTCGCTCGCATTGCTGGCCGACGAAATGCAAGACAAGCTCGATCGCGCAATGTTCGAGCGTTTGCAGTCGCTCGACGACATGACTGAAATTGCGAAGATCCCATCGAAGACGGAGACGCCCGATTCCTTGCGCGCCTCGCTCGAGCGCTTTCAAGAAGCTTATGCCGATTACTCCTGGGTCGGCTATGCCAATCGCGACGGCAAAATCGAAAGCGCGACCGGCGGTGTGCTGGAAGGTACCAACGTGGCGCAGCAGGAGTGGTTTCGGGAAGGCCTGGACGGCCCCTATGTCGGAGACGTGAAACTTCACGGAGGTCATCCGAAGCCTGCGCCGGGGAAAAAGAATCTTCCGGACTTTATCGACCTTTCGGTGCCCGTCTCCGGCGACGAAGACACTCTCGGGGTGCTCGGTGCGACGTTGAGCGCAGACTGGGCCGAGGAGGTCAAGGACACGTTGCTCGGCAGCATGAAGAGCACGATCCCCGCGGATGTCATCGTGCTCAACGAGGCCAAGCAGGTTTTGTTTGGTCCCGATGACATCGCGGGCAAGACGCTGGATCTGGAAAGCATCAGGGGAGCGCGTGCGGGCGTCGCAAATTTCGCGATCGAGCGATGGCCGAATGGCCGCTCCTATGTCACGGGCTATTCGAAGAGCGACGGATATCGTTCGTATCCGGGTCTGCATTGGATCGTACTTGTTCGCGAGGACCAGAAACTGGCATTCGAGCCGGTGCGCAGCTTGCAGCACAACATTTTGATCTGGGGCGCAGCATTTTCGATTTTGGCGGCTCTGCTGGCGTGGGCTCTTGCCGCCAAGCTCTCGCGTCCTCTGCTGCAACTCGCGGACGCCGCCGAAGGACTGCGGCGCGGCCGCCAAGTCGATTTCCCGGCGGTCGATGGATACGACGAAGCGCGCGTCCTTGCGCAATCGTTGCGGTCGATGGTGGCAGAGCTTGCGGCTCAGCGTGGGTCTCTCGCGGCCGCCAATCAAACGCTCGAAAGCCAAGTTCGAGAGCGTACACAACGGCTGGCCGAACAGAACGTCGGACTTGAGCGCGCCAAGGCCGAGGCGGAGCAAGCGACGGAAGCAAAATCACGCTTTCTCGCCGCGGCCAGTCACGATTTGCGGCAGCCGCTTCACGCGCTGACGCTTTTTGCGCGGGCTTTGTCGCGGCGTGTGCAGGGCCCCGATGCGACCACGCTCGTGGCGCAGATGGAGGAAGGGCTGCGCGGATTAAAGGGTATGTTCGACGCGCTGCTCAATGTTTCACGACTGGACGCCAAGCTCATCGAGCCGACGAAAGTTCCGGTGTCGGTCGAGGAGATTATCGAGCGCGTTTCGGTCGGCTCGAAGGTCGAAGCCGAGCAGAACGGACTGAAGTTCCTGAGCCGCACACCGAACTGGACGATTGAGACCGATCCGGCTTTGCTCGAGACGATCATCAGGAATCTGGTTTCGAATGCTTTGAAATTCACAAAGAGTGGCGGGGTGATTTTGGCGGCGCGGCGCAGAACGGGCCAGCGTGTCATCGATGTCTACGATAGCGGCCCCGGCCTCTCGGTCGAACAGCACGAAAAGATCTTCGAAGAATTTTCGCGTACCGACCGGCGGGCGCGCGGCTCCAACGACGGATTGGGGCTCGGCCTTTCCATTGCGCGGAGATATGCGGATCTTTTGGGTATGCACATCGTGGTGTGTTCCCGCCAAGGACGAGGCTCGCGATTTTCGATCGTTCTTCCGCCGGAACGCATCATCGAGAACGTCCCAGAGAAGACGGGTATTTTCAAAGACGACGCGGACGTTCGAGGATTTAGAATTCTGGTTCTGGATGACGACCCGCTTATCGTTTCCGCGCTCAGCCGGGATCTCAGGGATAGAGGCAATATCGTCTTCGGCTTCCAGCAGGGCGCCGATGCCGGGGCGGCTTTGATGTCCGGGATATCTATTGACGCCGCTATTCTCGATTTTGATTTGCGCGATGACGAGACAGGGCTTGAGTTCATCGGCCGCATGTCGGCAGAACTTGGCTCGTTCATACCGGCTGTTATTCTGTCGGGCGGAACAGATTCCGCAACGCTCGCGACTCTTGCAACGTCGGGCCGGCCGTGGTTGACGAAGCCTGCCGATCCGGAACTGATTGTCGCGACGCTCAACGCGGTCATCAAAGCGGGTCGTGCTGCGGGCCGAACTTCGGTTGCCGAGGAGCACGCCAGTGCAGACTGAATCGCAGAGTATCCCTATGGCAGCACTCAAACGTGAAACCGTTCTCATCGCCGACGATCACAGTCTTTATCGGACCGGCTTGGGCTTTTTGTTGAAAGACAAACTGGGATTCAGCTCGGTTATCGAAGCGGCGACCTTCGACGCCGCGCTCGATCGTCTTTCTGAGCCGGCGAAGATCGATCTCGCGCTGTTCGATCTTTCGATGCCCGGCATTTCCGGGCCGGAAAGTCTGAGTGTCGTGAAGGAGACGTATCCCGGATTGCGCGTCGCCATCGTCTCCGGGTCGGAGGAGCGCAACGACGTCTTGAGGGCTGTCGCGACTGGCCTCAGTGGCTACGTGCCGAAGTCATTGCCGGATGATGAAATCGTCGGTGCTTTGCAGGATATTCTGGACGGGCGCATCTATGTGCCGCGTTTCATGACGTCGGGCACCACGCCGGTCGGAGATAAGACTTTCGCCGCCGGGGCTGTGGAGATGCAGGGGGACCCCGGCGGTGGAGCCGTCACGAAACCCATTTCTCCGCGTCAGCGCGATGTCCTGGATTGCGTCCGCCGGGGTCTTTCAAACAAGGAAATCGCGCGGGAGCTGGAGATCGCGGAGGGCACGGTCAAAATTCACCTCGCCGCTCTTTTCTCTCATTTCGGGGCTCGTAACAGGACTGAGCTTGCTACCAAACGCTGATTTCCAGCTTCCTTTTGACGGCCACGATCGCTGTTGACAGTCTCAGCCGTACCCGAGTTTGTGCACGAGCCAAGCGTGCAGGATGTCGGGATCGAAGGGCTTTCGAATGACCGGGAACGGGGCGGCCAGCGCTGCAAAGTCGGTATGCCCGGTCGTAACAATTGTCGGAATGCTGCGGCCCAATGAGGTGGCAATCGCCAGCGCGTCGTTGATGCCGCGCATTTGGCCGGCAATTTCGATGTCCGTCACGATCGCGGAGATCTGATGCAGCCGATTTCCAAGGGTCTGGATCGCCTCCTGCGAGCTCCGCGCCGCGATGCATGAATAACCCCAGTCGTCGATCAGCATCGTCAGCGCGAGGGACGACTGGTAATCATCTTCGATGACGACCACGAGGGGTCTTACCATCGATGGATCTAACGCGAGTGGTGCTTCCGTTTCGGCAACGGCCGTAGACGTGCTGCCTGCCATGTGCGGCCTCCTGGGTGGGCATCGTGCATCCCGAGACCAGAGGTGGCGCTTTTTTTCGCCGCTTCGCCATTCAGCGGGAGGCCATAGGCTACTCGACCTAGACGCTGCCCCGCCCGCGATCGTTGGACGACTGGCGATTGTTGAGGTGCTAACGGCGGGATATGGTGCTTCCGGGCAGCCGGCCGATTGAAGTTGGAGTGGCGCGCTTCCCGGCTCGGCGGGCAAACAAAACCGGAAACGATGAGCATGGTTTCGGCCTCCAGGACGCGCGCCCGTTGGTATAGCCCGCGTTCCATCGGACGTTCGCTGGTGCTCAGACCGAGGGCGTTCGCCGGTGCCCTTTGCGGACTCGCGGTATTTTTGTTGCTACCGGATTCGTTCCACGGCGCGGTCCGAGAAGCGCTCGCTTGGTGCGTCGGCGGAGCGGTCTATCTGCTATCGGCGTTCCGGGTCATGTACAATTGTACGTCCGAAACAATACGGACACGCGCCGCACGCCAGGACGACAGCGCCGTTGTCATTCTCGTGCTCGTTCTGTTTGCAATGTTTTCGAGCTTCGCAGCTATTTTCGGCATTATCTCCGATGCCAAGAGCGCGACGAATGTAGGGAAGCTCGCCTTTGTCGGACTTGCGGCCTTGACGATCCTGACGTCTTGGCTGGTGATGCAGGTGGCCTTCACGCTGCACTACGCCCACCAATACTACGCGCCCCACACCGGCTTGGATAACGGCGTCACCCGGCCGCTCTGCTTCCCGGACGACGCGACGCCCGATTATTGGGACTTCTTCTATTTTGCGACATCGTTCGGGGCGGCATCACAGACGTCGGACGTTACGATTAATGCCAAGTCATTCCGCCGGCTAGCGACTCTGCACGCTATTGTATCGTTCTTTTTCAACACGATGGTTCTGGCGCTCACGATCAACCTTGCCGCTAGCCTGGCATGAAGGCGACGCGGCTCGCGACCGGCCTATCGCTAAGCTGGCAGTGAGAGCATGGCCGTTGGGAACAATTTCCGGGTGTTGATCGTTGCTGATTGTTCGGGCCGCGCGTGAGAGTGCGGGCGGGGAATAAAGACGTGGCTAACGACGTGTCGTCATCTCAGGATTTCACGGATTCTCAGCAGCTCAAATTGGGCCCGCTCGGTCATGCCGTGGCGGTGGGCATTTTCGTCTGCGCGAAGGATGGGACGCTGGTCGAGTTCAATCAGAGGTGCATCGAGTTCTGGGGCGTGGAGCCCGCAGCCGGTGATGCCAAGTTCGGTGAAGCCTGCAAGATATACTGCGCGGATGGCCATGCGTTGCCGCAAGCAGACAACCCGATGGCGGTTGCCCTGCAAACCGGCAAGCCGGTCGAATCCGCCGAACTGATTTTCGAACGACCAAACGGCGAGCGCATCGCCGTCGATGTTGGCGTCAATCCGATATTTGCCGCCGATGGTGAACTGATCGGAGCCGTCGGCTGCATCCAGGACGCTCGCAAGCGCGAGTTGCAAGCCGCGCGACTAGCCGCGATCGTTGCTTCGTCGGATGACGCCATCGTCAGCAAATCTCTCGATGGATACATTACGACATGGAATGCGGGCGCCGAACGCATCTTTGGCTATTCGGCCCAAGAAATGGTCGGTCAGCACATCACGCGCATCATTCCCGCAGAACTCAGATCCGAAGAGGATGACATCCTTGCGCGCCTTCAAAAAGGGGAACATATCGATCATTTCGAAACGGTGCGCGTTGCAAAGGATGGCCGCCGCATTGATGTTTCGGTCACCATATCGCCAATCCGCGATGCATCTGGAAAGCCCGTTGGCGCATCGAAAGTCGGGCGGGATATCAGCGATCAAAAGCACTTTGAAAGGTCGCAGCAGCTTCTCATCGATGAGCTTAATCATCGCGTAAAAAATACGCTGGCGATGGTTCAATCCATCGCCAACCAGACGGTTCAGCGGACAAAAAATCCAATCGAATTCGCCGCGAGTTTCAGCGGCCGCCTGCACGCTCTGGCTCAGACGCACACGCTTCTGACGCAGTCGATATGGCAGGGCGCCGATCTTTTAACGATGATTCGCGAGCAACTTCCGGTCGGCCCGAGCGATAGCCGCGTTTCCTATTCCGGCCCTTCGGTGATGCTGAACGCGCAAACGGCACTGCATCTCGGCCTCGTGCTTCACGAACTTGCAACGAACGCGATGAAATACGGCGCGTTGTCCAAACCAAACGGACGGCTATCGATCCGGTGGATGGTGCGCACCGAAGGTGGCCGGTGTCTGTCGTTGCGGTGGGAGGAGCGCGGCGGACCTAAAATTTCGGTTCCGGCGTCACGTGGCTTCGGGAGCACGCTCATCGAAAAGAGCCTCGAAGCGCATGGCGGGGTCACTTCAATCCGCTACGAGGCCCAAGGCATGACATGCGATATCAAGCTGCCCTTGTCGGATAATGAAGATTCCGCCGGCGGTTCGTATAACCGTCTTCGTTTGTCTTCGCGCGAGGCGCTTAATGCCGGACGTTCCACGGATGATCGGGAGGTGGCAACGATCGCCGGGCGGCGTATTTTGGTCGTCGATGATGAGCCATTGATCGCGATGGACATCGTCGCCAGTCTTGAGGAAGAGGGCTGCAAGATCGTCGGACCTGCGGCAACGCTGCAGAAGGCTTTGAAGCTCATCGAGAGCGCGGAAATTGATGCTGCCCTGCTCGATGCGAACCTCGCGGGCGATCCGGTCGATGTGCTCGCCTCGGCTCTCCTGCGCCGAAAAATTCCGTTCGCATTCGTTAGCGGCTACGGACGCGAGGGGCTTCCAGAATCGTTCCGGCAGGCGACGCTCATCAAGAAGCCGTTTCAGCGTCAAAATCTGATCGATGTCGTCCAAGGCATGGTGCTGAAGACCGATACGATCGTGCCGCTGCGCCGAAGCACATAGCGTTCGGATTTCGATTGAATTGAATCATACCGGCGAAGGCGATCAACGCTTTTCGACGAAAACTGTGCCTGCCGAATATCCCGCCCCGAAGCTGCATATGAGGCCGCGTTCGCCGGGAGAAAAGTCGCTGTTCGCCGAATGAAAGGCAATGATCGATCCCGCCGAACTGGTGTTGGCGAAACTGTCGAGAATAATGACATTCTCGTCGAGCCGTGGCTCGCGCCCCAAGATCTTGCGGCCGATCATTTCATTCATATTGATGTTGGCCTGATGCAGCCAAAGCCGTTTCAAGTCTCGCGGATCAATTCCGATCTCTTGGGCGTGCTCCAAAATCATGTCGCACACCATCGGTACGACCTCGCGAAAGACCTTGCGGCCCTCTTGTACGAAAAGTTTGTCGGGTGTGCCGATGCCTTCAGGCGCGGCCCGGTTCAGAAATCCGAAATTGTTGCGAATGTTGTTCGAGTATTGCGTCTTGAGGCGCGTGCCGAGGATGCTCCATCCGCTCTCTGTCGCATCGGATGCCGAAAGAATGACAGCGGTGGCGACGTCGCCGAAGATGAAGTGGCTGTCGCGATCCCTGAAGTTCAGATGTCCGGAGCAGATCTCGGGATTGACGACCAGCACGGCTTTGGCGGAGCCGCTGATGATGAAGTCTGCGGCCGTCTTGATGCCGAACGTTGCCGATGAGCAGGCGACGTTCATATCGAATCCAAAGCCGCCGATGCCAAGGGCATGCTGAATTTCGACGGCCATTGCCGGATACGGACGCTGCATGTTGGACGCGGCGCAGATCACCGCGCCAATATCGCTCGGGTTTCCATCCCAGTTGCCGAAAGCGTCTCTGGCTGCGGCGACCGCCATTTCGGCGAGGATCGAAATCTCTTCGTTCGGCCGTTCGGGGATTGCCGGCCGCATGACGGCGGGGTCGAGGATGCCCGTTTTGTCCATCACGTGACGTGACTTGATACCCGAGGCTTTTTCGATGAACGCAACTGATGACGGCAGCAATGCGTCGGCGCGGCCGTCGGCGATTGCGGCCGCGTTGTAGCGCTCGACATAGGTATTGAACGCGTTCACCAGCTCTTCGTTGGTGATGGTGTGCGGCGGGATGTAAAGTCCCGTGGCGGCAATGACGGGCTGGGTCACGGCTGGCGTTTCCAAGACTTTGGGGTCTTGCGAAGCAGCCCCCTTTTTTATGGGGGCTTCCATATCACGAGATCAACCGCTGTCCCATCGAAACGCGGTGCCGGCGCTGTTCAAAAGCGCCTGGATTTCGGGATGGCAGGGGATCGTGAAGGAAAAATAGCGCGGCCACGCCTCGGAATGGCCGAGCCCTAAGGGCCCGCAGAGCGCGGCCGCGAGGGAGACCCGGATACGCGATACTTCATTCCAGGCTCCCTAGACACTAAAGCCGAAATTCGTTGCGATATGGCAAACGAGAAAAGAATTGATGCTTAACGCGGCGGATTATTGCGCTTCAGAAAGACGTACATGATCGGCACGGTGACGATGTGTGGAAGAACTCTTAATGCCACGACCGCAACGGTGTTGAAAATTCCGGGCACGATGACGCGCTGACCGAACATGAACCTGCGGTAGGCGGAGCGGGCGACGCGATCCGCCGACATTGCAGGAAGGAAGAGGCGATAGAGAGAGCGCTCGGCGCCCATCTCGCTATGAAATCCGGTGTCTACGGATCCGGGAGCGAGCGCGGATACCCTGACGCCGTGGCCTGCGATTTCGGAAGCAATCGCCTCGGTCAATGACACCACATAGGATTTGCTGGCGTAGTAGGCGGCCTGGTTGGGGCCGGGAACGTAGGCACCGAGAGAGGCCACGTTCAGGATGCCGCCGCGACGGCGCGCAACCATCGCCGGGAGGGCGGCCCGGGTAAGGCGCGTCAGGCTTTCGACATTGAGCGCAACGAGGCGGGAAATCTCGCTCGGCGTCTGTTCCAGGAACGGACCGGCAAGCCCGGTTGCCGCATTGTTGACGAGCACATCGAGATAAAGCTGCGCGCGGTCGAGCTGCTTTGTGATGATGTCGAAGGCGTTCGGCTCACTCACGTCGCAAAGGATCGTTGTGGGTTCGATGCCCGTCGCGGCTTTCAATTCGATGGCTGCTTCCGCAAGTCGCGTCGCATTGCGCCCGACGATAGCGGTTGCGCTCCCGGCCAGCAGAAATCGCTTGGCCAATGCGTAGCCGATGCCGCGCGAACCGCCCGTGATGACGACAGCAGGTTTCAGATGAGTGACGGCGGCACGCGCAGCTTGTATGGCGTCGGGATCGGCGGCGGCGCGCCACGGCAATAGATTGGAAATCCAAGTCATCTGCTTGTCGTGCATACGGTCTCCCCGAACCCGGCGTGGGCCGGAGCGAAGTTAAGGAGGGGCGCCGATGGCGACAAGGGCAGCCGGGCGCCTTGGGGACGAGCTTTGGTTTGCATGAGGAAATCAGTGTGCCGCAGGAAAGTTCGAGAAGAATCCTAATTTCTCCATTGTTTGGCTGCACGGCTTGCTAAATCGCTGTGGGGGAGGCCGCGAGGGGTACTCGCGGGTCATTTCCGGGCGTCCAACAATCTGCGGGTGGGATCTACGTGGGCTTTCGTTTTTTGAGCGGCCGTGCGCACGGAATGCCCCGTGCTTCATTGCGGCGTTGCGTTGCGATGCTTGGTGCTGTGCTCACGCTTGCGATCAGCGCCAGCGCTCCGAGCGGGATTGCGTCTGCTGACGAAGCTGAAGCAGCGCAGCATCCACCGTTGGATGTGGCGGTCTTTCTCACGTCGCCAGGGTCACTCTGTTACGACAATGGCCGGACGGCCGCGATCAAACGCCTGGCGCGGGAAGAGCAACAGCGGATCAATCGTGCAGGCGGCGTTGCCGGCCGCCGGCTCCGCTTGGAGTTTTACGACGATTTGCACGACGGCAAGCAGACGGCGGTGAACATGGCGTCCGCTCTCTCCGATACGCAGATGCTCGCGATGATCGGCATGTCGAATTCGACGCGCGCCAAGGAGGCTTTCGAAGCCAACGGCAAAGATCTCAAAACCAGCGGCATTCCCTTCGTTTCGGACATTTCGGTCGGTAACCTCATTACCGATTATCCCAATGTCTTCACGACGCGCCCGTCGGAAGAAGAAGAACGGATGCCGGTTCTGGAGCAGTTCGTGAAGCAAATGAAGATCGGCCGCGCGGCCTTCATTGGCCTCGACTCGAGCTTCGTCAGCGGCAATCTCGGCGACGCCTTGAAAAAGCAACTCGGCACCGAGACGATGGTGGCTGATCACCGACTACATACGGTCGGTGACGACGTTATCGCTCCCAGCGATGTTGCGTCGGCGATTGCCGATCTCAAAAGCAAAAACATCGATCTGCTTTTCCTGAGCGTCGGAACGGCTCGGACGGCCGACCTTTTGAAACAGTTCAAGGACGCCGGCTTTACGCCGCCTCTGTTCACCACAGGTCGTCTGACCGCGCTCGAAGCCGATGGCGAAGATGGCTATCCCAACGACATCTATCAGTTGGCTTGGGACGGATTTCCGGATGTCTATAACGACCGGCTGCGCAAGCTCATTTCCGATTCTCCGAATCCCGATAGCTGGATTTTCGAAGGCGTGAAGAATAAAAAAGCGCCCGGTTGGAAGAGCGGCAAATGCAAGCCAAGGGATGAGGACGCGCCGCTCAACGTGACGGACGACGAGAACATGCGGGCGCTGTCGGCCGGGACGCAGTATGCCGACATGGTCGGTCTCATTGCGGAGGCCGCGCACGGCGCCAACGTCACGACCGGTTTGCCCGATCTTCGCAAACTTATTCTGCGCCGGCTCGGCAGTTCCTATGCTTCGGGCCGGGGCACGTTCAAGGGCCGGTTCGACAATTGGTCCTTTGAATCGTCTTCGCGTGCGGCGGCACGGGCGCCGAAGATCATCATGCTGCCGCGTGGACTCGGTCACGCGCAGCTTGCGCCGGTTCAGTTCACGCATCTTCGCAATCGAATCATGCGGCGCATCGATACGCTCTATGCCGATATCGATCTGGTGAGCGCCGAACGGATAGATGACAACGAGAAGACGTTCCTGGCCGATTTCTATCTATCGATGAACGATCGCAGCGGAGCCTCGATCGACCAGATCGAATTCGCCAATGCCTATCTCGAGCCTGGGTCGAACGATCGCCAGATCACCGTGCGCGTCATTCACGATGGCGGAAAGAGCGAGGCATTCCCGGATCACATGAAGGTCTACCGGGTGACGGGCAAATTTCTGTTCGATCCGCAGCTTCTTCACTATCCGTTCGATACGCAGCGATTTTCGATCGACATTCAACCCAAGCACAGCAACCAGCCGTTTATCGTGCAGCCGCCGCCGGAGAATTTGCGAGATCGGGTCGTGAGCGTCGACGGCTGGGTGCCGAAAGACCAGTATGTCGGGTACGACAAGGACTTTGTGCGCACGGTCGATGCTCAGACGCTCGAACCGAGCGTCGTGCCGTTCTACAAGGCGAACTTCGTGTGGCTGATGACGCGCGAAACGACCGATTATTTTTTACGTGTCGTCGTGCCGCTCGGGTTCATCCTGATGATTGCTTATTTGTCGATCTTCATCTCGAAAGATCATTTTGAAGCGATCGTGACGATACAAGTCACGGCACTTCTGTCGGCCGTGGCGCTGTACTTGGCGTTGCCCAAGCTCGAAGCCAACGTCGAGACGTTGTCTGATCGAATCTTCTTATTCAGCTATCTCGTTCTCAGTCTCATCATCGCGATAACAATCGCGCGGGCGAACAGATTGGTCGAGCCGATCGGCTGGCTCAGAAGGCTTCTCGGCTTCCTGCATATCGTCGGCATGCCGGTCGCCGCAGCCGCCGTCGCGTTCTATGTTTACGAGGCGAGCTTGGTATGACGACTGACGGCTTATAATTTGTCGTCAGGAACTGGGTTTGGTGTTCGCGGATGTTTTTGCGAGATCGCGCTCATATGGAAAAGGGCTCCCGATGAGGAGCCCTTCCAACCGCGTTTCTCACGCGCTCAATAGTACGAGCAATAGCGGCGTCCGCGTCGCCAATAGCAGTCGGCGTAATCGTCGCCATAGTAGTCGTCATAGTAAGGGCCGCCGTAGAAGCCATAGTACGGCCAGAAGCCGATGCCGCCGTATCCATATCCTCCGCGCCAATGACCGCGACCACCGCGCCAATGGCCGCCATGATGAAAGCCGCCGTGCCTGAAGCCTCCCCGGCCAAAGCCGCCGTGGCCGAAGCCTCCGTGATGACCGCCAAAGCCGCCTCCGTGGAAATGCCCACCGCCGCCACCACCGTGCCGGGCTTCTGCCGCGCCGGCAAAGGCGACGACGGCCAAAGCCGCGATCGCGGCAGTCGCTGCCTGTTTGAGTTTCGTCATTTTCGAATGTCCTCTGAACGTCAGGTGCCGTTGCATTAGAAACAGCGTTCACGGGATCGAAGTTCCCGAACGCGCAAAAGCCCCGGCTCCCGGAGATATAAGGAGCCGAGGCTTTCCACGGCATTAGCTAAGCCATGATGCCGGCGAAGGGCTGACCTGCACCGGGAGGCGCCGTTAAAGTACCTGAGGAGTTCCCCACGATGGGGAATGTTTGTGAAGCGGTACTCTGTTCAGCGCCGTAGCGGGCCACGATTCCGGGGGACGAGGCATCGCGGCCTTCGTTGGAAATACCCGGCATCACAACGAAGGTTGCATCGACGGTGCTGGTTTGCCGCAGGACTGCGAGCGAGTTTCACTCGCCAACGCCGTAACCCTGATTGTCGGGAACGCTAAACGCTGCACGAGCGTAGCCCACTCAGCTTTAACGACCAGCTGAGGTTGCACCATGTTTCAGAAACACAAATTGCTCATTGTCTCCGGCGGGGCATTAGCACTCGCGCTGAGCGCATCGTTGGCATTCGCCGATGACACCTCGACGTCGACAAATCCGTCGGACACCAAAGTTAACACCGAGCCAGGAAGCCAAGGCAAGACTTCGGATCGGACGCCTGGAGAGGCGGCCCCGGATCGCACGCCAAACGCAAGTACGTCAGGCAATACCGGAACGGATGCGGGCCAAACCGACGAAGGCACGTCGGATAGGACACCGAAGGAGGGCGATCAAAAATAGATCGAACGAGAAACTCCGCTTAGCAGGGCGAGTGCACTTTCTAACAGCGCTCGCCCTATTTCTTCTTGCTTATCTTCTCGATCCTCTTTCGGCTCGTTTCACGGCCGTCACTCCGACAGCCCCCCGCCGGGTCCAATCCCATTACCTCGCGTGGGTGTCGTGCTTCAGAAACGTGATGATTTTGGCGCGCGTTGCGGCATCGGGAATGCCACCGAAGACCGACCCCATGTTGTTGCCGGGAATGAGCGCGTTTGGATTGGCGATCCACTCGTCGAGCGTTTTCTCGTTCCACGTGATGTCAGAAGACTTGAGCGAAATCGAATAATCATAGCCCGTAAGCGATCCGGCTTTCCTGCCAAACACGCCATAGAGCGTTGGGCCGAGACGATTGTCGCCCTTATCGAAAGCGTGACACTCGCGGCAATAGTCGTTGTACGCCAGTTCGGGGCTTTCTCGGGCCGGTTTGTCCTGCGCAATGACGCTGGCGACGACGGCAAGCGAAAGGACGGCGGAGAAGCCGATTGCCGAACTCCAATGGGAGACGATCTTTTGCATGAGTCACACTGTCCTCAGCTCTGGCTCCGTCCATAAGATCGATGAGCGAAGGTAGACTGCCGAAGGTTGGCGCCGCAAACAATGGACCGAACCGTTTCGTCGAAAACATCGTAAAGGTGCGTCGGCTCTAGCGACGCGCTGGCGGAGCATTTTCAAGAGCGAAGACCAGCAGGCGTTGGCCGCCGCCTCATGAAAAGTAATTATCTGAATTTATTGAAAAATGTTTGGATGGTGCCGCTTGTGTGACTCGAACACACGACCCCGTCATTACGAATGACGTGCTGGACTTCTTTCTTGACTCTCACAGACAGCTCACAATCCCTTCATTTCCCTAGTAAATATACGAACTATTGGGCGGCCTGCTTGTGGATTTCGGTGGTATCAAATCCGAATATGTGGTATCAAAGTGGGATCAAACCATTATGGTTTGGCCTGCTTTTATCTTGTCTTCCCCGCAGGCAAAATACTCTCTAAGTTATTGGTTTTATTAAGTAATTCACTGGTCGTGATAACCCACGGCTCCCTCTAAGTGTCCATAAATACACTTTAACATATTGATATTATTAAGGAATTTTTCTCTGTGACCAAGCTAACAAAGGCCACGATTGAGAAGGCTTTCAAGGCCAAGAGATCGGTCACTTTGTGGGATGACACGTTGAAGGGTTTCGCCTTCCGGGTGAGTCCGAAGGGCAAGGGATCGTGGCTGATAAAGCGTCGGCTAGGAGAAGGCGGACGCAACGCCAAGCAAATCCTTTTTGCCTTTGGCTCCTATCCCGTGATGACGCTGGACGATGCAGTTACCGAATACCACAAGCTGGTCGCTTCAATCGCAGACGGTATCAATCCGCAGAACGAGAAGCGACGCACACGGAATAGACAGCATGAAGCCTTCGCCAACGGCAAACTAAAGGACGTCTACCTGCAATGGTTTGCCAAACACCGTAGCGATGATTGGGAGACTGCCGGCTCTTACTGGTACGAAGTCAATCGCCGCTTCAATGTTGAAGTGTTGCCCAAGCTCGGGGAGCAAATCCTAGTCTCTGACATTTCCAAGTCCGACATATCGACACTTATCGACAACAAAGAACGCCTTACCCAAAGTGGCGCTAGGCAAGTTTTCAACGCCCTACGTCCGTTCTTCAAGTGGATGAGTGCTCGCGAGCTAATACCCTTCGATCCGATGGACGGCTTGAACCCACCTGATGCTCCCGAGGCTCGCGATAGGGTGTTACAGGCCGATGAGTTAGCCAAAGTGTGGGAAGCAGCAGACCATATGACTTGGCTCTATGGTCATTTCTACAAGCTCCTGATCCTGACCTTGCAGCGTCGGGACGAAGTGGCCGGGATGCGATGGTGCGAGCTAAACCATCGAACGAAAGAATGGATCATTCCCGGCTCTCGCACGAAGAACGGCAGGGTGCACTTAGTGCATCTGTCTCCCCTAGCATGGTCGGTCATAGAGCAAGTGGCTGCCAAGGCTCCGAGGGCCGGGGAGGGACGTTTCGCCAGTGCCTACTGTTTCCCGTCATCCACTTTGCAGACGTACATCAGTTGTTTCTCCGATGCCAAAGTCGTGTTGGACGATGCAGTCAAAGAAATCTTTGGCGAGAGACTAGAGCCTTGGCGCATCCACGACCTGAGACGGACGGGAGCTACCGGTCTAGCCATGCTTGGCTTTGCCCCTCACATCGTTGAACGGGTGCTCAATCACATATCGGCGAAGGACGTTGGCGGTCTTACCGGCATTTATCAGAGATTCCAGTACGTGGAGGAACGGAGGGACGCCCTGCATAAATGGTCGGCCTATGTTGATACCCTCAATCAATCGGAGACGCGGCAGCTAGATCAAGATCGTGACGTTGTGGTCTACCAGCTAGAAGATCGCCGGATCTAGGATGCTGGATTTTTCGATAGTAAAGGATTGCTCGTACTTCGAACAAACCGCCTTGACGACATTAGCTGCCCATTCAGGCGTGGTCGGCGCGATGACAAGCTTTTCGATCAAAATAGGTATATTGCAGGACGCTAAGTAAGAAGTCGGCAGGCTATCGAAATCAGATTTCTGAACCTGAAAAATATCTTTTTTCAACGCGAGCATAGGTCCCTGATGACTGATGCAAGCCCGTATCTCGTTTTCGGGAGCGAAGCTCTTTCGCTTATGGAAGATTGGAATGAAGGTATTGCCTTCGCGAATAGCGTCCTTGTCGTAGTCTATGTACTTTACGGAGCCGATGTAGATGGGCAGGGGCTCTAACGCGAGACAGTCGGACAATCTTTTCACAGAACTGACGATCGCTACACCATCATGCTGACTGGCATAGGTCTGCCAGAAAAAGGCAGATTCATATTCACTCATGTGCCAACAGCTAATGAAGCTCGTGGCAGCTCCGAATTCTCTCATCCGAGTGCTTACCTCGACGTGAAATGCTGGCAACTCTGGCACCGGCTGACCCGGTTTTATACCCATCCAAACGCGTCGAAATTCTTTATCGGTCGCTAGAATCTCATAGAACCTCTTATTTGCCCGGGTGGAACTTCCCTCATAGGGGTCGAGAGTTCGCATAGCTCTCGCTTGGCAAAAGTGAAGAGTGGAACTCGTCAACAGACTCAAGAATTTGGCAAGACTCATAAATCGCCAGACGCGAGCCTGCGAATCGGGTGTGACAATTTCAGGATGGGATTGATATGGCATTCTTCGGATGTAGCTCAGGTTCAAACGATTAGTCGATAAACGGCGGTCGATTTGGCGCCTGCAATCCAAAGCTATTTTCTAGGTGAGGTCTGCGGTACATTCAGAGCGCTGGAGAGCTGCAAATCTACATGCCTGTAGATGACTCAAATTTGAGGCGTGGCGGGCATTTGATCGGCGGCTAGCCTTTCAGCTGCCAACCACAAAACGCCGCGTACGACTCATTTTGAGTCAGCAGAGGGCATTCCTAGGCTAAGAGAAGGAAATGGAGCTCTGCTGGGGAGTGGGGAATGGCCCGTGACGTCCTGCAAGGCGATGATCCCAAGTTTTCTCGAAGGCTGCGGCTCGACCTGAAGCTCGGTTCTCAGTTCAGATCTCTTATCGAGGAAATGGTAGCGAGTATCCACGCCAACGCCTCCCTGAGATCCCGACAAGACGCCGTTGCCGCGACTACGGTGGCGGTAGATATTATCCTCGCCAACTTACTTCGAGCGGCACAGAAAAACAAAAAACTGTATGTCGCCCTGTCTCTGAATGCCAACGCCTATACGAGGGGGCCATCGAATCCGGCGTCGGTCAGTTCGAGGGGCATTCGACGCGTAGTTGACTATCTCTCTGATGCCCGACCCGCACTAGTCAAACTTCGAGTGGGTGGTCAGTTTCGAAATGTGCGCGGGCGCGTCGTTCAAAGTCACCTAACAAGAATACGAGCGACGGATCAGCTGAAAGCCAAGTTTGACAGCGTGCAAACAGAGAATTTCAGTGATGGCGCAGCTTGCTCGTCCGCGGATGGTCAGTCGCCGACCAACGCACGCCTATTTTCCAGAATTGACCTCCCCCTCATTCGGCTTAAATCGCCCGAGCGAAAGCTCATCGAGTTTCAAGAAAGTGACGAAACGCGACTGATGCGAGAGGGGCTGGAGAAATACAATAAATTTTTGAGCCTTCAGTGGATTGATCTCCTTCTACCTGACGATGATTTTCGGAACGTGGTGGAGGGTAGAACGCCTCAAGATGATCAAGAACCTGATGCAAACGAAAATGCAGATCGCGTGGTCGATCTCCTTTTTCAGCGCAGACTTTACAGAGTGTTCAACAACGGTCGTTTTGACCACGGTGGAAGGTTCTATGGCGGTTGGTGGCAGCACATTCCCTCAAAGTATCGGAAATTTATAACAATCAATTGGGCCCCAATCGCCGAACTAGATTTTTCGAATATGCAAATAGCGATGCTGTACGCGATGGAAGGTCATACCCTCGAAGGGGACGCATATGCGCTGGAAGGGATAGGCGCAGAGTATCGCAAGTTGCTAAAGCGAACGCTGCTTGCCTTAATAAATGCCGAAGGACAGATCAGACCTCCCACCAGCAGAGAGCGACCGCCTGGATGGACGTGGGCAGATATCAAGGACGCCATCAAAGAAAAACATACTAGGATCGCACGTCACTTCGGATCGGGAATAGGACTTCGACTCCAGCGCGTAGATTCAGACATAGCTGAAGATGTGATGATGTCCTTTTTGGCGCGGGACGTCCTCGTTTTACCGATACACGACAGCTTCCTCATTTATAATGCTTGGGCTCCGGAACTACGGGAAGCCATGAAGACTGCATACAAGCAGAGGATGAACCAGGAAATTCGAATTGATGCTGATCCTAGCTTCATCGAAACCGAGCTGCCCGAAGATGCAATTGAGCTTGATCAACTGGACGTGCGACCTCTGGAGAATTCGATCGATGACTTCGAAAGCGCTCCGCAGTTCGCCGGCTATCGACAACGGAGGTCGGACTTCTTGGTGGGAAAGAGTGATGCCTGGAAGATGCGGTTCTACACCAGAGGCTGAAGCGTCATTAGTTATACAATAGGAATTCGAACGAGTTCATCAGTGCGCAAGAGTCTGGCAAATGCTGTGGGTTCGTCAGACGCCTAATTTAATTGGAGCTCACATCATAATATATTGAAAAATAATAATTATTTTAACAATTACGAAGATCTGCGGTCTTTCTTAGTTGTCTTCCACTTCCGAGCCCCGAGCCCCGTTCAAGGGGCGAGGACAGGCTCCGGGTAAACAATTGCGTTCGACCCTAAGACGAGCATTGCGAGTCTGGGAGGTCGAACAACTTAAGGGACATTTTGGGAATTGACCCGTGCCGCCCGGTGGCGTTTTTTCGATAGCTTCCGTCTGAAATAAGCCTCTTTCACCCTAAGGATAAAGACGTCCGAGCTGATCGCGGACCGCGACGTCTGCGTGCGCTGACCGACTCAACTAATCGCTGACTGGGAACTGAGACGAAAGATGTTGGAACATGCCAAATTACTTGGGCAGAAACTTCTCGACCTTAGCACGTATGTCCGGCTCTTTATCGCATTCCCAGATCGTCAAGACCTTCCATCCCTCAGCAATCAGCCGCTTGCGAGAGATCGAGTCCCTATGTCGGTTACGGGCGATCTTCTCGGTCCAGTAACCCGTGTTGCTCTTGGGGACACGCTTCCCCTCCTTGCATCGGTGTCCATGCCAAAAACAGCCGTCGACAAAAATTACCTTCCGTTGCCGACGGAATACCAGGTCTGGCTTACCCGGCAGATCCTTTGCATGTAGACGGAACCGATATCCCAGTCGATGAACTAGCGAGCGCACGAGCATCTCAGGCTTCATGCCTTTGCAGCGAATGCGCCGCATATTCTCCGATCTTTTTTCAACAGTGAGTGTGTCCATGCGGGATCTCGACTTACGGTCTTGGCGCCATCAGCCTCTCGAAAATGGGGGAGCGATTCGGCAATGCCAAAAAAACTTGGAAAACTGCACTATCAGATCGTTGATGTACTCGAGAAAGAGCCAAGCGGTCTCACAGTTCAAGAAATTCGCGACCGCTTGCCTTCGGACATAGGTCCCCAACAGCATTTTGATAAGCGTATCCGCGAGCTCTATTACGCGTACAACATTGTCCAGGAGAATAATCGATACTATTATCACGGTAAGAAAGCGCTACCGCTCGACAATCAGGGTATCAGTTCGAAGCTGCGCGCGGCGGTTATCAATATGGCCCACGGCCGCTGTCAAATGTGCGGCCGAACTGTCGCTGAAGACAACATCAAGCTCCAAGCGGACCACAAGATACCGCACAACTGGGGAGGGCCTACGACTCTCGAAAATCTTTGGGCAATCTGCGGTCTGTGCAATGGCGGAAAGCGAGATTTCTTCAAGTCTTTCGATGACAGCGAGATGAAAGAGCTGGTTACGATTACAAGCGTTCACGCGCGGCTCGCCCATGCGCTGCGCGACCGGCCGGACCCGGTCCCATCTTGGTTTCTTGAATTCGTTGCTAACGTCAACGACTTCCAGGACGACTGGAAGAGGCGTCTACGCGAACTTCGGCTGCTCGGCATTGATTATAGTTTCGCTAAGAAGCGGCTCAAGTCTGGCAAAGTCGAAACGAAGTTCCAGCTCACGAAATGGACACCTCTGCCGGATGATCCGACCGGAGAAGTCAGAAGGATTGAACAGGAAAAGGCTAGGCGGCGGCAGAGGCGCGAGGAAGACGAGAACGACGAGTGATAGCCAAGCGTATCTGCGAGGCAACTGCTTGAGCCACGGGTGGCGGGAATGCATTGCCGACCTGGCGGTAAGATGCCGTCTTCCGACCTGCAAATTGCCAATCGTCTGGAAAGCCTTGGAGCCGGGCCACCATTCGGACGGTAAGCTTCGGCATTCCGACAAAATTCTTTCCAGGTGGTTCGTCGCTTATTCCCATTCCGTCGACGCCAATCGCGGCCCAAGCCCGCTTGGCCCTCGTGGGTCCAAGATCAGGCCCTCCGTGCTTTTTCGAGCCGCCTACGATGGTCGGCGCGATTTCATTGGCTCTTTCGGACCAAGCCTTCGCACCTTTCCAGCCATTGCTTGACATGAGATCATGCAGGATGGAGCCAACCGTTGGAGGGTTCTGCGATGCCACGGCTGGCCACTCAAAATTCGAAGCATACTCTTTGCGAATGGCTACGATGACGACGCGCGGCCGAAGCTGCGGAACGCCAAACTCGGACGCGTTCAGAAGCCTCCAATCGGTCTTGTAACCAAGTTTCTCGAGCTGCTTCCGAAGATGACCACGATAGTCCTCAAAGACGGCATCTAGGAACCCACGGACATTCTCGATCATGATGGCTTTCGGGCGAGACTCATCGACAATCCGTAACGCTGCTGGAAACAGATTGCGCTCGTCATTCTGGCCAAGCTGCTTACCTGCCACGGAGAATGGAGGACACGGAAGCCCTCCTGCTAGAAGGTCGATCCCACCGTAAGGTAGACCCGAAAAATCATTCAGGTCCTTTTGAATGACATTCCACTTGGGACGGTTGACCTTCAAGGTCGCGCAGAAGTCGTGCTCTATCTCGACAAGTGCTTCGTGCCCAAACCCCGCGCGTTCGAGGCCGATAGCTTGGCCGCCTGCGCCCGCGCACATTTCGACTGACGAAAGTGCCATCGAATCATTTCCTGATTTAGGAGCCCTGTCGGCGCACACTCTCTCATATTCTTCACCGCGCGTGAATCACCTAATCCACAGTCCGTACGAAACGCAGAATGCGATGAAGACGCAAGAAAGGGTTCCCAACTGATAAGCTAAAGGAAGCCTACTTAGTTTGCGATAGATGAATCTGCTGAATCCTCCGGTCGCGAAACATCGAGCGAAACTTGATCTCCCTCGATGACCGCCCTTGCTAAAGTCGGAGCATTAGCCGGGTCAAACAAAAAATCGATCGTCAACCGCCCTGTCGGAAGTACGCGGCTACCTGAAGGACCTGAGAGCGCCCACTGAGACCGTGTTGGATGAAAGCTTGCAAATTTCACTTTCGTTCTTAAGCCGGCTGGTATCCAGAGAAGGGTTTTGCTTTCCAATGCATAGTCTTCGACAAAAACATTGCGTTGAGCATCAGCGAGCTTCGTGATTTTTGCACTGAAGTTTAGACCAATTGTCTTGTCGAGATTTTCTAGCTCGATGGCATACACGAAGTCACCGCTGGGCAACGTATTACTAGAAATGCCAACAACTTTTATTTTACGTGCCGTCATCGAACTGATTTCGAATTCCAACTCTTTAATCCGAGTGGATTTCTCGGCATCAATTTCTTTTGCGGCGTTAGGGATTTTAAAAACGATGAAGAGTGGTGCAGCAATGAGGGGTAAAAATCCGATGGAAGGAAAATTGCCTACATACGCGATCAATCCGTACAAGGCAGCGCATAGGCCGCCCAAGCGCCAAGCTTCCCATTTCTTAGCCCACGTTCGTGTCAAGACTTCAGCGTAGTATCGCGACGGCATTGTTTCCCTCGACATAAATAAGGGGCACCTCTCGGTGCCCCCTGAATTAGCGAGTCTGTATGGATAGGTGAAGGACGAACCTAAACCTTAGGCGCTTAAACAAAGACAACATGCTAGCTTTCCGTGCACTTGCCTTATCTGATTCCTTGTATGTGCCCAAATCCGGTATTTTCTATTAGCAAGATTCGAGGGGTGATTCCTAAGCCCGAAGGGCCCCCGGTCCCCCTGGTACCCCTCAGGGATTTTGACGGCTGTATAATTACACAGCTTCAACTGTCCACACACACGGCCATCAAAGCTAGTGGTCAAGGTCGCCGCTTTAGCTCAGCCGGGAAGCGTGAGCGAGCCCGAGCCACGTAGTGGCGTGGACGTCGAAGACGTCCCTTCACTTGCGAGCGAATGCGTAGCGACCAACGGGAGCGTTGGAGCACGGATTCCATTCGGTAGGCGGGGTGAAGTATTGTGGTAGCAAGGTGGTATCAAATCGGCATCAGTGGGTTTGATGCAGATGCTACCTAAGGTCTAACCGATTGATTCATTGGTGCCGCTTGTGTGACTCGAACACACGACCCCGTCATTACGAATGACGTGCTCTACCGGCTGAGCTAAAGCGGCGATCCGGCAACGAATTCATCCGTTGGCGAGGCGCGAGGGATACCCT
>Ga0256793_1000066_pt1 | contig 50588 bp, 47 predicted proteins | sample MC6MC0944MT_FD_190208 | JGI IMG/M metagenome (GOLD analysis project Ga0256793, IMG submission 190208) | Metatranscriptome of enriched soil aggregate microbial communities from Iowa State University, Ames, United States - MC6-MC0944-MT... | ecosystem: Environmental > Terrestrial > Soil >... | reverse complement strand
TAAGCCATTTATCTTTTTCTTTTATCAGATAAAATTCTACATAAACCGGAAAATTTTCTTGTGTATTTGTTACAATAACTTTTGCAGAATTATCAGTTACATCTGTTTCCTTGTAACTATAAACTTTTTTAGTATTTATATGGTTTTCTCTTTCTGCTTCTGTCATTTTATTACTGAAAGTTTTAATATGTTCTATCATTTTTAAATTTTCAGGATTTGGAACGATTAACTCTTCTGCTTTTTTAAAATTAAAACTATCTATTGCTGTTAAATAGTTTTCCACTATATTTTTGGCTTGATTACTAGAGCTACAACTTGTTATTGTTGGTAGTACAAAACATATTATAAGTAATTTAATAAATTTCATAATGTAAAGTTTAATATTGTTTTATCACAAAGTATATTACTTACCTGTATTCAATTAATCTTGATTTTATATTTACTGAATTACCCGATTTTATTGTTACCTGAACCCAGTTGTTATATTCATCATAGACATAAGTATATTCACTTCGATTAATAACCTCTTCTCCAGAATTGTTTTCATATGTAACAATTACTTCTATTTCATTTCCAAAATTATCATACTTCTTATTAGTTTTACTTATAAGTAAACCATCCTTGCCACCAAAGGTTTCTTGTGTTATTAAATTAGCCTTATCATCATAACTAAAAAAATACTCAAGACGATTATTACCTTCTAAAGTTGGTTGCAAGCTTGTGCTTTTTACTAATCTGTTGTCAAGATATGTACTTAGAAATTCTGAAGTGATCACATTTTTACTATTGATAGTGGTTATTTTGATAGGATTATCAAATTTATTGTATCCAATCTTGAGCATAGTACTTATTTTATTATGATTGTCGTACTCAACGATTTCAATTAAATTATTACGCTTATCGAATTTATTGATTGAATTTCTTACACCGTCTGAATTATGAACAGTTTTTTTATTGACGAGACCAAATGAATTAAAAATGTATGAAATCTTGTATAATTGAGAATTTCTAGATATATCATATAGCGTTTGTTCTGCTCCTAATTTACTATACACGAATGCATTATTATTAATAGATGGAGTAATAATAGACGTGACTCGTAATTCTGAATCAAATTCGTATATTTTCACTGGATTACAATCATTGTTAATTTTTTGAGTAATATTATCAATTACTTGGCAATTAAACTCTTTAAGAGATTTTACCTTTCCTTTTAATTTAATGCTACTTGTAGTGGTTAAAGAAGTAAATTCTTTAAAATCTAATAATACTTGCGAATAACTGTTTTGAACTAAAAAAAATATCGCATAAATCAATAATTGGTTTTTCATTTATGGCAATTTTAAACTGATTTATAAAAATTGTATTAAATAATATCTCTATCACTCAAATATACATAACATTGCATTACAACATAATAGCACAAAAAGACTATTTTGCTGCTTGCTTTTGATTTTATTAAAGGAAGATTTTTATTGAAAAGTTACTTCAATGCTTCTAACAACGATTCTTTAAAATGCACCTGATTTCCTTTGTTGCTTTCGTAAATAAAATCTTTTAAACTTTTACTTTTTAGGTTTGAAAAGTCACCGATAATGGTAAGTTTCATTCGGTAATTAGATACTTTTTGTAGAATTTCTCCAGCGATTTTACTTTTCAGATCGAAAAAATCCGGAGTGAGGTTTTTCTCATAAATAACGATTTTATCAAATCCCTGATAATACAGATTTCCTATTAAATCTAAAGCATCATCGGGGTTTTGAATAAGAATTTTGTCTGAAATTACTTCGGCAATTTCTATGTTGTTTATTTTATGAGATTTAATAATCATATTTTATATTACTTATACAGATTTTTCAACGTACTTTCTAAATCTGTAAACCTAAATTTATAGCCAATTTCTGGTAATTTTACCGATTGTACATGCTGACTTGAAAGTACTAATGCTGAACGTTCGCCTAATCCAATTTTTATAAAAACCGACGGTATATTTGGCAACCACAACGGCTTGTTTAATTGCGTTGCCAATAACTTTAAAAATTCATTCTGTTTTACCGCATTCGGTGCAACTACGTTAAAAATTCCGCCTTGTTTATTTTGTAATAACTGATAGATAATTTCAATGACATCGTTAAAATGTATCCAACTCATCCACTGTTTGCCGTTGCCCAAGTTAGCGCCTAATCCTTTTGAAACCACTTTTGCTAATTCATGCAAAACACCGTTGTCTTTAGATAAAATCAAACCAAAACGCGTAATGGCAGTTTTAATTCCTAAACCTTGAAACCGTAAATTGGCAACTTCCCAGTCTTTACAAACTTCGGCTAAAAAATCGGTTCCGAAATCAGTTGAATTTTCAGTATAAACCGCAGTTTCATTTGATTGATAAATTCCAATTGCAGATGCATTTACGATGGATTTTACCTGATGTTCATTATTCTGCAACGCATTAAAAAGCGTGTTTGAACAATTTATTCTGCTGTCGTGAATTTGTTTTTTATTTTCATCTGTCCATTTACAATTTATGGTATGCCCAGCCAAATTTACAATTGCATCAACTTGATCCAATGAATTTAAATCAATTTCATTTTTTTGGGGATTCCATAAAAATCCTTTGTAATTATCCTTGTCTTTTATATCAGCGTCATCGGTAACTAAATAATGTACCGAGTGATTGTTCTTTAAAAGATGCGAACACAACGCAGTCCCGATAAATCCTGTGGCACCTGTAATTAAAACTTTCATACTATTTTGCTTTTAATGTCCATTCAAAATCATAAGTCCCAACTTTATCTCCTTGTTCGTCGTATCCTTCAGATCGAACCCAAAACGAAATTCCTTGTTTTGTAAGTAATGCTTCGTTTACTTTTTCACGAATCATCAATCCATCTTCGCACTTAAACGTAATAACTCCGGTTGCTTTTTTAGTGAATTGCGATTTTTGATTCAAAACCAACATCGATACTTTTTTGTTTGATTCTTTTATGGCTTTCATAACCAGAACGCCCGTTGTAAGCTCGGCTCCCATGTTCTGTACTGCGAAATACATCGATTTAAAAGGGTTTTGATTGAACCATCTGTGTTTTGCACGAACAATGCAGTGAACATCGCTAATTGAATAAACGCGAACACCACACAAGTATGCCGATGGTAAATTTTTAAGAAGATAAAGATTCAGGTTTTTTACGTTAAAATCCATAATATTCAAGGTTTACAGCTAATTTACGATTTTTTTTAATGGCAATTGAAATTAATTCAATTGTTAAAAAAAAGTTAATTATTAGTACTATGTAATACAAAGTACATGCTTTTGTATATATCTTTGCTATATCAAAATGAAACAATAAGGTAAAAATGCAGGTGACTGTAAGCCGCAAAATTAAAACAACACATTTCTCATACTGTTATTAATTTGAATAGTTTACTCAATCACAAAAAAGGTTTACATCATCTGCCTTTACTTTTAACCTAAAATATTAAGTTCTATGAATATTGAAAACACAAAAGCGCAAATGCGCAAAGGGATTCTGGAATTTTGTATTCTATCGGTTCTAAAAGATAAAGACTGTTACACATCTGAAATTTTAGACACCTTGAAGGAAGCAAAGTTACTTGTGGTAGAAGGCACCGTTTATCCGCTACTTACCCGCCTAAAAAACGATGAATTATTAAGCTATCGTTGGGAAGAATCAACATCCGGACCACCGCGAAAGTATTACCGATTAACCGAACTGGGCAACGATTTTTTAAAAGAACTAACCGTAACCTGGAAAGAATTAAGTGAAGCCGTTAACATTATAACTAATAAGAATAGCCATGAATAAAACCGTAACAATTAATATAGCAGGACTTGTTTTTCACATCGATGAAGATGCATACAACAAGTTAGATTCATACATACAGGCAGTTAGAAATTCTATTCAGCAAGAAAGTGAAGATGAAATTATTGCTGATATTGAATCGCGTATTGCAGAGCTTTTTGCCGAAAGAATTGATCCGCAGACTGGTGTTATTCGTATGAATGATGTAGACGAAATAATAAATATTATGGGTAAACCAGAAGATTATATTATTGAAGACGAACCTGTACGCCCAAACCATTTCACAACAACAAACAAAGCGTACAAGAAAATTTACCGCGATGGTGAAAAAAGAATTTTAGGCGGTGTATGTTCAGGTTTAGGTCATTATTTTAATATAGATCCGGTTTGGGTACGCATACTTTTTATATTACTGTTCTTTGCTTACGGTTTAAGCTTTGTAATTTACTTAATCTTGTGGGTTATTATCCCAAAAGCAGTTACCGTTGCCGATGTTTTAGAAATGAAGGGCGAACCCGTAAATATTTCAAACATAGAAAGACAGTTTCGTGAGGGTGCAGCAAATTCGTATCAGCAAATTCGTACAGCAGGAAGCTCTGTAGCCACAGTTTTACGTAGATTTATAGGTATTGTATTAATTGTTTTTGGTGTAATGGGAATTTTCGGCAGCTTCTTTACTCCGATAATTATGAACACCGATAAAGGTCATATTTTTAACGAATTTGTAAATTACGATGAAGCACAAACAGGCATACCGTTTTGGGGTTTAAGTTTAAGTTTGTTTGTAATGAGCGTCATTCCGTTTATCCTTTTACTTTTATTAGGAATTAGAATTTTAAGCTCTAAAGTTAAACATATAGGCTGGGTTTCAGGTATTTTAGGATTCTTCTGGTTGCTTTCTATCTTCATTTTCAGTTATGTAATGATCAATTTAGATATTCAAAAAGATAAAATAGAATCATTGTTCGAAGGTAATTTCGATACAAAAATGTCGAAGACCGATTTAAATTTGAACGATAAAGATACATTAAACATTATCTTTCAGAAAGATCAACGCATTTTTACTATAAATGATACCCTTACAGGAAAATACAAATACAGTGAAATTGACGATATTTATGTGGAAGTTTTTGAATCGAACACAGGCAAAGCCTATATGGAAATTGAAGAAAAAGTTTTCAACAATAAAGATCTGAATCTTAAATCTTTAAGCAAATACAACATTCAAATTGAAGCAACGCAATTTAGTAACACATTAAATTATGATTATTCAATTAAAAGTGATACATTAGTGCTTTCAAATTCAGTTTTAACAACATTGAACGATTTTACAGAAGATTCTAAAGTTAGAATAAAAGTTTACATCACAGAAAATCAATCAGTTAAAATAAACGGAAACGATAATCGCTACTTTTGGAATCAGCAGATTGATGAAGGTAAACATTATTACAAATTCAATAATACTGGAACATTACAGAACACAAACAATACTATAAACTAAAACTCTTAAGGCTTATGTTTTACTTATTATTATTAATCGGACAAACTTTGATTGATCTTATTACAAGTTTATTCTAAAACAAAACGCTTTCAAAACGAAAGCGTTTTTTATTGCATAAAAAAATCCTTTTCAATTGAAAAGGATTTTCTTTACTCTACATAAATATTATGCATTCTTTTTAGCTTTTTTCTCTTTCATTAAATCAATTGCTCCACCGGTTGCCCAGTACATTACGAAACTGATAAGGAAAATCATTAACCAAAAACCCATAGTCATAATGGTTAAACCGATAATAAAAGCTATAAATTGTTGAAATTCAAACATGATTCCGGAATTTTGTGTGTATACAGTTACAAAGATATAACGAAACTTTAACTACCCAAACAAAAATCATAATTTCTTCTAAAAATTCTGACTTTAACCCAATTTACCGACAAATTTCATTACCTTTATTTATAATTATTATAAATAACAATTTATGGAATATAGAATTGAAACCGATACTATGGGCGATGTAAAAGTACCTGCCGATAAATATTGGGGTGCACAAACAGAGCGTTCGCGTAATAACTTTAAAATTGGTAATGCCGCTTCAATGCCTTTGGAGATCATTAAAGGTTTCGCTTATTTAAAAAAAGCAGCAGCTTATGCAAATCATGAGTTAGGAGTTTTATCGATTGAAAAAAGAGATGCTATTGCTACCGTTTGCGATGAAATTTTAGCAGATAAATTAAACGATCAGTTTCCGTTGGTCATTTGGCAAACAGGTTCCGGTACGCAATCAAACATGAACTTGAACGAAGTAATTGCCAATCGCGCTCAAGTTTTAGCAGGATTTAAAATTGGAGAAGGTGAACCGGTTTTAAAAGCGAATGATGATGTAAATAAATCGCAATCATCTAACGACACCTACCCTACCGGAATGCACATTGCAGCTTACAAAGCTGTTGTGGAAGTAACAATTCCGGGCGTTGAAAAATTACGCGATACGTTGGCAAAAAAGTCAGCCGAGTTTATGAATGTCGTTAAAATTGGTCGAACGCACTTAATGGATGCTACTCCGTTAACGTTGGGTCAGGAATTATCAGGCTATGTTGCACAATTGAATTACGGAATAAAAGCGGTAAAAAACACGTTGAGCCATTTATCGGAAATCGCTTTAGGCGGAACCGCAGTTGGCACAGGCTTAAACACTCCGGCTGGTTACGATGTTTTGGTTGCAAAATATATTGCCGAATTTACAGGGCATCCGTTCATAACTGCCGAAAATAAATTCGAAGCTTTGGCTGCACACGATGCTATCGTGGAAACACACGGCGCTTTAAAACAACTTGCTGTTTCTCTTAATAAAATTTCTAATGATATTCGTATGCTGGCATCAGGTCCACGTTCTGGAATCGGAGAAATATTAATTCCTGAAAACGAACCGGGATCGTCTATCATGCCTGGAAAAGTAAATCCAACACAATGCGAAGCACTTACAATGGTTGCCGCGCAAGTTATGGGTAACGATGTTGCCATTACAATTGGTGGTACGCAAGGACATTACGAATTAAACGTTTTTAAACCTTTAATGGCAGCAAACTTCTTGCAATCGGCTCGTTTATTAGGCGATGCCTGTGTATCTTTTGATGAACATTGCGCACAAGGAATTGAACCTAATTATGATCGAATAAAACAATTGGTTGATAATTCGTTAATGCTTGTGACTGCTTTAAATACCAAAATAGGATATTACAAAGCAGCCGAAATTGCACAAACGGCACACAAAAATAATTCTACTTTAAAAGAAACCGCAATTGCTTTAGACTATGTAACTGCCAAAGAATTTGACGAATGGGTAAAACCCGAAGAAATGGTAGGTAGTTTGAAGTAATTAAATTTTAGTATAACTAAATAATAACAGTCCTTAATTATCAATTTAAGGACTGTTTTCTTTTTAAGATCAAAGGATCATATCAGATAGTATAAATTGTATCAAAAAATAGTTTTAAATTTGCAACATCAATAAAAAGTCAATTAACGACTTTAATTTTTATGGAGATATTCGAACTTTATTCTATATACAATCAATGTAGCGGCGTAAGTACCGACACACGAAACATTACAGAAAACAGCCTTTTCTTTGCGTTGAAAGGAGAAAATTTTAACGCAAACGATTTTGCTTTAAAAGCTTTAGAAAATGGAGCTGCTTTCGCTGTGGTTGACGATAAAAACTTAAAGAAACTAGAAAACAACAAAATAATTGTTGTAGACGATGTTCTAAAAACCCTGCAAGATTTAGCTGCTTTCCATAGATTTCATATCGGCTTACCTGTAATTGCCTTAACCGGAAGCAACGGAAAAACAACCAGCAAAGAATTATTGCATGCGGTTTTAAGCACAAAATACAATACTATTGCAACGATCGGAAATTTGAATAATCACATAGGTGTTCCGTTGACGTTGTTGTGTATGACAGAAGATACCGATTTGGCGATTATTGAAATGGGCGCCAATCATCAAAAAGAAATCGAACTTTTATGCTCCATTGCTCAACCTGATTTTGGTTTTATCACAAATTTTGGTCGTGCACATTTAGAAGGTTTCGGTGGAATTGAAGGCGTTATAAAAGGCAAAAGTGAAATGTATGATTATCTGAAAAATAATAACAAAACTATATTTGTGAATTTCGATGATGCTATTCAAACAGATAAAACTGCAAAAAATACTCGTTTTGGATTTTCAATAGAAAACAATTCGTTGGCAAACATTCAAATTACAAATGCAAATGCTCAACCAATGGCAACCGTTGAAATAAATGGTATTGACATAAAATCGAACCTTACCGGATTATATAACATCCCCAATATAGCATTTGCGATATCTATTGGTTTGTATTTCAACATTTCTTTAGAAAATATAAAAGAAGCTATTGAAAATTATATTCCACAAAACAATCGTTCACAATGGACAAAAATAAACAATAAAAACATTTTGTTAGATGCCTACAATGCTAACCCAAGTAGTATGCAGGTTGCTATCGAAAATTTTAATCAGTTAGAAAACCCTTCTAAATTAATGATATTAGGAGATATGTTCGAATTAGGAGACGAGTCAGATAAGGAACATTTGCAAACAATAAATCAAGTAATAGAAACTAAAATTCCAACTATATTAATTGGTGAACACTTCTTTAAAGTTCAAGTAAAAAATGATGTGGCGCAATACTTCAGAAATATCCAAGATTTTTTTAATCAGTTGAAAGAGACTCCAATTAATGAAGAATTACTTTTAATAAAAGGATCCAGAGGAATGGCATTAGAAAGAATCTTAGATAAATTATAAAATAAATTTAAGAAATCTGAATTATTCTATTATATATTAAAAAAAGACTATGGAAAGTTTATAAACTATAGGAGTTTTTTTACCTTATTTCCCTAACTTATAATTTTCGTAACATTCGTTTACGGCGTTAAAAATCTGGTAGTCGTTGGCAGTGTAAATAAATCTTTCGGAATGATTGCATCTTTGAAGCATTTTTACAATATCTTCTTTTGAAATATTCAGCAAAACAGAAACCATTTCACGATCGTATTTTTTCTTCATTACTTCAATAAGTTCAACTTCTTTACGTATTTGATTGATCTTTTTGGTTTCACGCGAATTTCGTTTCATAGCGTTGTAAATCCCGTTAATAGGATTTAAACCACTGTTATAATTTGCTGTAAAACCTGTAGCTCCAAAATCACGATAATACGGATAATCTGCCAATGCAATAAGTTTTGTATCAATAGACAAAATTCCAGTAAGTTTCAAGGTATTAATCACAACTTCATCTAAAACGGTAGAAAGGTCTTTAATGTAGATATTCATTTTACCTTCTTTGTACCAGTCATTCGTAACCTTTATTTTTAAAGATCGAAAACCTTCTGAAGAAATATGCAGGGTATCGTTTACGTTTGCAGGAATAGAAAAAGACCCATCGCTGGTAGTTTGCGCTACTTTTAACGAACTCAAGTTCACAATATTTGCTTTGCTTTCTGGCTGGTAACTTAACTCGCTAAAAACGACTCCCTTAATGTTTTTTTCTTGTGCAAAAATTGAAACAGAAAATAGTGTAAAAAGTAAAACTGCAAAATATCTCATATTTGTTTTTAGTATGCACCAAAAATAATGGATATTTTGCAGTTTTAAATATTTATTTTGTAAATATTAACAACAAATGTTATTATTAGTTAGATCTTCGCGGGCGATCGCCACGTACTGATCTTCTTTCGTTGTGAGCTGGGCGATCGTCTTCACGATTACGTCCGAATTTGCTTTCTGTTTTACGATCTCCGAAACGATCACCACCAGCAGGTCTTCTGTCTGATGAAGAACGTTCGCCACGGAAACCTCCACTCCTTTCACCACGGAATCCACCACTTCTTTCGCCACGGAAACCACCGCTGCTTCTTCCACCTCTGCCATTGTGATCTCTTCTTGATGAAGAACCACCACCGCTTGTAGAAATTTCAACGTTAACCTGACGACCTTCGTGGTGCATGTTATTCAAAATTTCGATAATACGCTCACTGTGTGCAGCATCGGTATTAAAGAAAGAGAATCCTTCTTTTACATCAACTTTAAACAAATCATCTCTGCCTAAATCTAATGTATCACGTAAGAAATCTTTCAAACTCATCCAATCAAAATTGTCACGAGCTCCTAAATTTAAGAAATAACGTACAGAACCATCAGAACTTACGGCAGTTCCACCTTCGCTGTTTTCACGCGGTCTTGGTGAATCGATCGTATTTTGTTTTTTTTGTAGTATTCAATAAAACGATTAAATTCTACAGAAAACATTTTTTTGATTAATTCTTCTTTCGTTAAATCTCCTAATAATTCTTCAATTTGTGGAAGATATGTTTCAATTTCAGCATCAACCTCAACAGATTTAACTTTGTTTGCCAAGTGAATTAACTGTGCCTGACAAATTTCCATTCCTGTTGGAATTGGTTTATGAACGAATTTTGTTTTGATGATTCGTTCAATCTGACTGATTTTTTTGTATTCAGATTTTGTTACGATAACGATTGATGTACCTAATTTACCGGCACGACCAGTACGACCTGAACGGTGATTGTAAGTTTCAACCTCATCTGGTAACTGATAGTTTATTACGTGTGTAATATCGTCAACATCAATACCACGTGCAGCAACATCGGTTGCAACCAACATTTGAATCTGGCGTCCGCGGAATGCTTTCATTACACCATCGCGTTGTGCTTGCGATAAATCGCCGTGTAAAGCTGCTGCGTTGTATCCATCTTCAATTAATTTTTCGGCAACTGCCTGTGTATCACGTTTTGTTCTACAAAAAATAACCGAAAAAATATTTGGATTGATATCTGCCAAACGTTTTAAAGCAGGATAACGGTCACGTGCACCTACTAAATAATATTCGTGAGAAACGGTTGTTGAACCTTGATTTTTTTGACCAACAGTAATTTCTTGTGGTCTTTTCATGAATTCTTTTGCTATTCTTGCAACTTCCTGTGGCATGGTTGCAGAAAAAAGCCAAGTATTTTTTTCTTCTGGTGTATCAGATAAAATTGCAGTAATGTCTTCATAGAATCCCATGTTTAACATTTCATCAGCCTCATCTAAAATACAAATTTGTATGTTTTTAATGTTAACAAGATTTCTGTTAATCATATCCTGCATACGTCCTGGGGTTGCTACAATAACCTGCGCCCCTTTTTTAACTTCTCTTGCCTGCTCTGTAATGCTGGCACCACCATAAACAGCAACTGTATGTAAACCCTTTACATATTTAGAATACTGTTTAATCTCGTTTGTAATTTGTAAACACAATTCTCTGGTAGGCGATAGGATCAATGCCTGTGTGCTTCTGTTCTCTGGATCGATTTTCTGAATCAGAGGAAACCCGAAAGCAGCTGTTTTCCCAGTACCTGTTTGCGCTAATGCAACAATATCCGTGTCTTGTTGCAATAATAAGGGAATAGCTTTTTCCTGAACCTCTGAAGGTGTTTCAAAACCTAAGTCTTGAATTGCTTTTAAAAGCAATTCGTTTAATCCTAATTCTTGGAATTTATTCATATAATATTTAAAATATCTGCAAAGGTACTGTTTATTTTGCGAATTTTAAACTTAAAGTAAGGTTAAATTATTTATTTTCTAAATTTCCTAAAAAGTTAATTAATTGTTCAACGGCTCTTCCACGGTGACTTAATTTATTTTTTTCTTCTAAAGACATTTCGGCAAAAGTTTTACCTAGATTTTCAGGTTCAAAAATAGGATCATAACCAAAACCTTGGGTTCCTGTTTTTTTATTTCTGACTTCGCCTTCTACAATTCCGGTAAATAAATGCTGTTCGTTATTAATGTTTAAAGCAATCACAGTTTTAAACTGCGCTTTTCGGTTGGTTGAATTGCTTAATTTTTCTAAAACCAAATCCATGTTTTTATCAGCATTTTTATCTTCGCCAGCATATCGAGCCGAATAAACACCTGGTTCACCGTTTAAAGCATCAATTTCTAAACCAGTATCATCTGCAAAACAAGGCAAACCATATTTTTCGGTGATGTAATTAGCTTTAATTATTGCATTTTCTTCTAACGTAGTTCCGATTTCGGCAATATCTTCGGTACAGCCAATTTCGTCTAAAGTTACAATTTGAATAGATTTAGGTACTTGGTTTTGAATTTCCTGTACTTTATTTTTATTGTTTGATGCAAATATGATTTTCATACGTTAACTTATATAATTCCAAATATTATTTTTCTTTGCCAGCATTTCAAACACAAACTTTAGTGCCTGATGTTCTGGTTTTTCCAAATTGATGTCTTCTTTTAATAATTCGATTGCTTTTGTACGAGCCAATTTTAAAATATCTTGATCTTTAACCAGATCGGCAATTTGCAGATTTAACACACCACTTTGCTGTGTTCCCATAATATCGCCAGGCCCACGGAGTTTTAAATCGATTTCCGATATTTCAAAACCGTCATTAGTTCGGCACATAGCATCCATTCTAACTTTTGTATCGGCACTTAACTTTTCTCCCGTCATTAAAACGCAGAAACTTTGTTCGGCTCCACGACCAACACGTCCGCGTAACTGATGCAACTGACTCAAGCCAAAACGTTCAGCACTTTCTATAATCATTACCGATGCATTGGGTACATTTACACCGACTTCAATCACTGTTGTTGCAATCATTATATGAGTTTCGCCTTTCACAAATCGATCCATTTCGGCATCTTTATCTTTAGAATGCATTTGTCCGTGAACAATGCTTATTCTGTATTCAGGAAAAGGAAAATCGCGCGAAATTGCTTCGTATCCTTCCATTAAATTCTTGTAGTCTAACTTTTCACTTTCTTGAATCAATGGGTAAACAATATAAATTTGTCTGCCTTTTGCAATTTCTTCCTTAATAAAATGCCAAACCTGCAAACGTTTACTTTCAAAAAAATGGAGTGTTTTTATAGGTTTTCGTCCTGGTGGCAATTCATCGATTACCGAAACATCTAAATCGCCATACAAACTCATAGCCAACGTACGCGGAATTGGTGTTGCCGTCATAACCAAAACGTGTGGAGGCAACGAATTTTTCTTCCACATTTTTGATCGCTGTTCTACTCCGAAACGATGTTGTTCGTCAATTATAGACAAGCCTAAATTTTTAAACTGAACCTTATCTTCTAACAAAGCATGCGTACCAATTAAAATATGATTGGTTCCGTTTTCTAACTCCTCGTGAATTTTGCTACGTTCTTTAGTTTTGGTCGATCCTGTTAACAACGCTACATTCACGTTAATTTTATCTGCCAATTCTTTGATTCCTGCAAAATGCTGATTCGCCAAAATTTCGGTCGGAGCCATTAAACAAGCCTGAAAGCCGTTATCTAATGCCAGCAACATACTCATAAACCCAACAATGGTTTTGCCCGCACCAACATCGCCCTGTAACAGACGATTCATTTGAGCTTCGTGTGCCATATCAATTCTAATCTCTTTCAACACACGTTTTTGTGCATTTGTCAATGGAAATGGTAAATGATCGTGATAAAACGAATTAAAATAATCGCCAACAATATTAAAGGCAAATCCTTTTATTTTTTGTTTACGAACCAGATTTTTAGACAGTAATTGTAGTTGGATAAAAAACAATTCTTCGAATTTTAATCGAAATTGCGCCCTGTTTAACAATTCGGCACTTTTAGGAAAATGAATATTGAAAAACGATTCGTTTTTCGGCAGTAATCGCAATTCGTTAATTAAATTTTCAGGAAAAACTTCCTTAAATAAATGATGCGTTTCTATAAAAACCTGCTGCATCATTTTAGTAATGCTTCGGTTGGAAATATTTTTCTGATTTAATTTTTCGTTCGATGGATACACCGGTTGCAACGAAGATTGTAAACTTTTTTTATGTTCTTCAACCGTTTCCATTTCTGGGTGTGGCATCGAAAATAATCCATTATAATGATTGATCTTCCCAAAAATAACATAAGGCGAATTCAACTGCAAATTTTCCTTGATCCATTTATGTCCCTGAAACCAGATCAGTTCCATGTCGGCAGTTCCATCGGTAAAAACGGCAACCAATCGGCTCCCGCGTTTTTGCTCAATCGTTTTTAATCTAATAATTTTACCAACAAGCTGAACTTCTGCATTAATTCCCGAATTTAATTCGTTGATTTTATAATACTTGGTTCGATCTAAATATTTGTACGGATAAAAGTTGATTAAATCTTTATAAGTAAAAATCTGAAGTTCTTTTTTTAGTACAACAGCCCTTTGCGGACCAACGCCCTTAAGGTATTCAATAGGTGTATCTAAAATATTTTGCTGCATTTTTACTTTTTTGTAAAGTTAAATGTAATTGTTTAATTTTTCAAAAAGTAAAAATAGTTTACCCGAACAAATAACTTTATTTTATATTTACAAATAATTAACAACATTATAAATGAAAAAACTTATAACCTTATTATTACTTTCAACTTTTACATTTATTTCGTGTAAAGACGATGAAAAAACAAATGATAATCCTCCTAAGACAATTAATTTAAAAACTTTTGAAAAAGTAAAAGTTGCTTTTGGAGATGGTTTATCGCAAAGTGCAGAAAAAACTGTAATCTTTCCAACAGATATCGAAAAGATAAAAACAATTAAAATGTATGTTCAATTTGACTGTCCTTGTAATATTTGGGATGTTTTTGCAAACGTGCAAGCTAAAGATAAAGCTACTGGAGAATGGTACGAAATAGGAAGATATATTACACCTTACGGAAAAGATTCTTCTCCATTAGAAAGAGGATTAGAGTTTGATGTCACAGATTTTAAATCAGTTTTAAATGGATCAACTGAGTTGAAAATTTACACAGAAGTATGGGGAGCTGATGGTTGGAGAGTTAGTGTAGATTTTGATATAGAATACGGTGAAACTGATTATAAGTATTCAGCAGTTGTACCCGTTTTTCAGTATAATAAAAACTCATTAGACGGTGTTCCCTACGGCGAACCGCATAATTTTGATATGGATAAATCAATTAAATTACCTACAAATACCGAATCAGCACATATAAGAAGTATTATTTCTGGTTGGGGTCATGCTACACCAAATGATGCAGGAGGTCGCGGTTGTGCAGAATGGTGTTTTAGAACACATCATGTTTTAATTAATAATACATCAACTTTTGAGCATAAATTAGAAGCTTTAGGTTGTAAAGATAATCCTATAAAAAATCAACAGGGAAATTGGCAACCTGATAGAGCAGGTTGGTGTCCAGGTATGGTTGTTCCAATTCGAATTAATAACCTTAATAAAAACCTTTTTAATCAGCAATTTAATCTTGAGTATCAATTTCAGGATTGGGAAAACGATATGAAGTATCCAGGAGATAATCCGCATGCTTATTATGCTCTTTCAACCTTTGTAGTTGTAAAAAGTAATTCGCCAATTGATAAACCAACAATATCAAATTAATGAGAAAGATATGGACTGCCCCCAAAAGTTTGGACAGATTAAAAATTAATTAGTATAAAAATGAGTTCGATATTGTATCGGACTCATTTTGTTTAAGTTCGATTTTGTTCTTTCTTTGTTATAATAGTAAATGTATTGTTTTATTTCATTCTTGAGTTCTTCAACCGAATTAAATTTCTTTAAATAAATAGTTCCGATTTAAGTATCCCAAAGAAATTTTCAATAATCGCGTTATCCCAACAATTTCCTTTGCGCGACATGCTTTGAACAATTCCTTTTTTCTTCAATAAAGCTTGATATTGCTTCATTTGATATTGCCAACCTTGATCTGAATGAAAAACCAAATCTTTTGTATCCGGAGTCTTTCTAAATGCTTTTTTCAGCATTGATATCACTTGGGTAAATACAGGGCGTTCACTCAACTCGTAGCTTATAATTTCCTGATTATACAAGTCCATTATTGGTGATAAATACAGTTTTTTATCCTTTACTTTAAATTCTGTAATATCGGTTACCCATTTTTTATTGGGCGTATCGGCTGTAAATTCTCGTTTTAAAACATTTGGAGCAATTTTGCCTTGTTCGCCTTTGTACGATTTGTATTTTTTTCTTCGAATTAAACTTTTCAAACCCAAGAAAGTCATTAGTTTAAGTACTGTTTTATGATTGATTATTGTTCCTGTTTTCTTTAATTCATCTGTTATTCTGCGATATCCATAGCGCCCTTTATGGTGATGATTGATTGATTGAATTGATATTTAACCTCTTGGTATTTATCTTTTTTATTTTGAAGTTGATGGTAATAAAAACTGCTTCTTGCCATTTTTGTGCAATCTAAAAGTAAATTCAGATCAAAATACCACCTTAATTCTTCAATGGCTTGCGCTGTTGTTTTTTGAGGTTTTCTTCCTGGGCTTCAATTAAGGCATTGTACTTTTTTAAAAAAGCATTTTCACAACGTAACCGTTCATTTTCAAGCAAAAGTTCTTCTTCTCTTGTTAATGGTTGTTTGTTTTTTATTGATTTACGCTTTGGTGTATTCATATTCTTTGGTCGCCCTTTGGGTTTGGTTTGTAAGGCATCTAAACCAAAGGTAGTAAAATCTTTTTGCCATTTAATAATGACTGATTTACTTGGAATATTAAATTTTAAACACGCAACAGGCAGGCTTAAGTTTTCACGCTCTATAGTCTTTAAAACGTTGTATTTAAAACCTTGCAAATACTTGTTGTTCTTGTGTTTTGGAATTAAACCATCGATTCCTTTCAATTGATAGTCACTAATCCACTTGCGTAATAAACTTTTATTAAAACCCTCTCGCCTTGAAATAGAGTTCACAGAAGTCCAATCTATAATACTTCTTTTACACATTTTAGCTTAAATGCTACATCGTATTTTACTTTGCGTTCCATAAAAATCCCCCAAATAGTGTCTAACTTTTTGGGGGCAGTGTAAAGAGAGGATTTTTGTTTTATAAAAAAACTTATTTCAATCCTTCTAAAGAATGTTCAATCGTTGCGATTTTAGATAAAGCATCGGCTTCTTTTTTGCGCTCGTTTGCAATTACTTGTTCCGGTGCACCGCTTACAAATTTCTCGTTTGATAATTTCCCTTGTACCGAACGTAAAAATCCTTGTAAATACTTTAATTCTTCTTCTAATTTTTTAACTTCTTCTTCGATATTTACCGAACCTGAAATCGGAATAAAATATTCGTTTGAGTTTACACGGTACGATAAAGCACCTGAAACCTGCTCGTTCACGTATTCTAAACTCGCAACATTTCCTAATTTTTCAATAACGGCATCAAAAGTTTTAGAAGCGTTTTCGTTATTCAACACTTTTAAATCGATTGTTTCTTTAAACGAAATATTTTTGTCTTTACGAATAGTTCTGATTCCCGCAATTACTTCGCTCGCAAAATCAAAATCGCTAATCAATTGCTGATCAAACGATTTAATTTCCGGCCAAGAAGAAACAATCAACGCGTCTTTTGTTGAACGCTCTGCAATATGCTGCCAAATTTCTTCGGTTAAGAACGGCATGTACGGATGCAGTAATTTTAAATTAGCCTCCAACATTTCTGTTGCTGCTTTAAACGTAACCGCATCAATTGGTTGCTGATATCCCGGTTTAATCATTTCCAGGAACCACGAACAGAAATCGTCCCAAACCAATTTATAGATTGCCATTAATGCATCAGAAATTCTGTATTTTTCAAAATGATCTTCAATTTCAGCCAAGGTTTTCTGCAATTTTGCTTCGTACCAAGCTACCGCAACTTTTGATGCTTCGGGCTGTGGAATTGTTTCCGATACTTCCCAACCTTGAATTAATCTAAAGGCATTCCAGATTTTGTTTGTAAACGCTTTCCCTTGATTACACAATTCTTCATCAAACAAAATATCATTTCCTGCAGATGATGACAATAATAATCCGCAACGAACACCATCGGCACCAAATTTCTCGATCAAATCTAACGGATCAGGAGAATTTCCTAACGATTTAGACATTTTACGGCGTTGGTTATCGCGTACAATTCCTGTTAAATATACATTTGTAAAAGGTTTTTCGCCTGTAAATTCGTATCCTGCAATAATCATTCGGGCAATCCAGAAAAATAAAATATCCGGACCGGTAACCAAATCGTTGGTTGGATAATAATATTTGAATTCTTCATTTTCCGGATTCACAATACCATCAAAAACCGACATTGGCCATAACCAAGACGAGAACCAAGTATCCAACGCATCTGCATCTTGTATCAAGTCTTTAGTTGTAAGTTGTAAGTTATTGGTTTTCTGTTGAGCTAATTCTACTGCTTTTTCAATAGTTTCAGCAACTACAAAATCTTCTTTTCCGCTACCGTAATAATAAGCAGGAATTTGATGTCCCCACCATAACTGACGCGAAATATTCCAATCGCGAATATTTTCCATCCAATGACGGTAGGTATTTTTGAAGCGGTTTGGATACAGTTTAACTTCTTCGGTTTCTAAAACGGCTTTGATTGCAGGTTTCACCAACTCGTCCATTTTAAGGAACCATTGATCTGATAATCTTGGCTCGATCACTGCTTTTGTTCGTTCTGAAGTTCCAACATTATTTAAGTGATTTTCCACTTTTTCCAATGCACCGATGATTTCTAATTCTTTAGAAATTTCTTCGCGAACCACAAAACGATCTTTACCTTTATAATGTAAACCTAAATCGTTCATTGTAGCATCATCATTAAAAATATCGATGATTTCTAAATTATGACGCTCGCCTAAATCTTTATCGTTCACATCGTGCGCAGGCGTAACTTTTAAACAACCTGTACCAAATTCCATATCAACATATTCGTCGAAAATAATCGGTATTACTCGGTTTGCAATAGGCACAATAGCATTTTTTCCACGTAAATGTATGTAACGTTCATCGTTTGGGTTGATACAAATTGCAGAATCTCCCAAAATAGTTTCCGGGCGAGTTGTTGCAATGGTGATAAAATCGTTTGTACCTTCGATCTGATATTTTAAATGATATAGTTTCCCTTGACGTTCTTCGTAAATTACTTCTTCGTCAGACAAGGTTGTTTTTGCTTCAGGATCCCAGTTAACCATGCGGTAACCGCGATAAATCATTCCTTTATTATATAAATCAACGAACGATTTTATAACGGCAGCAGACAATTCATCGTCCATTGTGAACTTTGTACGTTCCCAATCGCACGAAGCACCTAGCTTTTTTAACTGCTCTAAAATGGTTCCACCGTATTTATCGGTCCATTCCCACGCATGCTTTAAAAACTCTTCACGCGATAAATCGTTTTTATTAATTCCTTCTGCCTTTAATTTGGCAACAACTTTAGCTTCGGTAGCAATAGACGCATGATCTGTTCCCGGTACCCAGCAAGCATTGAAACCTTTTAAACGTGCACGACGAATCAAAACATCCTGAATTGTGTTGTTCAGCATATGCCCCATGTGCAAAACCCCCGTGACGTTTGGTGGCGGAATTACAATTGTATAAGGTGTTCTATGATCTGGTGTTGAACGAAAATAGTTGTTTTTCATCCAATAGTCGTACCACTTGGCTTCAACTTGTTTTGCATCAAACTGTGCAGGAATTGTCATATATTTTACTGTTTAAATCGTGTGATAAAAAAACAAAAATACAATAATCTTTAAAATTTAGTTCACTAATTTTAAATTTGTTAAGTTTGGCACAGGTTTTGAAAATATCATAACGAAATGCAAAAAAAATCAATATTGTTTGGATTTCATTTGAAACTATTTAAATTTACATAATTAAAATTAATTGAAACAATGAAAAAATTTTTAGGAATAGTAGCGATGACATTAGTTGGAGCTGCTTCATACGCACAAACTGGTCCAAAAATTGAGTTTAAAGCTGAAAACAACACAATCGATTACGGTACTGTTGTTAAAGGGGTAGACAGTGGCGTTAGAACTTTTGAGTTTACTAACACAGGAGATGAGCCTTTAGTTATTACGGCAGCACGTTCATCTTGTGGTTGTACTGTTCCATCTCCACCTAAAGAACCAATTATGCCAGGAAAATCTGACAAAATTGAAGTACGATACAACATGAACCCAGGTCCTATTGCTAAAACTATTACAGTTGAATCAAACGCAACAAATGTAACTGGCGGAAGTGTTCAACTTCGTATAAAAGGTACAGTAGTAGAAAGTTAAAAAATTACTTGTATAAAAAAGGTTGTTCTAAACGAGCAACCTTTTTTGTTTTAATACCCTGTGGTATCAAATATTCTTTTTTATTCGATAATATTATCAGTTCTGCAATACTGTTACTGCGCAATTATCAAATTACTAAATCTTACATCATTATCGGTTTACAATCAAAAAAATATAAGGGTATTTATTATATTTGTAAACAAAATTAATTTCGACTTTAATAAATCTTACAATAATGTCAAAATCTAAGATTATCTACACATTAACAGATGAGGCGCCAATGTTGGCAACTTATTCATTTTTACCTATTGTTAAAGCTTTTACTGCACCAGCCGGTATCGAAATGGAAACACGCGATATTTCGTTGGCAGGAAGAATTTTATCAAACTTTCCTGAATTCTTAAAAGAAGATCAAAAAATTGGTGATGCCTTGGCAGAATTAGGTGAATTAGCAAAAACACCTGAAGCTAACATCATTAAATTACCAAATATTTCTGCTTCAATTCCGCAGTTAGCAGCAGCTGTTTCAGAATTGCAAGCACATGGTTATGCAGTTCCTAATTATCCTGCAGATCCAACTAACGACGAAGAAAAAACAATTAAAGCTTCTTACGCAAAAGTATTAGGATCGGCAGTAAACCCTGTTCTTCGTGAAGGAAATTCTGACCGTCGTGCACCAAAAGCTGTTAAGAATTATGCAAAAGCAAACCCGCATTCAATGGGTGCTTGGTCTGCAGATTCTAAAACAAAAGTGGCTCACATGGAATCAGGCGATTTTTACGGAACAGAAAAATCTGTTACTGTTGAAAACGCTTCTCAATTTAAAATAGAATTCGTTGGAACAAACGGTTCTGTAAAAGAATTAAAAGGATTAGCACCATTGAAAGCAGGGGAAGTAATCGATTCATCTGTATTAAGCATTACTGCATTAAAAGGTTTTGTTGCCGATGTAATTGCAGAGGCTAAAGCTGCAGGCGTTTTATTGTCGGCTCACTTAAAAGCGACAATGATGAAAGTTTCGGATCCTATTATTTTCGGAGCTATTGTTGAAGTGTATTTTAAAGATGTTTTTGCACAATTTGCAGACTTATTCAACGAATTAAATATCAATCCAAACAACGGATTAGGCGAATTATATAGTAAAATTGCAGGAAACGCACAAGAAGCTAACGTTAAAGCGGCGATTGATGCGGCGATTGCAAATGGTCCGGCTTTGGCAATGGTAAATTCTGATAAAGGAATTACCAATTTACACGTACCATCTGATGTTATTGTTGATGCTTCTATGCCGGCAATGATTCGTACTTCGGGTCAAATGTGGAACAAAGAAGGTAAACAACAAGATACTTTTGCATTAATTCCAGATAGATCTTATGCAGGAATTTACACTGCAGTTATCGATGATTGTAAAGCAAACGGCGCATTAGATCCAAAAACAATGGGATCTGTTCCTAACGTTGGATTAATGGCTCAAAAGGCAGAAGAATACGGTTCGCACGACAAAACATTCCAAGCAGATGCAGAAGGAACTATCCGTATTGTTGATGCAGAAGGAAACGTTTTTATGGAGCAGCCAGTTGCTGTAGGTGATATTTTCCGTATGTGCCAAACAAAAGATGCACCTATTCAAGACTGGGTTAAATTAGCGGTAAACCGTGCTCGTTTATCTGCAACTCCGGCAGTTTTCTGGTTAGATGAAAACCGTGCGCACGACAGAGAAATCATTAAAAAAGTAAACAAATATTTACCAGATTTTGATACCACAGGATTAGACATCCGCATTTTGGCTCCGGTTGATGCTTGTAAATTCTCTTTAGACAGAATTCGTAAAGGCGAAGACACTATTTCGGTATCAGGAAACGTTTTACGTGATTACTTAACCGATTTATTCCCAATTTTAGAAGTAGGAACATCGGCTAAAATGTTGTCAATTGTTCCTTTGATGAACGGTGGCGGATTGTTTGAAACCGGTGCAGGTGGATCGGCTCCAAAACACATCGAACAATTTATTGAAGAAGGTTATTTACGTTGGGATTCGTTAGGTGAATTTTTAGCTTTAGGAGCTTCTTTAGAGCATTTATCCCAAACACAAAACAATCCAAAAGCATTAGTTTTAGCAGATGCTTTAGACGTTGCTACAGAAAAATTCTTGGCTACAGATAAATCTCCGGGAAGAAAATTAGGAACGATAGACAATCGTGGTTCTCATTTTTATTTGGCTATGTATTGGGCAGAAGCTTTGGCAGCACAAACTAAAGATGCAGATTTAGCAGCTTTATTCGCTCCGATTGCTCAAGAAATGACAGCAAACGAAGCTAAAATTAACGAAGAATTAATAGCATCGCAAGGTAAGGCGCAAGAAATTAAAGGTTATTACCAACCTAATTTTGAGTTAACTTCAAAAGCTATGCGTCCGTCTGCAACGTTAAATACAATTGTTTCTAAATTAGGATAATTTCATAATTTAAATACATAAAAACCGTCGTCAATTCGACGGTTTTTTTATGTATTTAAATCTGTTATATCAACATTAAAACTCTACATATAGCATCGGTTGCCATCATCAATCCAAACAAAGAACTGCTTTTGGTTTGTAAGAAAAATTCAGAATTCTATCAGTTAACCGGTGGTAAAATTCAAAATGGCGAACAAGATATCGAGACCATAATTCGCGAAGCCAAAGAAGAAATTGGTTTGGACATTCAACCTCTTCAATTAACATTTTTAGGATCGCACCAAACAAAAGCCGTAAACGAACACAATACAATGGTGCATGGTTACGTTTATTGGTTACATCTACCCTACTTTTTTGAACCAGTGATAGCAAATGAAATTGATAAATTTGTGTGGATGAACAAAAATAATTATCAAGAATACAGCTGGGCACATTTAGCTAAAGAATTGGTTCAACCAAAATGGCTATCATTATAGTTCCATACATTTTAAAAACTCATGAAAAAAACACTCGTAGTATTATCGCTACTTATTTCGGGATTAGGTTTTGCGCAAAACAAACACAAACTGTCGGGAAAAATTACGCAGGCAAAAAACAACACGTCTTTGGCATCAACTACCATAACAGTTGCTTTAAACAATGATGAAACGGTTTTACAGACTGACGATGAAGGAAATTATTCTTTAATGGCGACAAGCGGAACTTACCACCTTTCGGTTTATGTGGAAGGATTTGAATACGTTTCGCAAAAAATCGATCTTACCAAAGATGTGGTTCAGAATATTTCTCTGCAGCCAGACGATCAGTCTTTAGATGAGATCGTTATTACAACATCGAACAAAATCAACATTCGCAAACCCGAAATGAGCGTTAACAAGCTTACCGCTGCCGAAATTAAAAAAGCTCCGGTGGTTTTGGGTGAAACCGATATTTTAAAGACCATTTTATTATTGCCGGGCGTTGTAAATTCGGGTGAAGGAACATCTGGTTTTAACGTTCGCGGTGGTGGATCCGATCAAAATTTATTGTTGTTAGATCAAACTTCGGTTTACGGATCTTCGCATTTATACGGATTTTTCTCGGTTTTTAATAATGATGCCGTTAGCAATATCAAACTTTACAAAGGCGGTATTCCTGCTAGATACGGCGGTCGTGGTTCATCGGTTTTAGAAATCAATCAAAAAGAAGGCGATTATAAAGATCATAAAGCGAAAGGTGGAATTGGACTTTTATCGAGTAGATTAATGGTAGAAGGTCCTGTTATTAAAGATAAATTATCGTATTTGTTTGCAGGTCGCGCATCGTATGCTCATTTGTTTTTAAAGCTTACAGATATAAAAAGTTCGGCTTATTTTTACGATCTAAATACCAAATGGAGTTATTTAATGAACGATAAAAACCAGCTTTATTTTACGGGATATTTTGGAAGAGATATTTTTAAATTCAATGATAGTTTTGACAATAAATTTGGTAACACCGTTGCCAATTTAACTTGGAACAGTAAATATTCATCAAAAATAAACAGCGAAGCTTCGGTTAGATATTCTGATTATTATTACGGATTAACTCTAAATTTTGTAGGTTTTAGTTGGGATTCGGGCATTAAAAATTATGATTTCAATTATAAAATCAATCATCAAATCAACGATGAATTTTCTTTAAAATACGGAATCAGCAGTTTGTACTATAATTTCAACCCGGGTACAATGGAGCCAAGCAAACCCGATTCACAGGTCAATTCGTTCCAAATTCCGCACAAATATGCTTGGGAAAATGCTATCTTTATAGAAGCCGAACAAGAAATCAATTCGTTTTTATCGGTAAATTACGGGTTGCGATACAGCATGTTTAATCGTCTGGGCGAAGAAAGCATCAATTTGTACGAGAACAATAATCCGGTGGTTTACAATCAGCAGACCGATACGTATGAAAAAGCAGTTCCTATCGGCACGCAGTATTACGGCAAAAATAAAAGCATAAGCAAGTTTGATAATTTTGAACCTCGTGTGGCTGTTTCGGTAAAATTAAACGACGATCGTTCGGTAAAAATGAGCTACAACCGCATGGCGCAGTATGTTCATTTAATTTCAAACACCACATCGGCAACTCCGTTAGATATTTGGGAACCAAGTGGTCCGTATGTGAAACCGCAAATTGTGGATCAGTATGCCGTTGGATTTTTTCAAAACTTAAACGACAATAAATATTCGTTAGAAATTGAATCGTATTTTAAATTAGGAAAAAATCGGTTGGATTATATCGATGGTGCCGATTTAATAGGAAACCGCGCCATTGAACAAGTGCTTTTAAACGGAAAAACCGAGGCTTACGGTTTGGAGTTTTTATTCAGAAAAAACGAAGGAAAATTGACAGGTTGGATTGCCTACACCATTGCTAAAAGTATGCAGCAAACTGCTGGTAGAACTGCAAATGAAACGGGTATAAACAACGGCGAATGGTACAGAACTCCGCACGACCGTTTGCACGATTTATCAATTGTTGCTACGTATGATTTCAGTAAAAAGTGGAATTTCAATGCAAGTTTCACGCTTCAATCTGGAAGACCGGTAACATATCCCGACGGAAAATATGAATTTTTAGGCGTGCAAGTGCCAAACTACAACAATCGTAACAATTACAGCATGCCGGCTTTTCACCATTTAGATATTTCGGCAACATATTCACCAACTAAAAACGAAAACCGTAAATGGCAAAGCGAATGGGTTTTTGGAATTTACAACGTGTATAATCGTAAAAATGCAGCGTCGATTAGTTTTAGATCTGTTGAAGATTCAAACAACATGACCGAAACTACCAAGCTTTCTATTTTTGGAATTGTGCCAAGTGTTACCTATAATTTTAAATTTTAATATGAAAAAGTTACTTTACATATTCGCTAGTATTTGCAGTCTGTTATTTGTTAGTTGCGAAGAAGATATTACGCTTGATTTTGATAAAAACATACCGCGTTTGGTTATTGAAGGAAACCTTTTTGTAGGCGAAACCGATTACAACAAAATTCATCTTTCAACCACAACCGATTTTTATTCGGGCGTTTTCCCAACAGTTGATAATGCGGAAGTTTCTATTAAAGATACCGACAGTAATACGGTTTATCAATTTGCAAGTATCGGCAACGGAAATTTCACAAACGAACTTTTTCAGCCAGAAATCGATGGAAATTACGAATTAACCGTGGTGTACAATAACGAAACATATACAGCAACTTCTACCCTATTATCATCACCTGAAATTTTAAGTGTCGATCAAAAAGACGATGGTGGTTTTGGTGGAGATTCGTATGAAATAATGTTTAATTTTCAGGATGATGCCAACGAAGAAAATCACTATCTGGTACAAATGATTTCACCTGTTGATAATTATTTTGGTGTAACCAACGATCAGTTTACAAACGGAAACATCATGAACGATCTGTATATTTTTGATAAAGAAGATTTAAAAACGGGCGATACGCTGAATCATTCCATAACTTCGATCAGCAAACAATATCATCAGTATCTTTCAAAATTATTGTCAATTTCAGGCGACAGCGGTAATCCTTTTTCAAGTCCAATGGGAACAATTAAAGGGAACATTGTAAACCAGACAAATCAATCAAATTTTGCATTGGGATACTTTCATATCGCTAAAAGAAATCACTTTACTTACACCGTAAAATAACTTATCAATATCAAAAAAAAATCAGCATTATAAATATTTTTTACGTTATTTGTGTAAACTACATTTTTTTATGCAAATTTCTGTAAAAGATACCGATTCCGGTATTTTATATAAATTATTGACAGGTTTGGTAATTCCGCGCCCAATCGGCTGGATTTCTACTGTTGATGAAAACGGAATTAACAATCTTGCGCCTTTTTCGTTCTTTAATGTTGTTGGCGAAGATCCGCCGCACGTTATGTTTTCTACCGTTCGTACGGGCGACAAAAACAAAGATACCTTAAACAATGTTTTGGCAAACAAACAGTTCGCCGTGAATTTGGTTACTGAAGATGTTGTGGAACAAATGAACACTACATCTAACGCGGTAGAAAATGCTGTTGATGAATTTCAGCTGGCAAACCTTACTCCGATTTCGTGCGAATTGATTAAACCTAAACGAGTTGCCGAAGCCAAAGCCCATTTTGAATGCGAAATGGTGCATCATTATTTTCTGGAAGATCATAAAAACGGAGGTGCATGTATAGTTATCGGTAAAGTGCTGATGATGCATATTTCCGATGAAATTCTTTTGGAAAATTACCGAATTAATTTAGATAAATACCAACCTGTTGCCCGTTTAGCTGGATCTAATTACAGCAAATTGGGTGAAACTTTCTCAATAAAACGAAATCTATGAAAATAACGGTTATAGGCGGTGGTCCGGGCGGACTCTATTTTTCAATCTTAACCAAAAAAGCAATGCCCCATTGGGAAATTAACGTGTACGAACGCAACAAACCAGAAGACAGTTTTGGTTTTGGCGTAGTATTTTCTGATGAAACATTAGGCGAATTTTTAAAACGCGATATGCAGTCATACGAACTAATTCGAAGCAAATTTGCGTATTGGGACGATATTATTGTGGCTCGTGACGGACAAGAAGTTAGCATTGCCGGTAACGGTTTTTGCGGTTGTTCTCGTAAAACGTTGCTTAAATTACTGCATCAACGTTGCGAAGAAGAAGGTGTAAAATTACATTTTGAACAAAATATTGATGATCTTTCACAGTTTAACGATTCAGATATTATTGTTGCTGCAGATGGAATTGGAAGCGGAATTCGTACGCAGTTTCAAAACGAATTCGGTACAAATATCCAGTTAAAATCAAACCGATTTGTATGGATGGGATCTACCAAACCGTTAGATGCTTTTACCTATTTTTTTAGAACAACACCATACGGAATAATCGTTGCGCACACCTATCAGTACGAAGAAGGAATGAGCACCTGGATTTTTGAATGTACCGATGAAACATGGAAAAATCTGCAGTTCGAAGTAGAAAATGAAGCCGATACTGTTGCCAAACTTTCCGAAATATTTAAAGAAGAGTTAGACGGTCATTCGTTGATTACCAACAAATCGCATTGGCGACAGTTTCCGCATGTAACCAACAAAAATTGGCACCACAACAACATTGTTTTATTGGGCGATGCCAAAGCAACGGCACATTTTTCAATAGGTTCGGGAACAAAACTGGCAATGGATTGCGCGATTGGTCTGTTCGATGCCTTGATGGCAAATCCAGATAATGTTCAAAATACGTTTCAACAATACGAAAAAACCAGAAGAAATCCTGTGGAAATGATTCAGTACGCTGCATCGGTTTCGTTGGAATGGTTTGAAAATATGAATCGATACGAAAAATATCCTTTCTATCAATTCTCCTTCGGATGCATGACTCGATCTAAAAAAGTTACCTATGAAAATCTTAGATTAAGAGATCAATCGTACACAGATAAAGTTCTTCAGGAATTCAATCAACAACATAACAACAACACAAATGCTGCCGCTTTTACTACCTTTAAATTGCGTGGTTTAGAACTATCAAACAGAATTGTTATGAGTTCTATGGGGCAGTATTCGGCGAACAATGGTTTGGTTAACAACTGGCATTTTCAGCATTATACTTCGCGCGCCATTGGCGGTTTAGGCTTAATTGTAACCGAAATGACAGCTGTTGATACTAACGGAAGAATTACCTTGGGGTGTGCAGGAATTTACAATGAAGAGCAAATTACAGAATGGAAAAAGATTACTGATTTTGTTCATAAAAACACTTCAACAAAAATCGGTATTCAATTAGGACATTCTGGCAGAAAAGGTGCCGTTCAAAAACCTTGGGAAGGCACAAACGAACCAATTGACAATGCTTGGGAATTACTTTTGGCATCGGCAATTGCGTTTAACGATAAAATGGCAGTTCCAAAAGAAATGACTACAGATGATATGCAAAACGTAATCAATCAGTTTGCAAATGCAGCTAAAAATGCAGAAAAAGCAGGCTTTGATATGATTGAATTGCAAGCACATCACGGCTTTTTACTGGCATCATTTTTATCGCCTTTAACCAATAACAGAACCGATGAATTTGGCGGATCTGTAGAAAACCGTTTGCGTTTTCCAATGCAGGTTTTTAATGCAGTTCGCGAGAACTTCCCTGCTGACAAACCAATATCTGTCCGCATTTCGGCTACTGATTGGGCAGAAAACGGCATTTCGCAAGAAGATGTTCTTTTTATAGCTTCGGAATTCAAAAAAGCGGGTGCAGATATCATTAATGTATCTACAGGAAATACAGTCGAAAATCAAAACCCGAAAACCGGTAGAATGTGGCAGGTTCCGTTCTCTGATATGGTTAGAAATTCAGCTGATATTCCAACGATTACCACAGGAACGATTACAGATATAGATCAGATAAATACTATTATTTTAAGTGGAAAAGCCGATTTGGTTGCTCTTGGAAAACCGTTGTTGTTAGATCCTTATTTTGTTAGAAAAGCGCAGGCTTACGAGCAAATTAATGTAACAGATATTCCAAATCAGTATCAAAAAGGAATCGAAAATCTATACAGTTCAACAATTTCTGAAAGAAAGCAAACAGAACGTATGAAGAAGGCTTTAAAACCAAAAAGCAACAAGAAATAATTATGAAAGATTTGTTTGCAGTAAATCATTTACCGAATAAAGATTTACAACCCGATTATTTGTTTTTGGATTTACCGCAGTTTAACCATCCGGAAAATCTGAATTGTGTAGAGCGTCTTTTAGACGATCACATTGCTAACGGAAAAGGTTCAAACGTATGTCTAAAAACGTTTGGCGAAACTTGGACGTATAACGATTTGTTTGAAAAAGCAAATCAGATTGCGCATGTTTTGGTCGATGATTTAGGATTACAGCCAGGTAACCGCGTTTTGTTGCGTTCGTGCAACAACCCCATGATGGTTGCGTGTTGGTTTGCGGTTTTAAAAGTCGGTGGAATTGTAGTTGCAACCATGCCTTTACTGCGATCGAAAGAATTAAAAACGTTGATCGATTGTGCTGAAATTTCGCATGTGATTTGCGACAGTTCTTTGGCAGATGAAATAAATCTGGTAAAATCAGACTTTTTAAAATCGGTTTCTTTTTACAGAAATGGTTCTATTGATGAATTGATGCAATGGAAACCAAAAACATTTCAAAACTATCACACCAAAGCAGACGATGTTGCAATTATTGGATTTACTTCGGGAACAACCGGAAATCCTAAAATGACGGCTCATTTCCATAAAGACATTCTGAATATTTGCAAAGCTTTTCCAAATTATTCGTTACAACCTACCGAAAATGATATTTTTACGGGCAGTCCACCTATCGGATTTACTTTCGGTTTGGGCGGTTTGGTTTTGTTCCCGATGTATTTTGGTGCGAGTTCTTTTTTGATCGAAAAACCAAGCCCGGATGTACTTTTAGAAGTCATTCAGAACGAAAAAGTTACGATCTGCTTTACGGCTCCAACAGCTTGGCGAATTCTTACAGAAAAATCAAAAGATTACGAATTATCGAGTTTGCGAAGATGTATTTCGGCAGGTGAAACGCTTCCATTCAAAATTTGGGAAGATTGGTACAACGCAACCGGTTTGAAAATTATCGATGGAATTGGTGCTACCGAAATGCTTCATATTTTTATATCATCGAACCAAGAAAATATGAAACCGGGATCAACCGGAATTGCAATTTCAGGTTACGAAGCAAAAATTATCGACAAAAACGGAAACGATGTTCCGTATGATACTCCCGGAAGATTGGCTGTTCGCGGAATTACCGGCTGTAAATATTTAGACCGCCCTGAAAAGCAACAGGAATATGTTGAAAACGGTTGGAATATTACCGGAGATATTTTTAAACAGGATCAAGACGGTTATTTTTGGTTTGTGGCTCGTGGCGACGATATGATTATTTCATCGGGCTACAACATTGCTGCAATTGAGGTTGAAAGTGTGCTGCTTACACATGACGAAATTTTAGAATGCGCTGTTATTGGCTTACCTGATGAAGAGCGTGGGATGTTGGTTTGTGCAAATATCGTTCTAAAAAATCAAGCAAATGCTTCAACAGAATTGGCTAAGAACATTCAAAACTGGTTTAAAGAAAATGCAGCTCCGTATAAATATCCGCGGGTAATTAATTTTCTTGACAAGTTACCAAAAACCGAAACAGGTAAAATTCAGCGTTTTAAGTTGAAGTAGTATTAAAAATTAAGACACAGATTATGAGTTATTTTATAAAAGAAGAACAAATACGTTTTAGACATACCGATTTTGCAGGAATTGTTTTTTATCCACGTTTTTTTGAAATGCTAAACGATTTGGTTGAAGACTGGTTTGACGAAGCTTTAAACCGACCTTTCTCAAAAATCCACGAAACCAATGGAATTCCTACGGTTGATTTAAAGGTTCAGTTTAAAAATGCAGCCCGAATTGGAGAAGTTCTAACCAAAAAATTATGGGTTAAAGAATTAAAAAATTCATCGGTAATTTGCGGTTTTCATTTCTTCAACCAGCAAGACAAAACGGTTTTAGAAGGTGAAGTTACCTTGGTAAATGTTGCCATTGCCGAAGACAGAAAAACGATCAAAGCCGAAGCTTTTAATGACGAAGTCAAAGCGAAAATTGAGAAATACAAGTTGTAATCAATATTCAATTTATGAATCAATCGCTTCAAATAGCAAATCGTTTTCGCGAAGTAATCCTTAACGGAACTTGGATTTCCAATACTAATTTTAAAGATCAGTTAGTAAATTCAGACTGGCAAATTGCAACCAAAAAAGTAGATTCGTTAAATACCATTGCAGATTTAGCACAGCATATACATTATTATATTTCAGGAATTTTGAATGTTTTTAATGGTGGAACATTGGATATAAAAGATCAATTCAGTTTCAATTTTCCTCCGATCGAGTCTCAAGAACAATGGAATTTGTTTTTAAATCGATTTTGGAATGATACTGAAGAATTTGCTCTTAAACTGGAATCAATGAGCGATGAAAAATTAAATTCGGTTTTTGTCGATGAAAAATATGGATCGTATCGTAGAAACATCGAAGCCATGATCGAACACAGTTATTATCATTTAGGTCAAATTGTTCTTATAAAGAAAATGTTATTACAAGATAAATAAGTTTAAGTCAGTTTATAAATGTCTTAATACTCCAATCTTAATACAATGTTATTATGGAATTCAAAAAATTTAAAGCAGCAACGGTTCAAACCTCACCTGTTTTTTTAAACGTAGAAAAAACAATAGATAAAGCCATAGCTTTCATAAAAGAAGCACATGAAAACGGAGCAAAATTAATTGCTTTTCCCGAGGTTTTTATTGCAGGATATCCTTATTGGAACTGGATTATGACACCGGTTCAAGGCAGTAAATGGTACGAAGAATTGTATAAAAATTCGGTTGCTGTTAACGATGCCTCAATGCAGAAACTGTACAAAGCAGCAAAGGATTTCGATATGAATATTGTCATCGGGATTAATGAACGCGGTGATAGTTTTGGCGAAATTTACAACACCAATTTAATTATTGACAACCACGGTAATTTAATCGGTAAGCACAGAAAACTGGTTCCGACATGGGCTGAAAAGTTAACATGGACATCGGGCGACGGTTCTTCGTTAAAAGTTTATAATACCGAAGTTGGTCCGGTTGGAACATTGGCTTGTGGCGAAAACACCAACACTTTGGCTCGATTTACTTTGCTTTCTCAAGGCGAATTAATCCACATTGCCAATTATATTTCGTTGCCAGTTGCCCCACCCGATTATGATATGGCGGAAGCTATTAAGATTCGAGCTGCTGCGCATTCTTTTGAAGGGAAATTGTTTACCATTGTTTCTTGCTCAACTATTTCGCAGGAAATTAAAGACGCTTTACGTGCCGATGTTCCGAATGTTGATGAATTGTTAGACAGAAAAAGCAGTGCCTTTTCAGGGTTTATAGGTCCGAACGGTGCAGTTATTGGTCAGCCTTTAATTGATGAAGAAGGAATCATTTATGCCGACATCGATCTTTCAAAATGTATCCAACCAAAGCAAATGCACGATATTCTGGGGCATTATAATCGTTTTGATATTTTTGATTTAAGAGTTAATGTTGCTCCCACAAAAAAAATTACCTTTATAAATAAAGAAGACTAATTTTGGCTAAAAGCCAATATTTGTAAATCATTAAATTCCTCCAGATAAATCTGGAGGCAATTAATAAAAAGATAAATTCAAAATTAAAAATATTTCCAGGTCTCAAAAGAATTTAGCTTTTTCAAGCCCAGAATTGCCACAGGTATCAACCTGTGGATAAAAAACAGATAGTTGAGTTTACAATACACAGGGATTCATTGAAAAAATTAAAATAGAAATTTGATTTGAAAAGAATTTTGAATTAAAAGATTAATTACCAAAAAATAAATTGCCACAGGTTTTAACCTGTGGATAAAAAGTATGAATTTTAATTGGCTTTAGCCAAATTATATATGCCTTTTATAAAAGTTTACATACATTTTGTTTGGAGTACAAAAAACAGAATTCCCTTTCTCAAAACAATTGAGATCAGAGAAGCTATGTGGCAACATATAATTAAAAATGCTGAAGAAAAAGGAATTTATATCGATTTTATAAATGGTTATACAGACCATTGTCATTGCTTAATTTCATTAGGATCTGATCAAAACATAAGCAAAATAATGCAGCTTATAAAAGGCGAATCCGCAAATTGGTTTAACAAGCAAGGATTTATTGAAGAAAAGTTTCAATGGCAGGAAGAGTACTTTGCTGTTTCAGTTTCAGAGTCTATCTTGGAAAAGGTAAGGAAATATATAAAAAATCAAGAAACGCATCATCAGAAAAAAACTTTTCAAGACGAATATTTAGAATTAATTGAAAAATTTGGTTTTAAGGAATTTAATGATGAGACAACTAAAATATAAATTGTATGGAAACACCACAATCAGATGATATTTACGGGCGTGCACGAGTTGAAGACACACCGGAATTAGAAGCATATTATAAAGAATTAGAAGGATTAGGTGCAGGTGCTTTATGGACTGTTGCTAACGATATTGAGCCTTGGGAACCACGAAGTTCGTCTATTCCGATGCTTTGGAAGTACGAAGATTTAAGACATTTAGTTTTAAAATCTTCAGAATTGGTTACACCCGAAAAAGCAGGTCGTCGCGTGGTTTATTTGGTGAATGATAAACGCAGAGATGTAAGTGCCGCAGTTGGTTGGTTGTACACCGGCATTCAGGTTACGCGTCCCGGAGAATTTACTTCGGCGCACCGGCACAAAGCTTCGGCATTGCGTTTTATTATGGAAGGCGAAGGCGGATATACGGTTGTTGACGGTAACAAAATTATGTTGGAAGTTAACGATTTCGTAATTACACCGAATTCAACCTGGCATGAGCATGGTGTAGAAGCGGGTGGAAAAACGTGTATTTGGCAAGATGGTTTGGATATTCCGTTGGTAAATGCGTTGGAAGCTAACGATTATGCGGTTTACGATGGAACACAACCTTTAACCGCTCCAATTAATCATTCGCCAATGACGTACGGCGGTACGGGATTGATTCCGCCTGATAAAGAATGGAACAAACCTTATTCTCCCTTGTTTAAATATTCGTGGAAAACGGTTTATCTAGTACTTTTAGAAGCAGAGAAAGTGAACAATGTAAATACTTTTGATGGAATCATCATGCAATACAGCAATCCATTAACGGGTGGTCACGTAATGCAAACTATGGGCGCGTCGATTCAATTGTTGCCAAAAGGTTTTAAAGGAAAAGCGCATAAACACACCGGTTCATTTGTTTATCAGTGTGCAAAAGGAAAAGGCTACACAATTATCAATGGAAAACGTTTCGATTGGAAAGAGCGCGATATTTTCTGTGTTCCAAGTTGGGCATGGCACGAACATCATAATTTATCGGGTACCGAAGATGCTTGTCTGTTTTCGTTTAACGATTTACCTGTTATTGAGAGTTTAGGTTTGTATCAGGAAAAAGTTTTTGAAGAAAATGATGGAAATCAAACTGAAAAATAACATATTAAAACAAACACTTTTTCTGGCTTTTACAATTACTTTTTTAAGTTGTAAAAACGATACTAAAAATTCAGGTAAAGGAATTAACGATATTATTACTAATGATACAAATTCATCAGTAATAAATATTGAAGAAAGATCATTTCCTAAAGAAACCGATCTTTCTGAATATCCAAAAACAGAATTTATTACAACATTAGAAAGTAAAATAAATACCAGTAAAAATAACGTTTATTGTGTAACGATGTTGTATGCTTGGAACGAAGTAAAAAATATAGTAAATGAGCCGTTTAAAATAGATTCTAATTTTAAACATTTAACACTTCTTAATAATTCTTCTTCATTTAAAGATGTTTTAAACCCTGATGAATATATTATTAGTAGCGAAATTGATGGCTTTAATATAAAAGCAAAAGCAGAATTTAAAAAATCTCTTACCTTTCAAACAGAACTAAATAGTTATAAAGACGGATTAAAATTCAATAATGAAAAAGTTGCGTCTTTTGGCATTACTGGAATATATAATTATGAGCAATTAAAAATAGTTTCCATTCTTTATTACAAAAACGATAATAACTTTATAATTAAGTTGCATCCAAAAGATTCTAATCACGAAATAATTCTTTTTAAATCTGAAAAGAAATTTGATAAAATGAATGATATAAATTCTGAAATTATCAAGCTTATTGTTCAAGGAAAAGAAGATAAACAGAATGAAAACATAAAGTGGAAATATGACATTCTAGAAGAAGATGAAATCATCATTCCCAAATTCAACTTCAATATTGAAACTATCTACAAAGATTTAACAGGAAACACATTTGATACGAAAGAGAAAAGCTATACAATAGAAAGAGCTTGGCAAAGAACAGCATTTATTTTAGATGAAAAAGGAGCTGAAATTGAAAGTGAAGCTGAAATAGAATATTACACTGAAGAAGAAGATCCAAACAAACCTAAACCAAAGAAAATGATTTTTGACAAGCCGTTTTTTATAATGCTTAAGAAGACAAAGTCTCAAAACCCCTATTTTGGTTTATGGGTGGCAAATACAGAATTAATGAGTAAAAATTAGTAAATGATTTATATCTTTAAATTATGAAACTATCGCCGAAAGCAAAAAATATATTCGATCAATTGAATACAGCAAACACCAAATTAGGTGATTTACGTATTCTTGCAAAAGATATCAAAAAAGATCATGAATTGGCGATGGAATTATGGTCAACCGGATCGTATTTTGCACGTCAATTGGCGATTTTGATACTAGATAAAAAGTTGCTTACGCAAGAAGTAATCAATCAGCTAGATCAAGATATAAGTAAACATCCCGAAGACGAAAAACTGCAGCTTATTGATTGGTTAATGGCAAACCAATTGGCGAAAGACAAGAAAACGGTAGCATTGATGGAATCTTGGCAAAATAGTCCGTCAAGTTTACAAAGACGAACCTTTTGGTATCATCAGGCTCGTTTGCGATGGGTTGGTCAAACACCGCCGCCAAATACAGAAGAACTGCTATCGTTTATTGAAAAAGAAATAGAAAACGAAGTTCCTGAAGTTCAGTGGGCAATGAATTTTACAGCCGCACAGATCGGCGTTTATCAACCCGAATATCGTGAAAGATGCATTAAACTTGGCGAACGCACCGGATTGTATAAAGACGAAATGGTCGCAAAAAATTGTACACCCAATTATTTACCCGATTTTATAAACATACAGGTTGCAAAACTTAAAAAATAATATACAAACAATAAAATGAAACTACTTACATACAAAACACAAGACAGCGAACCGCGATTAGGATTTATTCACAATAATATGGTTGTTGATATGGAAGATTTTGGTGGAATTTCGAATTTTCCGTTACCAAATGATATGTTGGAATTAATAGATATGGGAATTGAAGTGATTGCTGAAATTAATAATTTGGTTGAAGATACTCGTGACGTTGATTTCGAAAATATTTCTTACGCATTGAACGATGTTGAAATTTTGGCTCCGATTGAAAAACCACGCAAAAATATTATTGGTATTGGTTTGAATTATACCGAACACGTTGCCGAAAGTGCTCGTACATTGGATACGACAGGGAAATTGCCTCAAAAACCAATCATTTTCTCAAAACCGCCAACAACAGTTACAGGTCCAAATACCAACATTTTATTAAACAGCAAATTGACGCAACAGTTAGATTGGGAAGTAGAATTAGCCGTTGTAATAGGTAAAAAAGGAAAATACGTTACCAAAGAAAATGCGTTAGATCACGTTTTCGGTTATACGGTTATTAACGATATTTCGGCGCGAGATTGTCGTCGCGAAGGACAATGGATCGTATCAAAAGGTCAGGATACGTTTGCACCAATGGGTCCATTTTTGGTTACAAAAGACGAAATTGAAAATCCGCATAACCTAAATCTATCTTTAAAATTAAATGGGATCGAAAAACAGAATTCTAACACACAATTTTTGTTGTTCAACATTAACGATTTAATCGAAGATTTAAGTACAGTTTTTACTATTGAACCAGGCGATATTATTGCAACAGGAACTCCAGCTGGTGTTGGCGCAGGAAGAAATCCGCAGGAATGGATGAAAGACGGCGATGTTGTGGAATGTTATGTTGAAAACATTGGAACAATTGTAAATACTGTAAAAGAGATTTAAACACAACAACAAAGCGTTAGGGATTGAAGTGAAAATCCTTTAAAATGTTTCATCAAAACATTTTAAAGATTGAAACGAAAAGCCCGACCCAAAGGGAACGCCAAAAATATAGAAAGTAAAAATGAAAAAATATAGAATCGGACAAATAGTTCCATCGAGCAACGTAACCATGGAAACCGAAATTCCGGCAATATTCAAGGCGCGCGAAACTATTTTACCAGAACGCTTTACCTTTCATTCAAGCAGAATGCGAATGAAAAAAGTAACCAAAGAAGAGTTGGAAGCAATGGACGCGATGAGTTTAAAATGTGCATTGGAATTGTCTGACGCGCATGTTGATGTGATGGGTTATGCGTGTTTAGTGGCGATTATGAGTATGGGTCGCGGTTACCATTGCGTGTCTGAAGTAAATCTGCATCAGGAAACAATTGCAAATGGTTTTCCCACGCCAATTGTTACATCTGCAGGTGCATTGATTAACGGTTTGAATGTTTTAGGAGCAAAAACGGTTTCAATCATTACGCCGTATATGCGTCCGTTAACAGATATGGTGGTTGATTATATTGAACATCAAGGTTTTAAAGTTAAGGAAAGTATTGCTTTAGAAATTCCTGATAACTTAGAAGTTGCGGCTCAGAACCCATTGAATTTACTGGATATTTACAAACAGTTGGATTTAACAGGAGTTGATGTTCTGGTAGCATCTGCCTGCGTACAAATGCCTTCGTTGGAAGCAATTGATAAAATTGAACAGGAAATTGGTATTCCGGTAACATCGGCTGCCGTTTGTACAACTTACGAAATGATGAAAAAATTAGGAATTGAAACCAAATCTACTATTGGTGGAAGTTTGTTAAAAGGGAATTATTAAGATTTATCCTGCAAGGTCTTAACGGACCTTGTAGGTTTTTAGTTTAAACTTATTTTTCCTGCGCAATCATTACATAACTTCAATTTGGCATTATCAATAGTTTTTACACTTTCCACAGCATCTGTCATAACGCATTTTTTGTTGGGACAATGTGGTAGACCAAGATTATGACCAAATTCGTGAACTGCAACTTTCTTTAATCTGTCAAAATAAACCGTTTTGTTTTTATGCTTTATTCGAAAAGTAGAAACAACGCAGCTTTCTCCGGGACAATATGCCAATCCCATAATTCCCCAATCTTGATATTTGTATTCAGGTTTTTTAATATTTCCTGAATCATCTCTTTTGGTAACAGAAATATCTTTTGATGTCAGTCCCAAAACATAATCAATATTATTATCAATCTCATTTCGCTGAAATTTAATAATACTATCGGCTCTGTATCTTGGCGATTTCACACTGATATAAGCTTCAGAATATAATTCCTGATCTTTGGCTATTATTATTTTAACGCCGTAAATTTTTTGTAGAATAGATGTAACAGTATCAACTTCATTATTTGGAAAGCCTTTATACTGCTTAACTAAAACAGCTGTTTCTGGCGTAACAGTTACAGATTTTTCACAACTTATTAGAAGAAAAAATCCCACGAAGAATAAGCAGAGCTTCATAAACATCAATTAATTAAGCAATTGTTTTGCGTGTTGCAAAGCAGCATCTGTAATTGTGTTGCCCGAAAGCATTTGCGCAATTTCTTGAATACGTTCTTCGGTATTCAATAATTTTATGGTTGAAGTTGTTACCTTATCATCATCAAACTTGGTTACTTTAAAGTGCTGATTTCCTTTTGATGCAACTTGCGGTAAATGCGTTATGGAAAAAATCTGCATATTGCTACCCATTTCCTGCATAATAGTTCCCATTTTATCGGCGACATCGCCTGAAACTCCGGTATCAATTTCATCAAAAATAATGGTCGGTAATTTGCTTTTTTGTGCTAAAATAGATTTTACTGCCAGCATAATTCTAGAAAGTTCTCCGCCCGATGCCGTTTTTTTCAACAAACCAAATTGCATTCCTTTATTTCCGGAAAACAACCAATTTACTTCGTCTTTTCCGTTGCTTAAAAACGTATCGCTATACGCCAGCTGAATATCAAACTGAGCGTTTGGCATTCCTAGAGGCTTTATCAGATTTTCGATTTCTGAACTCAATGCTTTTAAAACAGTAGTTCTTTTAGTGTGCAAGTCTTGAGCCAAAGTATTTAATTCTCCTACGGTTTTTTGCAGTAATTTTTCAACCGCGTTTATTTCTTCTTCGATTGATTCAACACCTGCAACTTTTTGTGATAAATCGTTCTGAATCTCCAATAATTCGTCGATTGAAGAAACATTGTGTTTTTTCTGCAACTGATAAATTGACTGTAGTTTTTGATTGATCAATTCTAATTGTTGCGGATCGGCAACCAGTTGTTGTAATTCAGCCTGCAATTCATCTGAAACATCTTCCAGTTCAATAAAACTGCTTTCTAAACGCTGATAAAGATTTTCGTATTTTGTGCTGATCTGCGCCAGTTTTTGTATTTGCGATTTTACTTCGTACAACTGCTTGGTGATTCCGAATTCTTCGTTCGATAAAACAGCATAACCCTGTTCTAAAAATCCACCGACTTTTTCAACGTTCGCTAACACTTCAAACTGACCTTCTAATTCTTCCTGTTCGCCACTTTTTAAATTAGCCTGCGTTAATTCATCTAACAAAAAAGCGTTATAATCTTGTTCTTTCGCTGCTTGAGATTGTTGTTCTTTTAAAAGTTTTAACTGCTGCTGATACTTTTTAAAACTTTGTAATTGTTGCTGGTAATCTTTCAGTAGATTTCCGTTATCGGCATAAACATCAATTAAATTCAACTGATATTTTTCACTGAAAAGATCCTGGGTTTGATGCTGTGTATGAATATCAATCAGGAAATTTCCTAACTGTTGTAGGTTTTGTAATGTAGTCGGAACATCGTTCACAAAGGCACGTGATTTGCCCGACGGAAGAATTTCGCGCCTTACAATAGTATCGTTTTCATAATCTAATTCCAATTCTGAAAACAACGAGTGCAACTGATAAGATGTGATATTAAAATGTGCTTCGATCACACATTTTTCTTCGGGATTTCTTAAGGTGTTCAAATCGGCACGTTTGCCCAAAACCAAGCCAAGTGCATCTAACAAAATAGATTTTCCCGCGCCGGTTTCTCCCGTAATTATGGTTAAATTATTTGTAAAATCAATAGCGGTATGCGCAATTAAGGCATAATTTGTAATTGATAAGTGTGTTAACATTGTAGTTGAATTACATTCGGTTCCACTTGGTTCCGTTAATAGAATTAATGCGTGTTAGCGTTTCTACTAATTTTGCGGTGTCGTAAGTTGGACCTGCTCCAAAAACCTTTGTAATTTCGTCTGCTTTTGCATCAAAGAAAATACGTGTAGGTAAAGCATTTGGTCTTGATTTATGAACGTTTGACAGTAAATTTATTGCATTTGCAACGCCTGCTTTTCCTTGTTCGGGACTTGTTGACATTACATCTAACCCTTTTATGTGGTATTCATACAAAGCTTCGCGGTACGGCGCATACATGTTCGACAATAAATCGTTAGACAATGCGTATCTGTTGTTTTGATCGCCCATAACCCAACCTTTATCGCCATTTTGCTGCATCATTGAAACCACATTTGTTGCTTTCTGATAATTTGCAGTTCCACCGTATAAGGCAAAAGAATCGGCATCTAAACCAATAATGATGTTAGCATAAAAACTTAATATTCCTACTAAATTAGATCCGATTGAACTTTCTGAATAAACCAAAGGTTCAAATTCGATATAATTAAAATTTATATTTTTATCGCTGAAGTTTAAAAGCGATGTTCCGTAACTTGAATTGTAAATAGGTCGTGATGACTGTATTTGAAGTGTGCCTGAAAACGAATTTGAATTAGGATCGTAATCTGAAACTACCAACATTATATTACAATCGATCAACTCGCTACGTTTTACGTTAAAATTGGTAAATTTTGTATTGTTTAAAAAATCGCGCATACTGTTTTGCAATGTAGTAAACACTTGCTTGTTAGACTGTTGGATTCTTTCAGAATTAACCATAACATTGGCATTCAGTTCCTGTGAAAAACCAGAAAAGCTACTTAATAAAACAAAAAATAATACAAATTTATTCAGCATAACTCTTTACAATTTGGTCAATAATATCTTTAGCAACAGCTTCTTTCGATTTTAATTTTTGTGGAAAAATAGTAAAATCTTTATCTATAAAGGTAACTTTATTTGTTGGTTTACCAAAACCTGCGCCTTTATCGTTTAGTGAATTTAAGACAATTAAGTCTAAATTTTTCTTTTTTAGTTTTGATTTTGCATATTCTATTTCATTTTCGGTTTCTAAAGCAAAACCTACCAGAAACTGATTGGTTTTAATTGCTCCTAACGATGCCAATATATCCGGGTTTTTCTCCAAAACAATGGTAAATTCTTCGTCGTTCTTTTTAATTTTTTGATCTGCTACCACTTTTGGTCGATAATCTGCAACTGCAGCTGCACCAATTACAATATTTGCCGAAGGAAATACTTCGTGACAAGCCTGATACATTTTCTTTGCTGAAAGCACTTTCACAACCTGTATGGAATCATTAGTTGTTGTTAGCGAAGTTGGTCCGGTAATTAAAACTACATCGGCACCGCGTTTTGCAGCCTCATTAGCAATATCGAACCCCATTTTTCCGGTTGAATGATTTCCTATAAAACGTACAGGATCTATTGGTTCGTATGTTGGTCCGGCAGTAATTACAACTTTTTTTCCTTTAAGATCTAAAGTCGAATCATTATTGAAAAAATCGGTAATGGTTTGAAGCATGTCTTCCGGTTCTGCCATTCTTCCCTGACCGATCAATCCTGAAGCCAATTCGCCATAAGCAGATTCAATTTCTATGTTACCGTAGCTTTTTAACTTGCGTATATTTTCTTTTGTAGATGGATGTGCAAACATATCCAAATCCATAGCCGGAGCAAAAAACACAGGGCATTTGGCAGACAAATAAGTTGCAAGCAATAAATTATCGCACAAACCATTTGCCATTTTTGCAAGCGTATTTGCCGTTGCTGGTGCCATAATCATTAAATCGGCCCAAAGACCTAATTCCACATGATTAGTCCACTCGCCAAAATCTTTTTCAAACTGCGTGTAAACCGGTCGCTTTGATAAGGTTGCTAAAGTTAGCGGAGTTACAAAAGCACAAGAAGCAGGTGACATGATTACTTGAACCTGCGCACCTGCTTTTATTAATAATCGTACAAAACTTGCCGTTTTATAAGCGGCAATACCACCGGAAATTCCCAGAATAATTTTTTTACCGCTTAAGACAGACATTTGTATCTATTCTTTAAATGTTATATCGCCATTTAACCACTCTTCTACTGCTAAAGCGTGTGGTTTTGGTAATTTTTCGTAGTATTTAGAAACTTCGATTTGTTCTTTGTTTTCAAAAACCTCGTCTAAACTATCGTTGTAAGTTGCAAATTCATCTAACTTATCAATCAGTTCTTTTTTAATTTCACTGTTAATTTGGTTGGCTCTTTTTGCAATAATTGTAATAGCTTCGTAAATATTACCTGTTGGTTTTTCAATTTCGGCTTTGTTGTAGGTAATTGTGTTTACCGCAGCGTGGGTTTTCTTTAAATCCATTTTCTTATTTTGTTGAAAATTGTTGTAATTCTTTTTTTAATCTTTCAAGCATTCTGTCTGCTTCGTCTTTGTATTTTGTGTTTGCATCGTAAGCAATTAAATCTTCGTGCAAACTTACGGCATTCTTTAAACGTTCTTCCATTTTAGAATACACACTGTTTAATGCCAGTTTGTAAGCAGAATCGAACTTATAGAACAATGCATCGGTCTTATAAACTGTTCCCGGATAATCTAACAAAAAGTTATCTAAAGCTACAATTGCCGCGTTATAATCTCTTGTATATTCTCCAATCTTGTTGAATAATCTTGCAGACTCGTATGCTTTTCGTTCAATTTTTTCGGTAAGCTCGCGTTTTTTCGTATTTGCGTCTTCTTTATACTGTGATTCAGGAAAAGCTGTTAAAAAATTATCGAACTTTTGAATTCCTTCATACGTTATATGCTGATCCAACGTAAAAACTTCTGACATTTGATAAGCCGACATAGCTTCTAAATACATGGTTTCTTCGCGGTTTGGACTTGCCAAGTAAAGCAGGTTAAACTTTTGAAACATTGGTTTTGCAGCTTCCCATTTTCTTGCATTATAATACGATTTGCTGTATTTGTAATACATTGACTGGTAATTGGATGTCCAACCTTCCTTTTTTTCTACTTGTTCGTATAAACGAATGGCTTGTTTGTATTTTCCTTTCTCGTATAATTGGTCGGCTACTTCGTTTTTGTAGGCACTGTCATCTACCTTTAAGGCTTTTTGAAGTGGCGAGCAGCTTGCAAACAGTAATGCGGTTAAAAGAATATACGAAATTTGTTTCATAAATTGTTGTTGTTTATACAAAAGCTATGTACTTAATAGCAAACGCAAAGTTAGTATTTATCTTGTTACAGAACAATATCTTTTTAAACAAAAAAAGATGCCCTAAAATAAGACATCTTTCCTGACAATTAAACTTAATGATTCGTTAAATTATTATATGTTTTGATTGGTTTGCTGCTGCGGATAGTTTTTTATATCGTTATCAAACAAATACAAACCACCTTTATCGTCGCCAATTAAATTAATCTTGTCTAAAATAGTACGCGCAGTTGATTCTTCTTCGATCTGTTCTGCAACATACCATTGTAAGAAATTATGCGTAGCATAATCGCGTTCCTGCAAAGAAATATGAACCAAATCGTTTATACTTTGCGATACAAAAACTTCATGTTCAAACAACTGATTAAACAATGTTTTAAATGATGAATGATCTAACTGCGGCTGTTCTACATTAGGAATTAACGCTTCGCCTCCACGTTGATTGATGTATTTTATTAATTTTAGCATGTGCATACGTTCTTCGTCAGACTGAGCGTACATAAAGGTTGCAATACCTTCGAACCCCTGATTTTCTGCCCAAGATGCCATCGCTAAATAAATTTGCGATGAATCACCTTCTATTTTTACCTGCTTGTTTAAAGCTGTTTGCAAATCTTGTGATAACATAGTTTATTTTCTTTTTATGGTTAGAATTTCTTAACAAAATTAGCCAAACGATTCGATAAATCCTCATTAACATTCACCAAAGGCAATCTTACATAATTTTCGCACAAACCTAAATGTTTAAAAACTTCTTTTACACCACCCGGATTTCCTTGTTCAAAAATCATATTAATAGCGTCTGTTAACTTGTAATGGATTTTATAAGCTGCATCAACATCTCTCTTCAGTCCCAAACGAACCATTTCTGAAAATTCTTTCGGAAACGTTTCTCCAATTACCGAAATCACTCCTGCTCCACCGGATAAAACCATTGGTAACGTAATAATATCATCGCCCGAAATCACTAAAAAGCCGTTTGGAGTACTGCGGATTAACTCCATTGCCTGAACCATATCGCCCGCTGCTTCTTTAATACCAATAATGTTTTTAAAATCGGTTGCTAAACGAACCACAGTACTTGGCAACATATTACTTGCTGTACGACCAGGAACGTTGTAGATTATTACAGGTAAAGGCGAATTTTCGGCAATCATTTTAAAATGCTGGTAAATTCCTTCCTGCGTTGGTTTGTTGTAGTAAGGCGATACCGATAAAATTGCATCGAACCCCTTTAAATTCTCCGCATCCAACTGGCTAACAACTTCTGCAGTATTATTTCCGCCAACGCCTAAAACCAAAGGTAATTTACCGTTATTTGCATCAATAATTGTCTGCTTTACCAAAGTTTGTTCTTCTTTAGTCAACGTAGCTGTTTCTGCAGTGGTTCCCAAAACAACCAGATATTCTACACCGCCATCAATATTATATTTTACAATGCTTTTTAAAGCTTCAACATCAACCGACAAATCTTTTTTAAAAGGTGTAATCAACGCCACACCGGTACCTATAAATGATTTCATTTTAATAAATTAGTAAGTTAAAAATAATCTTCTCTTAATTAAGATACAAATTATTCGTTGTAATTTTGTTTGTAACAAAGTTAACCATTTTCATTAAAAAAATATGAAATATAAAAACTTGCACAAACAATATTTTTGTCTGATTATTGTTAGCGTTGCATCACTTTTAGTCACCAATTGTGCGCCTAAAAAATACACCAATACAAAAATTAACACGGTGTATATTGAAGTTGCAAATACTGTTGAAACTAATAACGATATTGATTCTTTTTTAAAGCCTTATCGCGACCATATTACCAACGATTTATCGAAAGTTTTAGCTTATAATCCGCAAGATTTGGACAAAGCTTCTGATCGCTGGCAAAATCCCATGACCAATTTTTATGCCGATGCTATTTTTGAAATTGCAGCCCCTGTTTTTGAACAGCGAACCGGTAAAAAAATTGATTTCTGTCTGTTGAATTATGGCGGAATTAGAGCAACTATTGCCAAAGGAAACATTACTACCCGAACTGCTTACGACATTATGCCGTTTGAAAACAACGCGATTGTTTTGGGTTTAAAAGGTGAAACTGTTTACGAACTGGCAAATTTTATTATATCGAATAAAGTAGCGCACCCGTTAAGTGGTATTGAAATTTTTGTCGATAAAAATCAGTTAGTTAAGGATATAAAGATCAATAATCAATCGATCGATAAAAACAGAACGTATTATATAATTACAAACGATTATCTAGCAAAAGGTGGCGATAAAATGGATTTTCTTTTAAAATCGGCCGAAAATTATTCGTTGGATTATAAATTACGTAACATGTTTATTGCCTATTTCACTAAAATTGACACATTGAATCCTTCAGTTAAACCAAGAATAATTTTCGAATAATGAAACGTCGCGATTTTATCATACAAACATCGGCTGCAACCGCAATAACTTTGACAGGATTTGGGTTAAGCAGTTTTTCATCAGCAAAAACAAAACGCATTACCATTTTGCACACCAACGACACACACAGTCATTTGGATACTTTTCCGCAAACCGATGCTAAATTTCCAAATCAAGGTGGCGCTGCAAAACGTGCTACTATTTTCAATCAAATAAAAAAAGAAAATCCGAATACATTGATTTTGGATGCCGGAGATATGTTTCAAGGTACGCCCTACTTTAATTATTATGGTGGCGAATTGGAAATTAAAGTTATGAATATGTTGCAATATGATGCCGGAACTTTAGGAAATCATGAGTTTGACAATGGTATTAACAGCTTGTCAGAGCAAATTCACAAAGCTAATTTTGATATCATAAATGCCAATTACGATTTTAAAAACACTTTAATGGATGGTCTAACCAAGCCTTACAAAGTTTTTATTAAAGACGGAATTAAAATTGGTGTGTTTGGTCTAGGAATAAAACTAGAAGGTTTGGTTAACAAAAGTGAATATGACGAAACGGTTTGGAATAATCCTATTGAAATTGCGCAAGATGTTACGCGAATCTTAAAGGATGATTTAAAGTGCGATCTAATAATCTGTCTATCGCATTTAGGATATAAATTCGGAGGCAATTCTCAAATGATTTCAGATTTGGATTTAGCCGCAAAAACAAAAAACATCGACTTGATTATCGGCGGACATACACATACTTTTCTTGAAAAACCTACTATTGTACTAAACGCTGAACAAAAAGAAGTAATTGTAAATCAGGTTGGCTGTTACGGCGTTCGCGTGGGACAAATTGATTTTTATTTTGATGAATTTAAAAACAAATCAACAACCGCAAGGGTTATAAATGTTTAATTTTTTTATTTCTCATTATTTATTATATTTATAAAAACATTTACAATGAGAAACAAATTAAAAATTCTTTTTTTAGCAGTTGCACCGCTATTCTTTTATGGATGTTCTGATGATGATCAAAAGAAAGAAGAAGTTAACCAAATCTGTTATCCTACGTATATTGAAATGAATATTAATGGAGAACCAATTCAAATGGAAGCAATGGGACGTGGAATAATGCTTACTCAAAATGGATATATTTTAGATCTCGGTTTCGGACATTATAAAAGTGATCCTACAAAAGAAGTAGCTGTTAGTATAGAACTTCCTTACAAAAAATTAGGGAAAAATTTACTAACCAATTTTTCATTTCATTATTATTTGGGAAATGAATATTTTTCTGGAAATATTACTCACGGAGTTGTAAATAGCGAAGTTATAAGTAACACAAATAAGTGTTTCTATATGACATTTTCTGCAACTTTAACCAATAATGATAAAACATATGAAATTAAAGATGGTATAATAAAATATACATACGAAGAGCCTTTTTAATATTTTTGACTTATCGATATAAAAAAAGCATCCACTAAAATGGATGCTTTATATTTTAACTAACTTATTCAAATAATGATTGCTTTCGCAAATCATTTAACCTTCTTTTACATTGTAGTAATTTCCATTTTATAAGTTTGAAAATACTAATACCATTAAGGCAACGTAAACAAACAAACTCATAACTCCTTTTAAAACAGATTTCATTTCAATTGATTTCATATTGCATTTTTTTATTACAATACAAAATTACCACAGCTTGGTTATTTGAATATTTCCTAATGATTAAGTAATTATTACTTCTGTTTTTAAAGAATCATCAATTATTAAGTTGATTCACAAAATCATCTTCAGTCCAAATTGGAATTCCTAGTTTTGTCGCTTTTTCTAATTTAGCTGGTCCCATGTCTGCTCCTGCAACAACTACCGAAGTTTTTCCGGTAATAGAACTTCCGTTTTTGCCACCGTAATCTTCAATTTTCTGTTTGATTTCATCTCGAGAGAAAGTTTCAAATTTGCCCGAAACAACCATGGTCATTCCTTCAAATTTATTAGAAACCTGCGTACTTTCTTTCATTTCAACCGCAAACTGCAAACCGTAATCCTTTAGTCGGTTAATCAATTGCAAATTTCCTTCGTCTTTAAAAAAAGATCGAATACTTAAAGCTATTTTATCGCCAATTTCATCAACATTTATCAATTCATTATAATCTGCCTGCATTAAAGCATCGATATTTTTATAATGTTTCGCCAGTTTTTTAGCTACAGTTTCCCCAACAAATCTAATTCCTAAAGCAAATAACACACGTTCAAAAGCAATTTCTTTAGATTGTTCGATGCTTTTTATTAGATTATCTGCCGATTTTTCTGCCATACGTTCCAACGGAAGCACCTGTTCCTTTTTCAATTCATACAAATCGGCATAATTACTAACCAATCCGTTTTTATAAAGCAAAGTAACCGTTTCGCCGCCCAATCCATCAATATCCATAGCTTTTCGACTAATAAAATGTTCAATTCTACCAATAATCTGTGGCGGACATTCGTAAAAATTCGGACAATAATGTTGTGCTTCACCTGGTTTTCTAACTAAAGTCGTTCCACATTCAGGACAATCAGTAATGTACTCTGTTTGAACACTTTCTAAAGACCTGTTGGTAAAATCGACACCTATAATTTTTGGAATAATCTCACCTCCCTTTTCAACAAAAACGCTGTCACCCACTCTAACATCCAACTTTTCAATTTGATCGGCATTATGTAAAGATGCTCGCTTAACAATCGTACCCGCCAATTGCACCGGTTTTAAATTAGCCACAGGCGTTATAGCACCGGTTCTACCAACCTGATACGAAATACTTTCTAAAACCGTACTAACCTGCTCTGCCTTAAACTTGTACGCAATTGCCCAACGCGGATTTTTTGCCGTATTACCTAATTCTTCCTGCTGAAACAAATCGTTAACCTTAATTACAACACCGTCCGTTTCGTAAGGTAAATCGTGTCGATGCGTATCCCAATAATTTATAAACTGAAAAACTTCGTCTAAACTTTTTACTAATTTTGATTGATTAGGAACTTTAAATCCGAACGAACGCGCAGCTTCTAAAGAATTTGCATGCGTATTAAAATAATTGTTTGCGCCAACGATATTGTACAGCAAACATTCTAGCGGACGCTTGGCAACTTCGGCACTGTTTTGCAGTTTTAAACTGCCCGACGCGGTATTTCTTGGGTTTGAATAAGGAGTTTCGCCAATATCGACCAATTCCATATTCATTTTTTCAAAACCTGCAAGTGTAAGAATAATCTCGCCACGAATATCAAATTTTGGCGGATAATTGCCTTTCAACTGCAGCGGAACCGATTTTATGGTTTTTATATTGTTGGTAACATCGTCGCCTTGAAAACCATCGCCTCGAGTTACAGCTCTTACCAATTTTCCGTTTTCATAAGTGATCGATATTGATGCACCATCGTATTTTAATTCACAAACATATTCAACAGCAACATTTCCCAAAACTTTTTGGATACGCTTTTCCCAATCGATTAAATCTTCTTGAGAATACGAATTTTCTAAAGAAAACATACGGTTTTCGTGTACAACTGTATTAAAATTCTTTGTTATACTGCCGCCTACTCGCTGGGTGGGAGAGTTCTCATCAAAAAATTCAGGATGTTTTTCTTCTAATTCTTGTAATTTCTTGAGTTTTTGATCGAATTCAAAATCTGAAATAGTAGGATTATCTAAAACATAATAATTGTAATTATGCTGATTTAATTCGTCGCGAAGCGAAACAATTTCTGTTGAAATATCCATTGAAATACTGTTTTGAAATTACTTTTTTAAGATCGATTTTATCTGCTGATACAATTCACCCTGACTCAATATACCGCCTTGCTGAATAATATCGAAGATTTCTCCGTTGCGATCACCACCAAAAGATTTTGCTCCAAAACGAATTTCCACATCATTTGCATACAAGTTATCTCCTAACCATTGTAAACCTTCTTTAGTTAAAAAATTCACCTGATCATTCGTGGTTTTTATAACAATTGTATCAATTTCGATATCATTAAACTGAAACAGAAAAATATAGTTCTTAGAAAAATGCTCAATATATTGTGCTGATTTTAAAACACCTTCCCACACCAAATCAGAAAAAATGTCAATTTCCTGTTCCGCTATTTCAGGTTTATCAACCTTTAGCTGCTGCCATTCACTTTTATCAATTTGTTGCGATGCCAAAAAATTAGCAAATTCTATATGTAGTTCCTCTAACTGCTCTTTTGTTAAACGTGCGTATTTCATTAATCGTTATTTTAAGCAAAAATACAATCTTACAACGACAATGAAAAAAGTATTTTCAGAACAATTTAAAGTATGTTTCTTGATAGATAATTTTAATGTTGATATATAAAACCAAACACTTTAAAACAAAAAAGTCCTTTACATTGCTGTAAAGGACTTCTAAAAAAAGGCGGCGACATACTCTCCCACATTAAGATGCAGTACCATCTGCGCAATCGGGCTTAACTTCTCTGTTCGGAATGGGAAGAGG